>Ga0209960_1001883_pt1 | contig 23905 bp, 28 predicted proteins | sample ThiBiot_500_plan_2_FD_183947 | JGI IMG/M metagenome (GOLD analysis project Ga0209960, IMG submission 183947) | Wastewater bioreactor microbial communities from Cape Town, South Africa - Thiocy_expt_500_plan (SPAdes) | ecosystem: Engineered > Bioreactor > Thiocyanate-remediating >...
AAAAACAAAACTGCATTTGTTTTTTCTTTTAGCGGGCACTTATGCAAACGTGACAGTTTCAGTTATATTTGGCTTTTTAAATTTTTTACTCTGGGTTGCTTCAGTTTGGTTTATTTATAAAGAAACCAGATTTTTTAAAAGTCGAAACGCACAACAACAGCAACCACCGCCACCACCCTATCCAAATCCATATCCAAATACCTTTTCAAATATTTCTCCGCCGGTATCAGGTACCATGACTTAGATAGGAACAAATAACGCACTGATTCAGTATAAAATTATCGCTTTTTATATGTTCTTTTAAACGTTTGCCGTCGTGTGACTGTGATTGCTTCTTTTTTTGTTTTTGTGTGAATCAACAAATAATAATACCAGAATCTACTGCCATTCAATATTTTGTTGACGAATTTTCTTTCTAAAATAGCTCAAAGTTGTTATAATTTTCATTTTGAAAAGAATAATCATACGAATCAGATAAATAGATATAATAGGATGTTACGAAAATGAAAAGCAGAAACAATGGTACACCAAGACCTAAAGATAGTTGAACAAATAGGCTGATATTCTTCGATTTAGGATTCGATCGAGAATCTAAAAATCTCATGAAAGATTGACATTATATGTATGAATTCACTCACCAGTTTTTTCAGTGATAACAAAATTTAAACAATATTGAATTGATTGTCTATTATCATCATCGATAGCTATCGTACAATATAGTTGTGTCGTTCCAATCTGATTGACAGTTGGCGTCCAAGTAAAGACCATTGAATAAGTCATTGAATCATGTCGAGTTATAGATGAAGTACTTATCACACCAAGTGGTGACATATCTGCTGAGAATTTTATTATCTTTGTTTGATTACAACCAGTCTTTGCTATAATCGATGTTGAAAATGCTGTATTTGGAGATACAATGATAGTTACACCATTATCGATTTGTCCGATTATAGTTGGTGAATAACAAGAATCGTTTATACCACGAATAACGAATTGTAAAGGAATGGAAGTTAATCGATAATATGGTGCGGATGGCATAAAATCTTCAATTTGAATGGCAATTGCATAGTATCCAACTGTAGAAATATTGACAATAAGTGTACAATTATTATCGAGATTCGATGATGTAATTAGTTGAGCATTAGGAAGATTTTGACAGATTCCTCCACATTCATCCATCTTAGGAGTATAATAGTATGTTGAATTGTTGATAGCCCATCGACATTCGGCAATATCCCGATCAATATCGATCATTGGAATACGAATTATTTGTCGTGTACCTATTGGGAGAGTAATGATTGCAGGCATACTTGTAATCGGTGAAGAATTAATTTGTTTATTATCATCGCGTCTTGTTAAATTGATAAATGTTACCAAACTGCATCTTGGCGAGCCTGGTATAAAGTTTTTCCAAAAGGCAGTTGGAAATGCTAGAATAATTGTAGTGTTTGATGGATAAATTAATGATTTTATATTTTTCAAAGTTAGAAATTGTAAATAGAAATCGTAATTTGTACATTGGCCCTGTATAGAAATATTTGTACTGATAAAATTTGTGCCATTTAACAACGCCAAGGTTCCAGTTAGTCCACTGATGCGTTGGCATGATGCTAAGTTATTAAACCATGAATATTTTTGCTGTAATTTAATTTCGATACGATTCGGTTCGATTACTTGCCAAGACATGGTTCCTCCGAAAAAGTGATCGGAATAGACAAAAGACTTCGCTATTGAAAGGTAAAAGCAATAATAAAGGAGCCACTTCAGCATGCGCGATTTTTTAAATTCAATTTGATATCTTCGCCGTGTTCTACTTAGATATTTATATGTAAACTTTCTTGCATTTTATATCGAACAAATAAGAAGTCAGAGAAATGGTCTAACAAAAGAGTGTCTATTATTTTAAAATGAATTTATTTGTCGAAATAGAAAAATAAAAAAAAAGAGATTTCAAGTCTTTGTTCGATTTCTAATTAGCCCAACTAGATAGACGCGAGTTTTCGAGAGCTGTTTTATCAAGATAACTTTGGACCAGTATGGAATTTCTATTTTGTTGAACTGCTTTATTCGAAAATCCATTGAACGTTGATGCATAATCAATCGGAGGTAAAGATTTCGTAATTGGCGATGCGAATGTTGTTGTCGTCGTGTTCATTGAAGTCGATTGAAAATCATTTGAAGATGCTGAGATTGAATGAGGAAAGGAAGTATTCGCTTTTGTAGAATTGGTATGTAGACCATTTGTTGTTGTTTCAACAGTATTGGACTGATTCAGATCAGATACTTTCTGTTGGCGATTTTTATTCCTAAAACATAACATAATTGCCCGTATTTTCTTTCTGTTAAAAATAAACATACATCGAATATTTCGAGTAAATATGCGAGGAAGCTGTAAAAATGATTAGAAGAAATAATGGAAGACCAAGACCTAAAGAAAGTCCAAGTAAAATACCGAGATCAGTCGACTCGGAACTTGGTGGAGACTCTAAAAGCATGATTTAGTACAATTCTTCGATAAACAAGGATTCACTCACCAGTTTTTTCGATAACAATAAAATTCAAACAATATTGAGTCGATTGTCTGTTACTATCGTCAGTAGCTATTGTGCAATACAATTGTTTCGTTCCAATTTGATCAATAGTTGGTGTCCATGTAAAAGTGGCTGAATAAATTGAAGCATTTTGTTGAATCACCGATGAAGTACTAGTCACACCAAATGGTACTATGTCACTTGAAAATTTAGTGATTTCTGTTTGATCAGAACCGGTCTTTGCTATAATTAATGTTGAGAATAGTGTATTTGCTGAAATAGTAATAGTTGCACCATTAGTGAATTCACCTATAATTTGTGGCAAACGATCATTGCTGTCGTCGATTCCATGAATCACGAATTGTAAAGGTATAGAACTTGATGGATGATATGGTGCGGCTGGAAGAAAGTCCTCAATTTGAATGGCAATTGCATAAAATCCAGGGTCGGAAATATTGGCAATAAGTGTACAATTATTATCGAGATTCGATGATGTAATTAGTTGAGCATTAGGAAGAGTTTGACACGCTGCTGCACATTCATTGATAGTTCTGAAATGATATCTAGCAGATCGATTTGCCCATCGGCATTTAACAATATCACCATCAGTATCAATCATTGGAATACGAATTACTTGTTGTGTATTTATAGGAAGAGTAGTCACGGATGGCATTCTGGTAATTGGTGAAGAATTTAGTTGTCCTGTTTTGCTTCGTGTCTTTAAATCAATCATTGTTACTAAATTATTCTTACGATTCTCTATATTAGTAAGAGTTAATGACCAGTCATGATTTTTATACACTAGAAGCATTTCACTGTTCAAGGGAAACGTGAAAGCTCGAGTGCACTTTGTAACTGTCAATTTTGAATTAATATCATAATTGTCGCAGTTTCCTCCAATCGAGATAGGTCGCGTACTGGAACAGGTAGAATACAGGTAGGCTAAATTCCGGTTAAGAACACTAATAGGATGACAGTAGCTTGAACGATTCATCCATGAATATGTTTGTTGTAATTCGATTTCAACATCATCAGAATCAATCGAATTCGGTTGAACGACTTTCCAAGAAATTGTACCTCCAGCGAAATGGCAGGTTCTTACAACTGTTATTTTGACCAACAAATAAAAACAACTAACCAGGAATAGTTGTGTCATTGGTTTAATGCTGCGAAAAGAATCCAGATCAATGGTGTGTAGCTCAATATTGTATGAAAATTTATACACAGTTGTTAAACAAATACGAAAACGTATAAATGGTCGCGTGCAACACCTGCGAAGTATAAATAAAGTAGAGACGACGATCCTTCTTTTTGTTGCACTCAGAAAATGAGTACACCCTAGAATCGGTTAGTGTGTCCGTCCGTCCGAAAGTGGTCAAATCGAAAATTTCAAAGTCAGTATAGCTGATAATGCGATGCTATGATTAGAAATCAAGAAAATCTTACATAGCATTAACAAAATGGAGTTTATATGACATTAACTTTATCGAGATAATCATTTTTTTCGCAAACGTGTGGAGAATAATATTACAAAGAGCGTTTCTATTAGATAAAAGTATGACAGCAATCAGGTATGATAAGTACTAATGTCAAACTGCATAAGCCAATTTTGACGCTGAATAAAAATAAACAAATTTCTTCCCCTTTCATTTTTGGGAGTTTTCTAGTTTTAGTTTTTTTTAATCATGGAATAAAAGGGATGCACTGTAATCAAATCTTTCTCAGCCAGTATATCTTTTTTTCTATTGAAAAGACATATTCTTGTATTAGAGGTTCAATAAAATGGTTCGTTATTGCTCCGATAATTGTGTTTCTTGATCCCACAACTCATTTGACTTGTTGTCTTTTACTTATCAGATCAAGAAGAGAATTATCTAAAATTTTGCACTCTTTTGCTCCTAAGCTAAGTTCGATATTGTCTAAAAGCTTCTTAATTGATTAAAAGTAGTCTTTGTTTGAATATGTTTGTTGTAATTTAATTTCTGTAGAAATCGATTGGACTGTTTACCAAGATATGATTCCTCCGAAAAAATCATTCGAACAGACAGAAGTGTAAATTTTCTTGCATTTTGTGTCGAACAAATAAGAAGTAAGAAAAATGCTCTTTTTCAGCATCTAGACTATGTAAACAAAAAGTGTCTATTGTTTTAAAATGAATTTATTTCTCGAAATAGAAAAAAACACGATTTCAAGTTTTTGTTCAGTTTCTAATCAGTCGAACTCGATAGACGCGAATTTTCGAGAACTGTTTTATCAAGATAACCTTGAACCAGTATGGAATTACTATTTGGTTGAATTACTTTCTTCGAAAATCCATTGAATGTCGATGCGTAATCAATCGGTAGTAATGATTTCGTAATTGGTGATGCGAATGTTGTTGTTGTTGTCGTGTTCATTGAAGTTGATTGAAAATCATTCGCAGATGCTGATATTGGACGAGGAAAGGAGGTATTCGGTTGTCGAGAATTCGTATGTAGATCTTTCGTTGTTTTTCTAACCGTATTGGACCGATTCAGATCAGATACTTTCTGTTGACGATTTTTATTCCTAAAACATTACATAATTGCCCGTATTTTCTTTCTGTTAAAAATAAACATACGTTGAATATTTCGAGTAAATATGCGACGAAGCTGTAAAAATAATAAGAAGAAATAATGGAAGACCAAGACCTAAAGAAAGTCCAAGTAAAACACTAACATCAGTCGATTCCGAATTCGATGGAGAATCTGAAAAGGTGATTTAATACAGTGCTTCGATAAACAAGGATTCACTCACCAGTTTTTTCGACCACAATAAAATTCAAACAATATTGAGTCGATTGTTTGTTACTATCGTCAAAAGCTATTGTGCAATACAATTGCTTAGTTCCAATTTGATCAATAGTTGGTGTCCATGTAAAAGTAGCTGAATAAATTGAAGCATTTTGTCGAACCGCCGGTGAAGTACTAGTCACACCAAGTGGTAATATGTCAGTTGAAAATTTAGTTATTTCTAGTTGATCAGAACCGGTCTTTGCTATAATTGATGTTGAGAATAGTGTATTTGCTGAAACTGTGATAATTACACCATTGCTGAATTCACCTATAATCTCAGGCAAATTCGCATTGTTGTTTATACCACGAATCACGAATTGTAAAGGTATAGAACTTGATGGATGATATGGTGCGGCTGGAAGAAAGTCTTCAATTTGAATGGCAATTGCATAGTATTGATTGGTGGAAATATTGACAATAAGTGTACAATTATTATCGAGATTTGATGATGTAATTAACTGGACATCATGAAGGGTTTTACAGGCTCCGGCACATTCATTTATAGTTGTGACATGATATGTAGTAGATTTATTTGCCCATCGACATTTAACAATATCACCGTCAGTATCAATCATTGGAATACGAATTACTTGTTGTGTATTTATAGGAAGAGTAATCACGGATGGCATACTGGTAATTGGTGAAGAATTTATTTGTCCTGTTTTGGTTCGTGTCTTTAAATCAATCATTGTTATCAAACTATTGTTAGGACGAACTTCATTAATAATAATTGATGACCAGTTATGATTTTGATACATTAGAAGCATTTCACTATTCAGAGGACACTTGAAAGATAGAGTGGTTTTGGTAACTGACAAGTTTAAATCAATACCATAAGTGACACATTTTTCTTGAACCAAGATAGATGACATAGTGGGGCAAGTAGTAGGCAGACAGACTAAATTTGCGTTAGAACCACCAAGAGGCTGACAGTTGCCTAAATTATTCATCCATGAATATGTTTGCTGTAATTCGATTTGAACGTCATCAGAATCAATCGAATTCTGTTGAACAACTTTCCAAGACATTGAACCTCCAGCGAAATGTGTTGTTGTTACAACTACTATTTTGACCAACAAGTAAAAACCACCAAACAAAAGTAATTGTGTCATTGGTTTAATCTTGAGAAAAGAATTTAGATCAATGATATGTATTTCAATTTTGCAGGAAAATTTATACACAATTTTTAATTTAATCAGACAGAAAAGTGAACGATTTTATTCTAAACTAAACAAACGGGAAAACATATAAGTGGTCGCGTGCAACACCTACGAGGCATGAATGAAATTTAGATGACTATTGCGTTTTTATTAGCAAGATAGATTCAAAATCGTTCGGAATTTATGAAATACCCAGACAGACAAAACTTGCGAAAAAACGTGTAGGAACGCTGTTTTTACGTGTAGAATTTTTATCAAATAAATACGATTATGTAAAAATTTGTTCATAACGCAGTTTTTTCGATAATTTTACTTGTTTAACACCGTGAACTAGTGAAATTTAACTCGTATTTTCCTATTCGACAATAAACACTTTTTTCATAATACTTCAAACGACTTTAAGAGACTTCATTAAAATCTCTCAGACTATGTTGAGTTTTTGATACTCCATCGACATTTGACAATATCACGATGAATATCGATCATTGGAATCCGAATTATTTATCGTGTACGTATTCGGAGAGTAATGGGGCTAGCCGAACTTTGCCAATAAGACTTTCGTCAACCGCCTACTTGCCAGTACATTTTATGGATTCTGGTCAGTTGAGGGATAATTGGAATCGAAAGTGAGAACATTGCAGAGTTCATTGTACTTTTTCACTATAGCTAGTAGTCTCTTCTCTAATACGTATGTACATAGAAAGTCTTATTGGCGAGATTCGGAGTTCCCGAGTAATGATTGCAGGCATACTTGTAAGGGAAGAAGAATTAATTTGTTTATTATCATCACGTCTTGTTAAATTGATAATTCTAAATAGAAATCGTAATTCGTGCATTGGCCCTGTATAGAAATATTTGTCTTGATAAAATTTGTGCCATTCAAAAAGATCAAGGTTCCAGTTAGTCCACTGATGCGTTGACATGATGTTAAGCTCGCAAACTATGAATATGTTTGTTGTAATTTAATTTCGGTACGATTCCTTCGAAAAAGTGTAAATCGCATTTTCTTTCGAACAAAAGAGAAGTCAGAGAAATACTCTAATTCAGTAGCTAGACTACGTAAACAAAGAGTGTCTATTGTTTTAAAATGAATTTATTTATCAGAATAGAAAACTACGAATGATGCAAAATGAAAAACAAAAACAAAAACGAGATTTCAAGTTTTTGTTCAGTTTCTAATCAACAGAACTCGATAGATACGACTTTTCGAGAACTGTTTTATCAAGATAACTCTGAACCAGTATGGAATTACTATTTGGTTGAATTCCTTTCTTCGAAAATCCATTGAATGTCGATGCGTAATCAATCGGTGGTAATGATTTCGTAATTGGTGATGCGAATGTTGTTGTTGTCGTGTTCATTGAAGTTGATTGAAAATCATTCGCAGATGCTGATATTGGATGAGGAAAGGAAGTATTCGGTTGTGTAGAATTGATATGTAGACCTTTTGTTGTTGTTTCAACAGTATTGGACTGATTCAGATCAGATACTTTCTGTTGGCGATTTTTATTCCTAAAACATACCAGAATTTTCTGTTTCTTCTTTCTGATTGAAATAGACATACGTCGAATGTTTTGAATAAATATACGCGGAAGCTGTAAAAATGATAAGAAGAAATAATGGTAGACCAAGACCTAGAGAAAGTCCAAGTAAAACACTAAGATCAGTGGACACGGAATCCGATGGAGAATCTAAAAGCATGATTTAGTACAATTCTTCGATAAACAAGGATTCACTCACCAGTTTTTTCGACCACAATAAAATTCAAACAATATTGAGTCGATTGTCTGTTACTATAGTCAAAAGCTATTGTACAATACAATTGTTTCGTTCCAATTTGATCGACAGTTGGTGTCCATGTAAAAATAGCTGAATAAACTGAAGCATTTTGTTGAATCACCGATGAAGTAGTAGTCACACCAAGTGGTAACATATCGCTTGAGAATTTTATTATCTTTGTTTGATCAGAACTGGTCTTTGCTATAATTGATGTAGAAAATACTGTATTTGCTGAAACAGTAATAATTACACCATTAGTGAATTCACCTATAATTTGTGGCAAACTATCATTGTTATCGTCGATTCCACGAATAATGAATTGTAAAGGTATAGAACTTGAAGGATGATATGGTGCGGCTGGAAGAAAGTCCTCAATTTGTATAGCAATAACATAATAACTAGTAGAATTAACACTAACGACAAGTGTACAATTATTATCGAGATTCGATGATGTGTACAATGTGAAGTTTGAATTACGATTGCAAGCGGAAGCACATTCATCTATATTTGTGGAATAATATGTAGTAGATGAAGTTGCCCATCGACATTTAACAATATCACCATCAGTATCAATCATTGGAATACGAATTACTTGTTGTGTATTTATAGGAAGAGTAATCACGGATGGCATACTAGTAATTGGTGAAGAATTTATTTGTCCTGTTTTGGTTCGTGTCTTTAAATCAATCATTGTTACTAAACTATTGGTACGATTACTTGCATTACTAATAGTTGCTGACCAGTTCTGCTTACGATACATAAGGAACATTTCACTGTTCAAGGCACGCGTGAAAGATCGAGTGCTTTTGGTAACTACCAATTTTAAATCAACATCATAACTGACGCATTTTCCTCGAACCGATATAGATGGCATAATGCTACAGGTAGTAGACACACAGGCTAAATTCTCGTTAGGACCACCAAGAGGCTTACATTCGCCTAAATTATTCATCCATGAATATGTTTGTTCTAATTCGATCTCAACATTACTAGAATTAGTCGAATTCTGTTGAACAACTTTCCAAGACATTGAACCTCCAGCGAAATGTGTTGTTTTTATAACTGCTATTGTGACCAACAAGTAAAAACAGCTAAACAAAAATAATTGTGTCATTGGTTTAATAGTGAGAAAAGAGAATTTAGATCAATGGTATATATTTCGATTTTGTATGAAAATTTATACACAGTTTTTAAACAAATACGAAAACATATAAATGGTCGCGTGAAACACCTACAAAACATAAATATAGTATCGACGACGTTTGTTTTTGTGTACTCAGAAAGTGAGTACGTCCTAGTATAGTGCAGACGACATAAAATCTTCAATTTGAATGGCAACTGCATAGTATCCAACTGTGGAAATATTGGCAATAAGTATACAATTATAATTAGTACAGCATCAAAAAGATTTTGACAGATTCCGGCACATTCATCCACCTTTGTAGAATAGTAGTACAATGGTCGACAAAATTATAAGAACCGATAATTATTCCATTAATTAACTTAATCGAAATTAATTCAATATTTTACTAAAGTATCTCTTCTGACTTGAATACATCCATTTTCTAATACCTCTGGTCATCGATTGAATTAAATCTATACATATCTGAGTGGGAATTTCTGTCCATAATTTCGAAATAATCTGTTGTAGCTCACTGGCACTAGTTGGATGTGATTTCACGAGCTTTTTATCGATAATAGCCCAAATATTTTCAATAACGTTGTGTTCTGATGATACAGCTGGCCAATCTAAGACGTTAATTTTGTGTTTCTTCATCAATTTCATTGTAAAATCCGATTAATGGCATGGTGGATTATCTTATATATACCACCATGAATCATCCAAACGGAAATTTTTTTTGATAAAAGGCAATAATTTCGGTTCGATGACGCTAATATAGTTGTTACCATTCATTCGGCCATCATCGCCCAAACACTAACGGAGCCTCCTCAACCTTGATTACGAGGTTGGAAATTAAATGGGCGATAGGATTCTGATGGAAGACTTCGAACATATATGATCGATTTTTTCGATTGAAAACTTCGAAATGTGCCTCATAAGAGAAGATAACATTTTTCCAATCGTTATAAGTCCATTCAGAATGTTTCTTGGCAAATTTTAACGTAGAGAACAATGGCTGGGTTTTCGATATGGTTTTGCTTTGTCATATAACTTTTATATTCAGCATTAAATAGAGTTGATGGACAGTTCGTGGACTAACTGCTTCTCCAAAGGTAATCCCAAATTGACCTTTTCTGATACATTACTAATGCATCTCTTTGAAACATTAAGTTGATTTCTAATGTTTTCAAACGAAATACCGGCTTTTAGCAGAGCAACAATTTGTATTTTTTGACAAATCGAGACATTTTTCCGACCCATTTGTTTACCAAAATGTGAATATTCAAATAAATTAACCCAGCTGACAAACACCGTGTTAAAATAACGTATATTGTGTTCGAAAAGACAATGAAAATGCACTTAAATGAAATCTAATCATCTTTTTCTTCTCGGTTGTTCGATTTCTGTTATAGGATAAAGGAACAATTTTTCTATTCTTATAATTTTCTCCACCACTGTATACGTGAATTTTAATCTACCACACAAAAGTGTAAATTTTTTGGCATTTTCTGTCAAACAAATAAGAAGTCAGAGAAATACTCTTGATCACTAGCTATACTATGTAAACAAACAGTGTCTATTGTTTTAAAATGAATTTATTTGTCAGAATAGAAAACTACGAACGATGCAAAATGAAAAATAAAAACAAAAACGAGATTTCAAGTTTTTTCTCAGTTTCTAATCAACAGAACTCGATAGATACGACTTTTCGAGAACTGTTTTATCAAGATAACTTTGAACCAACATGGAATTACTATTTGATTTAATTCCTCTATTCGAAAATCCATTGAATGTCGATGCATAATCAATCGGTGGTAATGATTTCGTAATTGGTGATGCGAATGTTGTTGTTGTTGTGGTGTTCATTGAAGTTGATTGAAAATCATTCGCAGATGCTGATATTGGATGAGTAACGGAGGTGTTCGGTTGTCTAGAATTGGTATGTAGATCTTTCGTTGTTTTTCTAACCGTATTGGACTGATTCAGATCAGATACTTTCTGTTGGCGATTTTTATTCCTAAAACATAACATAATCGCCCGTATTTTCTTTCTGTTAAAAATAAGCATACATCGAATATTTCGAATATACAAACAAGGAAGCTGTAAAAATGATAAGAAGAAATAATGGAAGACCAAGACCTAAAGAAAGTCCAAGTAAAACACTAACATCAGTCGACTCGGAATTCGATGGAGAATCTGAAAAGGTGATTTAGTATAATTCTTCAATCAACAAGGATTCACTCACCAGTTTTTTCGATAACAATAAAATTCAAACAATATTGAGTCGATTGTCTGTTTTCATCGTCAGTAGCTATTGTACAATACAATTGTTTCGTTCCAATTTGATCAATAGTTGGTGTCCAGGTAAAAATGAATGAATAAATTGAAGCATTTTGTTGAATCACCGATGAAGTACTAGTCACACCAAATGGCACTATGTCAGTTGAAAATTTAATTATTTTTGTTTGTTGAGAAGCGGTCTTTGCTATAATCGATGTAGAAAATAGTGTATTTGCTGAAACTGTGATAATTACACCATTGCTGAATTCACCTATAATCTCAGGCAAATTCGCATTGTTGTTTATACCACGAATCACGAATTGTAAAGGTATAGAACTTGATGGATGATATGGTGCGGCTGGAAGAAAGTCCTCAATTTGAATGGCAACTGCATAGAATCCAACGGTGGAAATATTGACAATAAGTGTACAATTATTATCGAGATTTGATGATGTATACAATGTGAAGTTTGAACTACGATTGCAAGCAGAAGCACATTCATCTATATATGTGAAAAGATATGGTGTAGATCGAGTTGCCCATCGACATTTAACAATATCACCGTCAATATCGATCATTGGAATACGAATTACGTGTTGTGTATTTATAGGAAGAATAATCACGGATGGCATACTCGTAATTGGTGAAGAATTTATTTGTTCTGTTTTGGTTCGTACCTTTAAATCTATCATTGTTATCAAACTATTGTTATGATTACTTGCAGGAGTAATAACTGTTGCCCAGATCTGTTTAATATACATTAGAAGCATTGTACGGTTCGAAACACACTTCAAAGATTGAGTGCTTTTCGTAACTGTCAAATTTAAATCAATATTATAAGTGATGCATTTTGCTTGAACCGAAGTAGATGACATAATGGAACAGATATTAGGCAGATAGACAAAATACTCGTTAGAACCACCAACAAACCGACAGTTGTTTAAACTATTCATCCATGAGTATGTTTGTTGCAATTCGACTTCAACATAACCAGAATCAGTCAAATTCTCATCAACGACTTTCCAAGAGATTGTACCTCCAGCGAAATGGTCTGTTCTTACAACTACTATTTCGACCAACAAGTAAAAACAACTAAACAGGAATAATTGTGTCATTGGTTTGATCCTGAGAAAAGAGTTTAAATCAATGGCATGTATTTCAATTTTGTATGAAAATTTATACAGAATTTTTAATTTAATCAGAAAGAGAGTGAGTGATTTTATTGTAAACTAAACAAATATGAAAACATATGAGTGGCCGCATGCAATACCTGCGAAGCATCAATAAAATAGAGACGACGATCGTGTTTTTGCTATCAATATAGATTTTATTCGTTACAAAAACCAAAGTATAATTGATATATTAGGAAAAGGTTTATTTTCGATCATTCCTCCAACCAGCATACATATCGAATTTGAAATTTGAATTCAAATTTCAGAAGAAAACGAAGCAACTAATTTTGAACTTTCCGTTGTCAAATTTACTATCGTGTACACATGTCTGCCTTTACCCTCACTTTAAGGTACCAGCATAAATAGTATCCCATTATTATTCAAAATTAGCATAACATTCAAGCTGCGTGTCAAAAAACAGTTTTTATGAATTTTCAAAAATTCGGAAAAAAATTCTTAGCAGTAAATCTTAATTACTATTGATACTAAAACTTAATTGCAATCGAAAGCTGACACTAGATTCATGTTCTCCATCGAAAGATATGATTTTGACGTTTTCTTGAAAAAAAACTTGAGGGTGATGCTGTAGTTAGACAGGCAACAATTCCAATTCTCACTAATTCCAATTTTGAAATTGGTTGAGATTGAAATTGAAAGAATTGGAATTGGAGCATGTGCAATTGTAGTACTGTTCTTTTAACCTCTAGACGGACGAACATATGGACACACACATTACTGCACTTCAGCGTAATATCCTCGAGATATTTGAGAGAATATTTGTCTTTACATAATTTGTGACATGGAAAATCGCCAAGGTTCCAGTTGATCCACTGATGGGTTGACATGATGTTAATTATGTCTATTGTAATTTTATTTCTGTAGGAATCGATTGGATTGGACTACTTGCAAAGATATAGTTCCTCTGAAAAAATAATTCGAATGGACAAAATAGTTTGTTATTGAAACGTAAAAACAATCATAAAGATGTCACTTCAACATGTATATACAATTTTGCAATTGAATTAGATATTTTGGCCGTGTTCTACTTAAATATTTTCTTGCATGTTATATCGAACAAATAAGAAGTCAGAGAAATGGTCTAAACAAAGGGTGTCTATTGTTTTAAAATGAATTTATTTGTCAGAATAGAAAACTACGAATGATGCACAATAAAAAATAAAAATAAAACGAGATTTCAAGTTTCTAATCAACCCAATTCGATAAACGTGAGTTTTCGAGAACTGTTTTATCAAGATAACCTTGATCGAGTATAGAATTCCTATTTTGCTGAATTCCTCTATTCGAAAATCCATTTAACGTCGATGCATAATCAATAGATGGTAATGATTTCGTAATTGGTGATGCGAATGTTGTTGTTGTCATGTTCATTGAAGTCGATTGAAAATCATTTGAAGATGCTGATATTGGATGAGGAAAGGAAGCATTCGCTTGTCTAGAATTCGTATGTAGATCTTTCGTTGTTTTTCTAACCGTATTGGACCGATTCAGGTCAGATACTTTCTGTTGGCGATTTTTATTCCTAAAACATAAGAGAATTTTCTGTTTTTTTCTTTCTGTTAAAAATAAACATACGCCAAATATTTCGAATAAATAAACGCGGAAGCTGTAAAAATGATAAGAAGAAATAATGGAAGACCAAGACCTAAAGAAAGTCCAAGTAAAACACTAACATCAGTCGACTCCGAATTCGATGGAGAATCTGAAAAGGTGATTTAGTATAATTCTTCAATCAACAAGGATCCACTCACCAGTTTTTTCGATAACAATAAAATTCAAACAATATTGAGTCGATTGTCTGTTTTCATCGTCAGTAGCTATTGTGCAATACAATTGTTTCGTTCCAATTTGATCAATAGTTGGTGTCCAGGTAAAAATGAATGAATAAATTGAAGCATTCCGTTCAATCACCGATGAAGTACTAGTCACACCAAATGGCACTATGTCAGTTGAAAATTTAGTTATTTCTGTTTGTTGAGAAGCGGTCTTTGCTATAATTGATGTTGAGAATAGTGTATTTGCTGAAACAGTAATAATTACACCATTAGTGAATTCACCTATAATTTTTGGCAAACTCTCATTGTTGTCGTTGATACCACGTATAAGAAATTGTAAAGGTATAGAACTTGACGGATGATATGGTGCGGCTGGAAGAAAGTCCTCAATTTGAATGGCAACTGCATAGTATTTATTGGTGGAAATATTGGCAATAAGTGTACAATTATTATCGAGATTTGATGATGTATACAATGTGAAGTTGGAATCATGATTACAAGCAGAAGCACATTCATCGATATTTGTGGAATAATATGCAGTAGATGAAGTTGCCCATCGACATTTAACAATATCACCATCTGTATCAATCATTGGAATACGAATTACTTGTTGTGTTTTTGTGGGAAGAGTAATCACGGATGGCATACTAGTAATTGGTGAAGAATTTATTTGTCCTGTTTTGCTTCGTGTCTTTAAATCAATCATTGTTACTAAACTATTATTACGATTACTTGCAGTACTAATATTTGTGGACCAGAGGTGATTACGATACACTAGGAACATCCCACTGTTCAAGGCACACGTGAAAGATCGAGTGCTTTTGGTAACTATCAAGTTTAAATTAATATCATAACTGACGCATTTTCCTTGAACCGAGATAGATGGCATATTGGGACAGGTAGTAGGCAGACAGACTAAATTTTCGTTAGAACCACCAATAGTCTGACAGGTGTTTAAACTATTCATCCATGAATATGTTTGTTCTAATTCGATTTCAACATTACTAGAATTAGTCGAATTCTGTTGAACAACTTTCCAAGACATTGAACCTCCAGCGAAATGTGTTGTTTTTATAACTGCTATTGTGACCAACAAGTAAAAACAGCTAAACAAGAATAATTGTGTCATTGGTTTAATCCTGAGAAAAGAATTTAGATCAATGATATGCATTTCAATTTTGCATGACAATTTATACACAGTCTTTAAACAAATACGAAAACATATAACTGGTCGCATGCAATACCTACAAAACATAAATAAAATATAGACGACGATCGTTTTTTTTTATTATCAAAATATAATTGATATAGAAAAAAGTTTATTTTCGATCATTCCTTTGACCAGACTGATAGACGAGATTGTTCATGAGTCCTGCGGCGGTCTTTTGTTGTTGTAACAACAGTATTATGACTTTGATTTGGACGAAACGAATAGATATGATAGAATGTTGCAAAAATGATAAGAAGAAACAGCGGCAGACCAAGACCTAAAGACAGTCCAACCAAAACACCGATATCAGTCGACTTGGAATTCGATTGAGAATCTAAAAATCTAATGAAAGATTGATATTGTACATATAAATTCACTCACCAATTTTTTCGGTGACAACAAAGTTTAAGCAATATTGAGTCGATTGTTTGTTACTATCGTCATTAGCTATTGTACAATACAATTGTGTCGTTCCAATTTGATCGACAGTTGGTGTCCAAGTAAAAATCATTGAATAAATTGAAGCATTTTGTCGAATCACCGATGAAGTACTTGTCACACCAAGTGGTAACATATCGCTTGAGAATTTTGTTATCTTTGTTTGATTACAACCAGTCTTTGCTATAATCGATGTTGAAAATGGTGTATTTGGAAATACAACGATAGTTGCATCATTATCGATTTGTCCGATTATAGCTGGTGAATAACAAGAATCGTTTATACCACGAATAACGAATTGTAAAGGAATGGAACTTAATGGATAATATGGTGCGGATGGCATAAAATCTTCAATTTGAATAGCAATTGCATAGTATCCAACTGTGGAAATATTGACAATAAGCGTACAATTATTATCGAGATTCGATGATGTAATTAGTTGAGCATTAGGAAGATTTTGACAGATTCCTGCACATTCATCCACCTTAGGAGTATAATAGTATGTTGAATTATTGATAGCCCGTCGACATTTGACAACATCCCGATCAATATCGATCATTGGAATACGAATTACTTGTTGTGTATTTACAGGAGTAGTAATCACGGATGGCATACTTGTTATTGGTGAAGAATTGATTCGTTCACTATCATTGCGCGTTTTTAAATTGATGAATGTTGCTATCCTGATTTGCCTGTTATTAAGAAGGCTGTTTGACCACGTAGAACTGTTATAGAATAAAATCATTGTACTATTCCAAGAATATATGAGTGTTTCAATACTCTCAGCCGTTATAAATGGAATATCAAGATCATAACTAATACATTTGCCTGATGCAGAGATATGGGTTTCATAAGATGTAGTACCATTCAGTGCATGTAAGTATCGACCGGAAATACTACTATATCCACAGTCGTTCAAACTATTGTACCAAGAATAGACTTGTCTTAATTTTATTTGAATAGAAGAAAAGTTAGTAGTATTCGGTTGAACTGCCTGCCACGAAATTCTTCCTCCAAAAAAATGATTTCCTCGTACTAGGGAAAGTACGATTAAATAGTAAAAATACTTGTATAAGAACAATTCGCTCATAGTGGATACGATTGATCAACACCATGCATATTATTCTATTAATATATGTGATTTTGATGAAGGAGACAGAAAGGTAGACTGTTATGTTTTATTTCAAACAAATAAGAAGACACATAAATTCAATCAGTTCATAGTGGATGCACTTGTTTTGAATATGCTCGAACAAGAATCGAATTTTGACAGCTCAAACTCATGTCTGATGGAGAAACAACGCGTGAAACACTTTCCGTAGGTAAACTGAACGAAGATGGTGAAAACAATGAAGTAATTGTTGGTGATAATAGATTTTCTCGTTGCGAGAATGCTGTTGGCGAAAGACAGAAAGATTCTGTATCTTTACTTCGTAAATATTGGTCTCGAAAGCGACTTGCATCTTGAGATGATAGACATTTCAATCGATTTCCATCAATAGGATCATCGAAAAGAGTTGAACTATTACAATTTTGACAATACATATCATGTCGACGGCCAAAACGATGTCGTAATAATGATCTAAAATAGAATTTTGTCTGATAAATATTGTCGACAAAAAATACACAATGATTTTACCGTAAAGGACGAGGACACCATTTACAAATATATCCCATAGCTAATAGACTTAATAAAAGTGCCAAAGGTACGCCAAAACCTAAACCAAAACCAAGTATATAAGAAAGACAGTCCACAGGTGTAATCGTTGTTGCTAAAACAAAAAAAACAAGAACAAACTATCGTCGTAGTTGAATGAATTGAAAATAAATTTCACTAGTCGTCGTCGTCGTTGTTGTTGTAGCGGATGTTGTTGTTGTCGACGTTGATGTTGTGGACGTCGATGATGTTGTCGATGTAGTTGATGTCGACGTCGTTGATGTTGTTGAAGTTGTCGTTGTTGTTGTTGTTTTCGGTCCAACAATCAAATCAAAACAATACTGATCCGAATAGTAATAATTACTATCGATCGCTGTTGCACAGAATCGATATGTTTTACCCAATTGATCCATAGTCGGCGCCCATGTTAGATTAATTGCATACTGAGGTGAACTTACTGGAAATGGTGCAGCTGTTTTTACCATTCCCGGTGGACTTGATGTAATAAAATTGATTATAGTCGTTTCTGTATCGCCTGCACAACCAGTTTGTGCAATAACCATTGCAGTATAATTAACTGTCACTTGAACTGTTACTGTTCCGTCAACTAATGGATAATCCGGTGGAATACTTGTGATTATCGGTTTGGTTTGACAGTTCGTCGTTGGATTCGATGCATCGTACGAGAGAAGAAGAAATTGTACTGGTATTGAGCTCAATGGTGTCGTCGAATTTTCTACGAAATCTTCGATTTGTATAGCGACAACATAGTATCCAATTGATGTTAACTGAACAGTCAATGTACATGTATTATTTCCTGATATTAACTGTCTCGATGCTGGTAATGCAGCAGTTGCGCAAACACCAGAACATTCATTAACTGTTGTTCCAGCAAGTACACTCGAACTTTTAGCAAACCGACATTGAATTATATCACCATCATCATCAGCCATTGGTATATCAACAATTGCTGTTATATTTACGCCAGCTGGTACATAAACAACAGGTTGAATGTTCGATGTTGGCGAACTATTAATCAGTCCGTTGTCGGCACGTGGTCGCATATTAATATACATCATCATACTCCAACCCCCGCCACCTAACTGTAAACTAAGCCATGCAGCCGATACAACATATCCGACAAGAAAACCACCTGCTGTAACTGTTAAATTGACTGTTTTCGAACTCTGACCAAATGACATACCTAATGCCGTATTAAAATCAGTACAAGTTGTATAAGTTGATAGTCGTGATGATGATGTATATTGTACACTACTACAGGTACCTGGTACTGATTCACATGTGAGAAGTGATATGACACTTTCGCCTATTAGACCGAATCCAAGAATTGTAGCTGCAGTACATGCACTCTCTGTTGCACTTCTTGACCATGCGTATCGTTGATCGATAATAATCATTCGTTTACTACCAACAACGGACGGTTCATTAGAAGCCGGTCTCCAACTTATAACCCCACCCCGAAAATGAGCACCAAAAGTCGATTTAATACAGATTAAAATCGAAAAAATCCGTAAAAGACTAATCATGACTTTTTTTATTACTAAAATGAAATGCCCTTTTTTCGGTTCCTACTAAAATTCATTATTATTTTTCTTTCTTATTAATATTTATAAGATATCGAAAATACAATTACGAATATATGGGTTTGCCTCATAAAACAAATAACTAATCCAATGATGTCTTCTTTAAATTCAAAATAGAAATAGAGGCACGTGAAACAAACAAATCAAGTGGTTAAAGAAAGAAGAAAATGTTCGATGAAGACGACGACGATGAATGTTTGCCGATACCTCGACGGTTTGGTTTGATAGCTAAATAATAAAAATACTAAAAAAAGGAAACCGTTTGTTGTCTAGATCTTTAATTTATCATCAATATCGAAAACAAATTTCTCCGAATAATGAACGACAATCATGTGTCTCTTTAAATAATTCGATTAATCTCGATGAATCGATTCCAACACCCAAACAATTGATCGATTTATACGAAAAAACCATAGATCTTGCATCGAAAAATCAAATTAATATTCGAAATGCTTTTCAAATTCCACTTGTTGAACGTTTGCCTGAAGTTTTAAATCTCATTGCATTCGACGATCAATCTCATTCAGATCCCAATTTTATTAAAGTTGGATCGATTATTGACACAAGTGCAAGAATCTATGGCTTACGCGTGGATGCACTGTATAGCGAAACCCAACGACTTAGTGGAAGTATACAAACAAACATCGAAGAAGAACAAGAAAAGAAACCAATTAAAAAACCGAATCATCATACTAATAGAATTAAAAGAAATTCGTTTCTTGTTTCTGATCTGTCAACAATTTCGGTAGCGAATGAATTTCAATTTCATCCGTTACAATCATCGAATATGTGCCAATGGTCGGGCGGAATCGGTTCGGATACCATCTACGCCGATATGGTTTCCTATACGATGTATTCGTCGTGTGATTTTCCACTTGTTCATGGTTTCATTGATTTAAATACTCGAATTCATTCTGAATCTAGTGAAAATGATCGAATTTTAGAAGTAACAATGAAAACAATGATAGATCTTAGTTCATTACGAGAAGTCATCAAAGAAAACGAGGAAGAAAATCATAATCTAGGTAAATGAAAAATGTAAATTTTTATATATTAAAAAGAAGAACGAAACGCATAATTAGGTTGTCAAAATCTTCGAGAATTTGCATTTAATGAAGAAAGTACTGAATCGTACATTGAAACAATTGATGAACGTTCGCTTATCGATAGTTCAAATCGAGACGAACCTGAAGATGAAGATCAATATGCTATCAGTGATCTACGTGACGAACCGATAAGTTTCGATCATCCGAATCTACAGTCGACTTATGTAAAATTTTAAATCCCATTAATCCTTTGCTCTACTTTCTAAATTAGACATGCCCATTGACGATGCCATCGATTGACGTCAGTCGATTTTCATTTGTTGATCAAGTGCCATTTCTTCTTCGTGAGAAAGTATGATTTAATTGTTTTTTTATTCTCAAAAAAAACTCAAATTTTCATTGTTTTTTTGATAGACTAAACCATCCGATTACACCTATTTCGATCCGACGAAATTACGACTGTTTGCTGGTCCGTACGTATGGAAATATACGAATCTGCTACCCGATCTCACGAAATCATCGATAGTAGTTCGTCAACAACAATCAACAAAATCCTCTCGACGATTTCGAATCGATTTTTTCGCCGGACAAACACTCGACAAACTTATGTCATTGAATACACGAAGTCGACAAATCAATAAAAAATTCAAACCAACAATTGCCTCTCATCAATTACGTCTCACACGACGAGTCATATCCATGAATGAACTAATTGAATTGAATCAGTTTTCGAATGTTATTTTCGACGACAATGAAATGGATGTTGAACAAGATGATGATTTTGATAATTATATTCCTGATGTTATCGATCAACAACCATTCGAATATGATTTTATTCGACCAGTTCATTATGAAAAAATCGTATGTGAAAAATCCATGGCTCGTATCGATACGAAAAAACTTCAGCATAGTCTTTTTCATGAATATGAAGACGAAAAACATTCATCAACAATTTCATTTTCAAATTTATGTTTCAATCTCATTGAAAAACAACAACTCTCCTATGATAAAACCGAATTAATCTCAGCATTTTATTGTATGTTAACAAATTGCCATAAAAACAATCTTTTTATGAAAAGTAATTTTCAACAAGATGATTTAATTATTCGAAATCAACCGTTTCCTACACAGACTATTCCATTAACTTATGCACATCGAATTTCAAATAAATAATAAAAACGTTATAGTCAACTAGCGCAATCTTTTGATACAGGATACTTGTGGATATAAAAAGCAATCGATTCATTTCTCTTGTCTTTTTCGAAAGGTTTTTTCAGAGTCAGTGTTTTTGTTGTTGTAAGAGTGTAATCATGCCACGAACCTATGAAGAAGAATTACAGTATATCGAACGAATTAATAATCATTGTTGGCGAATTAAAAAAGGCTTTGTGCCGAATATGAACGTTGAGGGTGTTTTTTATGTTAACAGTCATTTAGAAAAATTAATGTTCGAAGAATTAGAAATTTCAACAAAATTCGGTGGTGTTGGAGGATTTCTTCCCGGAATGAAACAAATTGCCAATGTAGCTGCATTGCCCGGTATTGTTGGCGTATGAAAATCTTATTCTCCGTTGATAATCTTGGATTAGAATATGTTTGTCTTCTAGAAATCTGTCGGTTTGCCTGATGTTCATTCAGGTTATGGTTTTGCTATTGGTAATATGGCAGCATTTGATTATAACGATCCGAAAGCGATTGTTTCACCGGGTGGTGTTGGTTTTGATATAAATTGTGGTGTACGTCTTCTTCGTACGAATTTAACCGAAAAAGATGTTCAACCAATGAAAGAGCAACTTGCACAAGCTATGTTCGATCATATTCCTGTTGGTGTTGGTTCGAAAGGTGTCATTCCAATGAATGCTAAGTAGATATTTCGTTTGACTAAAATCATTGATGATGAATTTTTGCATAGAGATCTCGAAGAAGCACTTGAAATGGGTATGGATTGGTCGTTACGAGAAGGTTATTCTTGGGCAGAAGATAAAGAACATTGTGAAGAGTACGGACGTATGCTACAAGCTGATCCAACTAAAGTTTCACAACGTGCAAAAAAACGTGGTCTACCACAAGTAATTTATTTTGAGAGTATTGAAATCATACGTACGTATTCGGTTGAAATTTAGTTAGGAACACTCGGTGCTGGAAATCACTATGCAGAAATTCAGGTTGTCGATGAAATCTACGATCGATTTGCTGCTGGTAAGATGGGCATTGATTTCAAAGGACAAGTTTGCGTTATGATTCATTGTGGAAGTCGTGGACTTGGACATCAAGTTGCTACGGGTAGAAATAAGCATTTATTTTTCATCGAAATAAATTCTTCTCGTATGTCGATTTCAGACGCTCTTGTTGCTATGGAAAAAGCTATGAAACGTGATCAAATTCAAACAAATGATCGACAATTAGCTTGTGCATTAATTCATTCTGAAGAAGGACAAGATTATCTCAAAGGAATGTATGCTGCAGCGAACTATGCTTGGGTCAATCGATCATCAATGACATTTCTCGCTCGACAAGTACGAACAACTAATTATGAAACGAGAGAGAGAGAGAGATAGAAAATTTTGTGTTTATAGGCATTTGCTCGTTGTTTTAATTCGACACCCGATGATCTCGATATGCATTTAATTTATGATGTTTCACATAATATCGCTAAAGTCGAAGAACATATGAGTGATGGTAGACAACGAACACTGTTAGTTCATCGAAAAGGTGCAACACGAGCTTTTCCACCACATCATCCATTGATTCCGGTTGATTATCAAATCACTGGTCAACCTGTACTCATCGGTGGTACGAGACACGAAAAAAACAACAACAAATAAGATCTTTTTTATTGATTCTAAATTTTAGGCACAATGGGTACGTGTAGCTATGTTCTAACTGGAACCGAACAAGGTATGCAAGAAACATTTGGTTCGACTTGTCATGGAGCTGTAAGTGATGAAGAAACAAAAGTGACACTTAAGTAAATAATGTTTTTATTTATCAGGGTCGAGCGTTATCCCGAGCAAAATCTCGACGAAATCTTAACTGGTACGAAGTTTTAGACGATCTGAAAGAAAAAGGCATTGCAATTCGAGTTGCATCGCCTAAACTCGTTCAAGAAGAAGCACCAGATTCATATAAGAATGTTACTGATGTTGTTGAAACATGTCATGCAGCTGGTATCAGTAAATTATGTGTAAAACTACGTCCTGTCGCAGTTATCAAAGGTTAAAAACCATACAAACAACGTCGAATGTACAGTGATTGTTGTTTTAAGTTTATTTTACTTTCTTATTGTTAACTAGGAGATT
>Ga0209960_1001890_pt1 | contig 23860 bp, 28 predicted proteins | sample ThiBiot_500_plan_2_FD_183947 | JGI IMG/M metagenome (GOLD analysis project Ga0209960, IMG submission 183947) | Wastewater bioreactor microbial communities from Cape Town, South Africa - Thiocy_expt_500_plan (SPAdes) | ecosystem: Engineered > Bioreactor > Thiocyanate-remediating >...
CCACGATTATTGACTTTGGCTATTTCATGAATATGAGTTGCATTTATAATCACTCGTGCATTGACATTAGCTGTATTAATCCATTGACCAGTGAGATTACTCGGGAAAAAACACGAAGCTTGTGGTTCTTCGGGAATAACAGGTGTAATAATAACTTTTTCAGGTCCATCCGTTGGACTTGTCAATGATGAACATTCAGCAAAAAGAGATTTAGCAAACCATTGTGGTTGATCTTTTCGTGTTAACATACAACGAAATTTATCATACCAACGTTCTGAACCAACACGTTCATTAGCAATGGCTGTTATAATATTTCCATCGTCGGTTAACCACGAACCGAGACATTGATTTAATTGATCAGCATCGAATGACGATGTTAAATATTTACAATAACCATATTTCATTCTAAATCGTTCGTTAATTGTTTCGAATGGTGTTCCTGGATCGGGACAAGAAATTAAACGAGACGATGGATTATCACAAATGCCAATGCCACCTTCACGAAATTCATAAGTAAAATGATAAGTTCCGTAAATGGTTCGACGACATTCTTCAGCTGAATAAGTTTTCGAGAAAAGAGTAATAAATTGACTTTGTTCGTCGATTGTTCGACATAATTCATCGAATTTCATTTCATTTGAAACCAATGAAGTTGTTTGTTCACATGAACTCAAACGAATTTGAAGAACATTTCGTGTTCGATTGAAGATTTGATAACATTGAAAACACGATTGAGATTTGTCTCTTGAAATCAATTCAAAATAATTCTTTTTCGAATTCAATTGAAAACATTCTCCTTGATCTTCATGAACAAGAACCGATCCAGTGTTTTTGCCCGTTGCTCCAGCACCTGATTCTCGTCGATAGAATCGTCGATCGATGTCTCCATTCAAATTGAAAGACGAATGTGTTTCAAGGCCATTTTCATACGAATAGAATTCGCCTACGATTGGTCTTCCGAATGTACAAATACCTAGACCATCTTTTCAATTTCAACAATAACAACAAATAAATTCAATTAGTTTTCTTTCTTTTTTTTATTTCGAAAAAACAACGAACCAATTTGAGAGATGAAAATTGCCAAAACGGTGAACAACGAGGTCAACATCGTCCAACGAGAGAAAAAGAACAAAATGACATGTATTGCTCTCGAGTTCATTGAAACTGCCATCTTTTTTTTGTTGAATTTGTTTTATGAATGAGACTCTACAGGTAAAAGGTCAACTCGACGATAGATGGCATCTACCTGGACGCACTTTTTTCAACTCAGTTCAATTCAATTCAAAAGCAAAATTGAGATTTTAGTTTTTTGTTGTATAAAAAAAAAGAAAAAATAGGGCTTGTCTCTATTAGAAACTTTTTGAATAGAATTTGTCTGAGACCAGTAAGTTGGTGCTTAGAAAACACGATAAGGCAATTAATTTGCATTGTAAAAAGAAATGTTTGTTGTTAATTAGACAAAAAACGAAAGGCAAATCCGGATAATTTGAAATGAGCTTTTTCTTTTGTTGGATTGAAATGAAACGATGATAGCTAACTAATGATCTTACTCTTCGGATCGAATTTCTCTCGAAGGAAAAGATTCTTCGATCGGATTACATTTGTTTTTCTTGTTAAGTCAAAAAGAGTTTGTTCATTCGTCGTCATGTCTCATATCCGTAGTTCGTCATTGATTCGATTCGATTCAATATTGATCACCATCGCCTTCAGCTACAAAATCTTTCCCTCATCGACAACAACGACGAGAAGAAGAGGATTTACTCTCCTCGAGTAGAATGTTCTTTTTTCCTTTGCTTGGTGCTGGAAGAGGAGAAGAAGAGAAAAAAAGAGAATATTTATCGAATTGAAAGTAGTTGATCTGTGTGTGTGTTGGTGTGACAGATGTTTCAGTTGACGATAGATTTTGAGTGTTGAATAAGAAGAAATAAATTGACATTTGTTGTAGAGAAATGGGCAAAGTAACAAGATGATAAATTCGACGAGTGATTTATTTTTAAAGTTTAGCGGCGATTACGCATTGATTCATGGTCGAATCGTATTTCCATTGACAATCTTAGGCATTCTCACGAGTTTAGTGACAATTATTATTTTAAATCGGAAATCATTTCAAACTCCAACAAATTTTATTCTTCAAACGGTGGCATTTTTCGATACGATCGTGTTGATTTCGTTTAACATTTATTCATTTTATTTTTATATTTTACACGATCCGAATCCATTCGTTGGTCAATCGAAATTTTGGCCTTGTTTCGCCATAATTCATTCGAATGTCGGTCTCACTGCTCATTCGATCGCATTATGGTTGACATGTCTATTGGCGATAATTCGTTACATGATAATTTCTCAACCGTCTCACGTGGTGATTCGAAATCGTGATGTTAACATTTGTATTGGTTTGATTTGTGTGACGGTGTGTTTATTGATGATTCCGAGTTATTTATCGTGGCGTGTCGTTCGCGAACCAGCGTGGAAATATTTTCCCGATCGATATGATTCGAATTCGAGTGAATTTGTGTATTGGCTCAGTTCGGTGACGGGCAAACGCTTAGAAAAGATTTCATTCGGCATTTTAGCCATTTGTTTTAAGATTCTGCCGGTTTTAGTTTTAATCATTTTCAGTATTTTATTGATTTTAAATATTCGTCATGCGAAAGTGTTACGTGAAAATCTTCGTCGTCGTTGTTCGTCAATAAATTCTCGTTCGAATTTACAACGTGAAATGCGAACAACCACAATGCTTCTGTTAATCACTTTGTGCACAGTTGTCGTCGAGTTTCCTCAAGGTCTTCTGTTAAGTGCAACTGGAATCGACAAGAATGTTTTTCAGATCTATTCTCGTCTCGGAGATTTTTGGGATATTCTAACGATTAGTTCGTCGTTTATCACATTTGTTATGTATTGTTCAATGTCACAACAATTTCGTTTGGAAATTGTCAAATTAATTTTACCCGAATTTATTCTCAAGAAATGTCATTTGAGTCCCAATCAAAGTTTATCTCAAAAGTCAATTCGACTCAAACCATTGAAACCACAAACTTCTCCTTTAGTCAATCACAAATCGAATCAATTCGATTCACAACCGATTTAATTTTCCAACAAATTGACTTTTTGCTTTGTTTTTGTCATTGATCGTTTTGTATTTCATTGTCACTTTCTTCTTAGATGAAACACACGCACACACACACCCTCAAATTTCTTCTCCTTCAATTTTATTTCAGCTAAATTACAAAGATCAACAAAATAAACGAAAAACAAAAGTCTAAGAAGTTCAAACTAAACTTTCCAATTGATTAAACATTCGAAATCTTTATCGAAATTGACAATCATTTCTGATTGTTTGTCTTCGAAATCAAATCGATGTAACAGAACGAATTCGTGATCAGTAATCGAATTTCGATTTAATGTTTGTTGAAGATGATGTTGAAATGAATTCCACGAAGAAAGATGAAATTGACAAAGAATTTTATAAGGTAAAACGAGATCGGTTTGCGAATGTTCAATAACATTTCGAAGACTTGTTCCAATGATTGTTGAATAATTTGTTTCTTCGACGACTTCGAACATCTTCAATAATTCAATTTCTAACGAATCTTTTTTTTTTCGTTTCAAATCGTCGTTGGTTGTCTTCAGAGGTCGCTTCTCGTTCAATTTCATTGACTGAACATTTCAATTGGTCACAAGATCAATCATTGCTTTTTATTTAAAAAATAAAAATCTCTCTTCTTCGCAATTCTCTAGAGAATCTCGTCAAGTTAATTCTATCGTTCATCAAAATAATTTCATTGAGCAAAGAGAAATCCTTGATGTCAATTCTGTTTTACATCATTATCATATGTTAACAGAAATAAATCGATTCATCTAAAAACTTTCACGTGCTGCTGATCAAATCATTTCAAAATCAAATCAAGCAAAATAACAAGTCTTTATTATTCTTCTGCTGTCAATCACCTTTATTCATATCCGTTAGAAAGGAGACGAAAAAAGAATTAAGTAGACAAATTCAGAGAGGGTGAGGGTGTTATTACCGTCTTTGTCAGCATCGAACATCAACTCAGTCATTCGAATTTCAGATACATCACGTAAAATTCGTTTGATCATAAAAATTGAAATAGTAACGAAAGAATCTGTAATTTTATTTAAATTCTTCTCATTGGATGGATTTACAATAATTCTCCCAGTTTATTGATTGATTCAAATCTTGTTTTTCTCGAAAAATTCGTGTAAGCAATTCGACTTTGTTAGTATTTGTAAAATAATCACTCCCACGACGATCAATACGGTCGGCGTGACGCATACAAAACGAGAGCGTATACGTTCTAAATCGCAAAAGATCTAAAATAAAGTGATGGATAATCTTTTAAAACAAAGAAATAGTTAAAATGATTTCGGTTGTAATTGTAAGAGATGTCGGTCTGTTTTTCTTCTTTTCTGTAGAGACCCGATCTAACGTTCGTGAATAGTCACTTGTCAAGAAGAAAATGAGAGTTAAGATGATCGATTTCTATGTAAACAACTCTACGAAGCAATGATGGTGATGATGATGATTTTATTTTTTTAGAAAAAAAACCGATTCAATCGATAACTGACACAAACCAGAAAACAAGGAAAAAAAGATTACTTGAATATCTTCATCAGCTGAGGCGCCTTCATCTTCAAGTAAACATTGAACAACTTCCAGGGCGATCAATACGGTTGTCGTAACGGTACAAAACAGTAGCGTATACGGCCATTTTACGCAGTTTACAGCCGTATTTTCAAACGAATTGATAGTTAGAATAGAATGATTTCTGTTGTAAGATGTCGGTATGTTTTCTTTTCTTGAGGGTGAAAGAACGAAAATAGAAAGTCGATCTAAATTCGTTAATGGTTACTTGTTGTCTCTCGAATATGAATTATATTTAACAAGATATGTAGAAAATTGAACGAAAAAATGATGATGATTTGATTTTATTTGAAAAAAAAACGTTATCTAGTCGATAAATGACACAAGCAGATAAATATATGGCGAGATTATTCATTCAAAAAAGAAAACATCGAATAAAAAGATGAGTTGAGCTAAAAAAAAGAGAAGGTTGATTAAGCAGCAGGTGCATTATGTTGATGATGACTAGCAAATTCTTGTTTAGCTTGTGGCATCCATCTTTGAAGATCCAAAATACGAGTATTATGCGATGGATGATCAGACATAAATTCTGGTGGAGCACCTTTACCAAGTTGTTCATCCATTCGCCGCCAAAAAGCAACAGCTTCTTCAGGATCGTAACCAGCACGTGCCATATATAATAATCCAATATGATCTGCTTCGGATTCTTGTTTACGAGAAAATGGTAATGTTGAACCATATTTAGCACCTGCACCTAACGCAGCTAATACTGCCTAAACAAATAGTTGAATATATAAAATGTAAAATGAAAATAAACTGACTTGTCTTTGTTGTGGATCTAATTGAGAAATACTTCCTTGAACACCACCTAACACAGTTTGAGTTAATTCAGATCGAAAAAGTCTTTCAGCACTATGTCTCGATGTCGCATGAGCCATTTCATGACCAAGAACAGTCGCTAGACCAGCTTCATTCTTTGCTATTGGAATAATTCCTGTGTAAACAACTATTTTTCCACCAGGCAAACAAAAAGCATTCTTCTCATGAGATTGAATGACGCTAACCTCCCAATTATATTTAACTATTGCTTTTTCAGCAGCTGCTTTAGCCAATTTCTGTGTTACTCTTTTGACAAATTCGACGTCACGTCCACTCTGAATAAGATTTGCCGCTGCATCCTGTCGAACTTGAGCATATGCTTCAATTCCCAATCGTTGTTCTTGTTCAGGATTAAGAGAAACATGAGAAACACGACCCGTTTCAGGATTGACAACTTTACTTGCTGTATACAATTTAAACAAAACAAAACCTAATGCAAGTAACAATGGTGCTAATGTCAATGAACACGCATGTTTTCGTTCTAATTTCACTGGCATTTTCTATTCGATTCGATGTACAAATCAACAACAAGAACAGAAGTAATGGTTCATGAATGTATGTAACGTAAACATTCATCAATTTGTATTGGTCTAAGCAAATAAAAGAAATGGCTCAACAGAGGCCACTAAATGATTATCTATTGTTTTCTGCAAAGGAAAACAACGAAACGAACTATAGAATTTCAATTTTTGAATATTTGATCGAGGTGTGAAATGAGAAAGAAGGAAGAAGAGGGCATGACCTCATCCGTTTTGCGAAGTTGTATTTGTTTTGTACATAGGAAAAAGAAGAACGTTGACCGTTGTATAATGTTGAAATAAGATTGGATAAAACGAATGTTGAAACGGGAAATCATTGTTCTCTCAATCTCTCTCTCTTTGTCTCTCACAGAGAAATTCATTCGTATATAAACTCAGGTCGACCGGTCATTTTCTCTGGCAGATTCGTTCAAAACAAAAAAAAACAAGACAAGCAAATCTTCATTTCAACTGGTTCAATTGCCAAACAAGAAGAAAAAGAAAATATGTTGTTAGATCCACTTTTTCGTCGAATGACCATTTTTGTTGCATTTTTCTCCATCATTGGTGTTATTTTGGGTGTTGTTGCATTGGGAACCAACTATTGGACAATAACCAATGTTGGTAACGAAGGTGTTGTGATGCAAACAACGAATGGAACTGTTATGATGAATAATTGGACATGGAATGGTTTATTTTATATGTGTTCATCGATGGAAAATGTTCCTTGTGTCACTCGATTTGTTACGTCGACATTTATCATTTGTTTGTTAGGTTTAATCTTTATGTTAGTTGGTGGAATCTTTTCCATTTGGGAAATGTTTCAAACAAGTGACCGACGATTTCTCATGCCGTTCTTCTTCTTTGTTGCTTGTGTTTTAATGACAGCAGGTTTATTCGATTATGGTTCAATGGCACTTCTCAATTATCATTCAACACGTTTAATGATTTCATCGATTGTTTTCTGTTATGTTGCTCTTCCAATTGCTGCATTCATTTCAGGTCGATATTCGGCTTACGATCGATTTATTAACAATGCCAACGGACAAAAATATGTTGCTGCAAATACCAATGGAAATTAACTTTATCTATCATCAAATCTCTTCTCTTCTCTCTCTCTCTATGTAGTTCCTTCTCTTTCTCTTTTCTCTTTGTCATCATTCTACTTTAACAAATAAAAACAAAGTCATTTTCCTTTATTTGCAATGAATTGTCGATTGAAAAGCAAAGAATTGAACAGTCGTTGAATCGGTTGATCAACGAAAACAAACCAAATCGAGGCATTGAGTTGACACAGCAAAACAATGAAATGGAATTGGACAATGAATGATATCAATGAGTTGAACAACAAACACAACTAAATAACAGAAAACCTTGACAAACAGCGTAGATTTGACGACATGAACCGATGAACAATTTAGAAATGAGACGAGAAGGAATTATTAAACTAGAACTTTGTTTCATTAATAACATATAAATAATGATTAAGAACACGTAGATCTTTTTTTTTGTAAGTTCGTGGTTGATTTTCATGGTTTGATTTTTGATTGAATCGAACAGCGACTAGTGAACCAACAAGAAAACTTCCGAAACGAGATTCAAATGGTAAATACAATTGATGCATAAATAATTTCGTTGGATTTCGATCGGGAAGATCGAATTGAAATGTTAAATCATAATTTTGTTTTAACTAAGGAAAAAGATATTTTGGACATAATAATGCTAAAGATGAATATTCATACGTAAAGTTCAATACTGACATCGAATCAGGATCAAAGACCGCACAATTAGACTTCGAGATAAACTTATATAATGACGAATTGAATGAAGCAAATAGAGAACAATGGAAAATACAAGATAGAATTGTAGATCTCAACTAATTGTCCAGAGATGAGAATAACTCGCATACCACCAGCCTAAATCAATGTCATTTTCAATGAACAAATAAACATTCAAATGACGAAAACATTCGAAAATCAATCCACCAGCAGGATAAATCGGTTCTCCTAAACAAAAAAGATTTCCAAATTCAAATTCAACAAATTGTTCAAATAACGAGTCCAACTTGGATCGGGAGATGGATTTAAACATGCACTGAGAAGAGTCACTATATTAAATCTTGTTTTACTTTGCAAAAGATGTTTTTAGAAAGAAAAGAACAAGTGAGTGAATGAGAAAATGTGATTTGACTATTCGTTATAATTGGTCGAACGATGACGATTGACTTTTCGTTCGTTTTCCTCTCTTGTGATGAGAATCACGAATACAAACGAAAAGCGCTTCTTTGAATTTGTCATTGTGAAAATCGATGATGTCAAGAAAACGATCGAAATCGAATTCACACAAATGTCGATCAAATGATCAAGCGAAAGTTTACGTTGGAAATGTTCCAACAGATCAATTATCCGATCAAGAATTGTTACAATTTTTTAAACCTTTTGGCAAAGTTTTAGGTTCGACTCGATTTGTTTCTGATTGAGAATGAATTTGAATTTGAAATAGATATTCGAGTTTATCATCGTTATCTTTTTGTTCAATATGAAACAGTTAAACAAGCAAATGAATTAATTGAACAAGGACAACAACAATCTTTGTCGATCAAAGGACATCGACTGGGTAAATTCCATTGAGAGAAAACAAACAAAAGAGAGAAAATCGATTTTCGTAAAAGATATTTTACCATCAATGGAATCATCAGAAATGAGAAAAGATTCGAATAAATCAATTGATTCTGATGATCAATCATCGTTGGTTTATCAACCTCCAAGAAAACGATTTGTCAATGACAAATCTTCGTCAACAAAGTCCGTTCATTGTCGAATTCTTCTTGTTTCTCAACGACAAAAGTTTTATACTTATGAAATTGTCAAAAACAATCATTTTCATTGTTTTTATTTAGAAATTATGCCGAAGAAATTCTTTCGTATTTCGAACGTAAACATTTGGCAACATCAATTGAAATTCTTGATCGTGAATGTTCATTCGGTGCGGCAGTTGAACATGCTAAAAAAGATCATTGTCTCTATGTTATTATTCTCACACCATCACATCAATCTCAAAATATCGTTTCTTTTCATATTTTACATCAACAACACAAAGGTTCAAATATTTTCTATTTGCTAAAATCATTTGTTTAACTTTTTCTTTGAAAAGAACATCGAAATGTGAATTTAGACGATGCTTATGAAATCATTCTTAACGATTATTTTCATTATAAATCGAAGAAAGATTTTAGTTTGAATTCGAATGATTTACCATTACCAATGTTATTATGTCTCTTAGCTGATGGAAAACAATTAACTTCAAAAGAAATCGATCGAATTATTACATATTTAATTGAGAAAAAAGATAATTTACCAAATGAATTTCAATGAACATTTTTATATTGATTTTTACTTCTTTTTTTCAATGTTGAACAATTCGAATAAATGAATTTACCAAAGGGAATTTGTTCCAAAGAGAATTCTCTAAAAGACAATAAGTATACAAATGAAATGTTTGATATTGAATAATGAAATTCGACATAAGATTGTGTTTGAAATTGAATAGGATTATCTTTTAATGACAACACAAAGAGTGTCTATTGACGACAAGAAACAAAATCGAACTGATATCGAAGAGAAAATGTAAATAAAAGAATAAAACTTGATTATATCGTAGTGACTGTGCAATATTTCGTGTTTCATCATCATTGATTTGATTGTAATCGAGATCGAATGTTGTCAATGTCTGAAGTGATGATAAAATACGTTTGACAAGAAAAAGAATCAATAAAACGCACGGTATTATATCTGAGTGCATCGCAAAGATATTGTCCTCCTTCGTTGTCTATCTTATTCGAGTTGAGTAGCAATCTTGACAATGACTGTATCACAAATCAATCGAATTATTATTTATTTACTTGAAAACAAAAGCGAATTTATGAAGCTAAGCATGTTCAAATTCGAATAAAATATTTTTAGTGAAATCGTCGTCGACATTGTGTCATCGATTCTTTGAATGATTTAGTATAGAGTTCCGAAGGTAGAACATAAACTGTAAAGATAAGCATTGGCGGTGTAAATGAAATGAAATAAGCCGAAAGATAAAGCCAAGGATTTCGAGATGGATCAACACATCCCGATAGTAATGCAATGATCAAACGAGGCAAAGCCAACAGAAAAAGAATCAATGGACTGATTAATAATTGTTTATGTTCTTTCATTTGTTCAATTAGATGTTCTTTCAAAGGTTGTTTCTTTCGTGCTGCTGACCGTTGTCGAGCTGTACCAACAATAATCAATAAAGCAGAACAAATATTTACAATAAATGGAACCAGAAGATGAATAAACAAACTGATTGTATTGTAAATTTGAACCGAATTTGAATAACGAGTCACACACATTATATTATGTTCGATTTCATATTCAGCATCTTCAGTTAAGGCTAAATTCTCATCTTTAAATTTGTATTTTTGATGTGTATATTCGATTAATTGATGATGTAAAGGTTCATGAATAAGATTCATCATAAGTAAAATTGGTAAAATGAAAATGATCCATCGAGCGATACGTTTACTTAATTTCTTATCAAAAGTAACTCCTTTGAAAACATTAACAGTTCGTTCAATGGCAACACAAACATTTAACCAACCATCGATATACAAACATAATTTTAAAACAGGACTAATGAAAATACAATCTGTTCGAAGAAGTGACAAATTAACTGTTGAATTCATTCCAAGTAAAATGACAAACCAAAATTTAATTGTAAACATAGAAATTGTCAGTAGAGATGTGATTGAAGATGCGAATAAATATAAAACACAACCAACTTTTCTTAATTCTTTATTTTGAAATGTTGTTAAAGAACAAATTCCATTGACAAGACCAATGATAAACATCATCATTGTGATACCAGCTGTTGATTTTATTAACGAAGATTGTTTAAGAAATGAAATATTTCGTTTTATTTGATCACGTAACAAATCATTCATTGTCAAACCAATACTTTTCCTATATGGATTACATTGATCACCAACTACACAACTACTAATTGTCGAATCTACAAACAAATTCATTCATTTCTTACATTCTTTGTCTGTAAAAAACACCTTTACTTACCAATTCGTTTGAAAGTAACATTACTTGGACCTGTTACAAGTAATTGATAAGATCCTCTCACAGTTGGATATAATGTTGTTACAACCAAAATATAGATTCGATTCTTTTCAAGAACATTTCCCAAATAAAAACGATGTTTATTACATACGAAACTACTTTGTGTAAGTAAATTTTCATGTGGATAAGATGGATCAAATTGATCTCGATAAAGATATCCATACAGTCGAATAATACTGCTACCATTCAATGAATAGAAACCATTCTCTTCAACCGTTAATTCAATACTTTCATAATGAAAACTTTCTTTTGAACATTCTCGTGAATAAATTGGACTCTTTTCGGTTAATTCGGATTCATATATTCTTTGAAGATCTAATCGATACATCTCTTTTACAGATTTATTCACAACATACTAAAATATCACACTTACGAATTTTATTCAAAATAATACGATTGGGACCGAATGATAATACGTAAAAATTGCCTATCATTGGGGCACTAATTGTTGCTACGACTAATATGTATGTCACATCAGATTGCAATTCAACAATTAATTTACGAGATACTCCAGGACAATTAATCAAATATGGCTGGTTACGTGGCTCATATTCGATGTATGGATTAAAGTATTGTTCATACCAACTAATTCCTGTGATGAATGATTGACTTTTGATTGAAAATGTATAGTTGCCTGATTGAATGACATTGATTTGTATCAATTCATAATAATACCAAACGAGTCGATAGGACTCGCAATCTGTTTGATAAAATGTGGGATTATTTGTGGTTAATTCTGATGAATATTCATATTGAAGAATTGTTGTGTTCATTGTTGTTGTTGAAAGTTGACCTTCAAATATTAGAAATAATTAAAACAACAAATGTATTGAATTATATAAATGAAAAACATCTACGTACTCATTCGTTTGATATTAATTCTATCAAATCCATTCGCGATGACGGAGAATAGACCTTGTCTGTACGCGTTCCGATAGTCTGTTGTTATCAGCAAAACATATTTTATATTCAATTGTAAATAACCAGTTATTTAAAATTTTCTCGAGGAACGGGTTACACTCTTAACGAATGACGTATCATGAGAACTGTATGGATCAAAAGATGAATATTCGTATAAAGAACCATCTGTAGCGAATTGACTATCAATTAGAAACATGTAATAATCTGATTTGTTTACAGTTATCTCTAAAGCTTCGAAATAGTATTGTTCTGGTAGGCAGTTATGAAATCCATGTTTCCAACTTTGATTATTAAATTCTGATGAATAGTTTGTTTGAATTGTCGGTTTTCTTTCATCTAAAATAGTTTGTTGAACATTTCAATAAGAAAATAAAAGCAAACAATGAAATATACTTATGTGTTCCATAGACACGTTACTTGGACCGTCAACAATTATTGAGAATGCACCTGGTTTAACTTGTTTTTTCGCTGTTACAATCAATATCATCGAAGTGTTCATCTCGCGATATAATAATATTTTGAAATGATTATTGCAATAACTTGAACTTCCAACTTGAATTGTCACTGCATTTATTTCAAGATCAAATAAAGTGAAATTATTTCCATAAACCCTTCCTCCTACATTCGTACTACTATTAACTCTAATGATATAATATCCTTCTTTTGTCGTTTGAATCTTTATACATTCACAATAATAATCGAATGATATTTCTGTCTGCTGATAATTACATTCAGAACTGTTTATTGTGAATTCTGATGAATATTTTGTTTCTATCAAATTCGAAATACCTGAAGAATAAAGAGAAAAAGAAATGACAGATATACAAAAAGCAACAAGGCTCACTTGATTGATTGAAATTAACATGAGATGGTCCAATTAAAACCACTGAATATGAAGATGTTATGTTAGGAGACATTGTTGTTACTACTAAATTATAGATTTGATCATTCTTAAGATTGATAATCGATTTTATTTGACCAACAGTACATTGCTCATGAAAATTGAAAATTAAATTTAATTGTGGATTGAGAGGATTAAAAGAGTTGTTGTAAATTCTGATATTTATTCCGATAGTACGATTGATGATAAATTCATAATAACCTTCTTTAGAAACATTCATTTGTATGCTTTCGTAATAATAAATAGGTCCTTCACACTTTTCCATATAGGTTGGGCTATTTTCTGTTAAAATTGACGAATAAACTGATTGAATTGATGTTGGATTATCTATTCATCAAAACAAAACAAAGAAAAAGAATATCGAATTGAAATTTATTCGTGAAAGATTGTAAACAAAACCTATGATTGATGGTGATGTCGATGTTATACTCAATTTGTTATCATTTGAAGAATCTAAAAACAAACGATGAACGCTTGAGAACATAATAATGTTAGTAGATAATCTTCGTTTAGATTATCTCAAACTTACCACATTTATCTTTCGATAATAGAAATTTTCTAACATGACGATTTAGATGATCAGCGTAATATATGTTGCCAAAACTATCGAAGGCCGTAGTCGGGAAAGTAATGGTCCATAAATTGTCCTCTTGACGACATCCAATGATACATTTAAAGTTATTCGATGTTCCTGAAAAGATACGATTTTCCGCCGAATCGACGATATAAATGTTTTGATTTGCATCCAATACGACATCGGTTGGATAAAAATTCTTCAAAGTATTTGATGTTGTAAGAAGAGTTATTCCATCGATGGTACCTGAACGGAAAAGTTGAACTCGATGGTTCCAACAATCTGTTACATATAAATCAAGATTAATATCAACGAATATTCCTCGAGACATAGAAAGCATATTTGCTTCAGATCCTGAAACACCAGTACCAGCAATAACTGTTAATATGCTCGAATTACTATGTAATGATTTTGTCACAATCCTAGATCCCATCGAACAATAGATCATATCATTCATAGAAATAAAAATAGCCCAACAAGCCGAACAAAATTGTGCCACAGTTTCGTAGGTATCAACTTTGGATTTCCATTTGTCTACTCGACCAGCACCAAAGTTAACATAGATTTCACCTGTTGATACGACAAACATACCAAATGGTTCATACAAACCAGGAGAAATGATTCGACTTGGATGAATCGTATCATTACGCCATTCATACAGACGATAAGTGGAAGTATCCTTCATTTCTGCCCCTAAGAAAACAATCAAATATTTAAACATTTGATTATTCAATATTATCCACTTTTGTTTGTATTATTTTTCTCTACATACAGTTCTGTGGATACGGATACGTGACGTATATACTATTATTTTTATCAACAAACACACTGAATGGTTGGTAATTCTCCGATGGTTCTGTTGGTAAAATAACACTTTCGGGTTTCCATTCTGCACATGTTGATAAATCAGGTCGATTGTAAGAGATTTCTACAAGAAAATGAATTGTATCAACATGAAATTTATTCAAATCGATGAAATGGAAACATACCTCCACCAAATGAGAAACCAAAAACAATCATCAAAATGAGAATATTTCTTACGATCATCTCACACCAAATCAAAATCAAAATGATTGTTTGATAACAACAACAAAAAAGTATATTTGCCGAAGAATCTCTTAGTTAGATTCATTGTTTTATATATGCTCAAGATTGAACGTGATTTTGTTAAAATAAAAGCCTGACTCTATATGTTTCCTCTTGTAATATGAGTCGAATTTTGTTTTTGAGAACATCAAATAAAAGATCACTAGTTGAGTTACAAAAAAAAGAAGAAAAGAGACGAGTTTGATAAATGTTTATTTGATAAAATAAAATTTAAATAAAAAAATCTTGATTATAAAGTGCATAGAGGACAGGATTGAGACAAGAATTAAAATAAGATAAAGCATGAGCAGTAATTCGAATGACATTAAGAAGTGATGAATGTTTGAAATGAAATTTGTCTAACATTTGTTGACAATTTAACAGTTCAAGTAAATGAATTGGAAACCAACAGATTGCAAATGCACAAGTCAACGAAAATAATGTTCGAGTTACACGACTTCGATTTCGACCATTTAAACAATTCTTTTCATATTCAATTCAATACTTTATTTTCAATTTCAATTTAAAAAAAAACTTACTCGATATTGACAAATTGTCTTTCTGACATTTCTCATGTAGAAACATAATTTGGTATAACAAAAAGCGATAATCAATAACGGTAAAATATAAAAAGCAAAGAAAGTAAAATAACAAGATGAAAACAATGGATTCAATGTCCACAATGTGCAATCATTTGATGATTTGAATTGTTTTGTTTTTGAATCGATTAGAGATTTATAAGGAAACATAAATGAAATCGAAACTAAACAAAAGATTGAACAAAGAAAATAAATCTCGAATAAAATTACCAATCCAAATGAGAACACAAATGAGAAATGCATTCGTTGGAGTTCTCCATTTAGGACGAGGATGAGAACTTCGAACGTAAAGATATCGATCGATACTCATCACAGCTAATGTATAACACGTTGTTTGAAGAAGAACCTAAACAAACAAAATCAATTGGACTTATTGACAGACAATTGATTTCATTTTACATGAGCTATTAATAATTGAGTTTTACAATCAATTAAATTTGATAACATCCAAGAATCTGTTAAACCCAAATAAATGGTTAATGGAACAGAGATCGATAAAAACAGAAAATCTGTTATTGCTAAATTGATGATATAACAATTTGTTACATATTTATAATTTTGTTTTCTTATTGCAACATAAAGAACAAATAAATTTCCTAAAACGCCAGTAACACAAATTGTTGAAAGAAAAATTGCAATAAAAATGCGTTCAGTTAAAGTATATTCAGTTGAAATATTGAAATAGATTTGACTTTCATTCATTGGAAATGATAAATGATCACAAGAATCTTTTCTCGTTATTGAAGAAAAGTGAAACGAGACTTTATTTACAAGTGATGTCGCAGATGTAGACAGGACATGTTTCTGAAGTATATGACGATAGAAAGAAGAAGAAGCAGAAGAATTCTTCGTTTCTCTGCCGTTCTTTTTCTTGGCCTTGAACTTTAGTTTGATTCAAAAATTATCATGAAAATTGTGAATCAAATTAAAAACAACATTTGTTTGTCGGTGTTAAAAAAGAAAATAGAAGTTAATTGGATTCATTAGGATGTTGACGTCATCATCATTAATAATTTACAATAAAAATCTGTGTTTTTTCTCTCAAGTCAAATTTTTATTAAAAGTCTATTAAAGAAAAAGAAGAAATCGAGTCTTGTCTCTTTTGTGTTTTTTTTCTTCAGTTGAATATTTCATTTGAGACATATTTGTTTTTCTTCATTGAATTGAAGACCATTCGGACACGAGAGTTGTTTGATAATAAATCCTAGAATTTTTCAATTTATATCTGTTTGTCAATTAGAAATGAAATATTTGTCCTACGATTGTCATGAGGGTGACACAAGAAATATTTGCCTTGTTTTTTCATAAAATGATCAGTGAAAAAGCCCGACGAACGACATGAAAAATATTCTAAAAGAAAAAAACAGACGACAATCTGTTATTGTGTCAACAAGATTCATCATGATCATACGTAGTTCACATTTGAATCCCGCCCATCCTGGTTGACATTGACATGAAATATAACGAGATTTGCCTACGGTATTTTCTTGACAAACTCCATTGTTTGAACAAAATGACGATGAACACGTTCCAAGAACAGCTTCAATTATTTAACGATCTCATTATTTTCAATGAGTTTGTTATCATGCAATTTACCTTGTTGTTCACAAAATTCTCCTTGAGTTCCAATTCGACAAAGACATTTCGCTTGACTTTTCGATGAATCATACAGATTCGGACGAATCGCACAAACTCCACTCGACATACATTCAATTCGACTGCACAATTCATTATCTAAATCAACATTTATCTTTGAAAACAACAATCGATTTTCTTTTGTATCGAACCCGCTCTCGTTTGACAGAAGTTTCCTTGGAAGCCACTTGGACAATGACATACATTTGTTGTTGGATCTTTGACACCTTCATTAAGACAAACATCTGCTTTCAATGTTGTTGAACTCACACTGAGATCATCTAATCAAATTAAGAAACAACTTTAATTAGTCAAATAATAAAAAATAGAAACGAACCACATGGTTTCGATGAAAAACTAAGACTTCCTTTACCATCATTACATAAACATTGAAACGATCGATTCACATCGGTACATGCAACGAATGATGGACTATTTCCACACGGATTAGGACTTCTATTGCAAAGTCCTTTTTTTTTAAACAAAAGAAAATGAAAATGAAAAAATGCAAATAAATAAATTTACGACAAGGTTTATTTCGTGTCGTTGAATTATCTGGACAAGTACAAAGAACTTGATCATTAAATGTTTCTAAACAATGATAACCATTCGCAGAAATAAAATACGCATTGGAACTTGTTGGTTCATCTAATTGACATGGATTTGAACCATCATTACAATCTATTCATTCAAATTTAGACTTTATTCAATCGATTTTTATTCAATTGATCACTTACAGATACTTTCACAAAGAAAAATACACCAAACAAAAACGAAGATTCGCAATAAAATCATTTTCATATTGATTTCTTTTGGTAGAAGAACAGATTTTATATAGTATTACTCCAAATTAATCTTGTTGAACCTTGACAATTGAAATTGTGAATGCATTTATATCGAATAACCAAATTCAATTTATTGGAGATTTACTTTGAAAAAGAATTTCAATTTGATGAAATAATTAATATTTGATTGAGATTGTCAAACGAAGTTTCATGTGGATTAAACCAATTGATTCGACGTTGAGAAGTTTTTAATTGATGAATTATTTCAAGAAAACCTTTGTCTCCACTGATAATTGTAAATGGAATCGATTTCGGGAGAAGACCGTGAAGTTTACCGAACTGAATTCGACAATTCAATAAACTAACAAAGCAAAGTAAATTACAATTACACTGAGAACAAGAGCAAAATCAGCTGCATCATGTCTACTTCCACTTGGATACATCAATTGAAATTCTTTCGATTTCACTAAACTATCGAAAATCGAATGGCTACAAACGAAAGACAACTCTTTTGAAATCAAAAGAAGAAAATCATCGTTATGAAACTTGATTGGTGGTTTCCATTGAAAATGAATTCCTTGAAAAGCCATGACATAGGTTAACATTGGTAATGGTTGAGTTAAATGTTGAAAAAAACTAGAAAAATTCTCTAAATCTAAAAAGATGAGATGTTTCATTGTTGATAATCGTTGAAGATTCTCAATTTGTAAACTATCTCGATCTTGATTTCGATCGATGAATTTCAAATCGATTGTTGAATCATCATCATCATCTTCTTCTTTTTCAATCCAATTACTTCGAAAATTAGTTTTCAAACTTTTCTTAGCTTTAAATCGACGCTGATTTAAAATATTCGTTGATTTCATCATTTTCTTCGATTTCATATTCGACATCAACAAAAAATAGAAATAAATAAGACAAAAAAAGAAAAAGAAATTCACTTAGTAACCACGCAGTTCGATACTAACAAGCAAAGGAAGAAAATTGCCGCCGCGGTGGCTCAGTCGGTAGAGCGTCAGTCTCATAATCTGAAGGTCGTGAGTTCGATCCTCACCCGGGGCATTTCTTTTTTTTCTGTGAAATTAAAAGATGTGATTCGTTGAAGTTGAAATCTTTTGCGGTAAATGAATATCTTGATTTGTTGTTGTTGTTGTTGATTGATCAATGGGAGGCCAATGTTTAACTTTACTGAAATTGGAATGTTTCAGAGTTTTTTGTGTCGACATTTGATATTGAAAATCATGTGCAATTGTAAATGAATGTGATGCATTTTTACGTGAAATTGTGACGATAATTTGTCGATGCATCGGTGGAATGACATCGAGTAATTGATGATTGGCGTCTTTACGTGAAATCGATGCATTCTGAGATAAAGTACAACGAAAATGAAAGTGAACGAATTTGTCTTCGTGAAAGTTTTCAACAAGTAAAATGAGTCCATCCCAATAGTTTTTCAATTCAATGATTTGAACACGATTGACTTCGTCTTTCGACACTTTCTCACCGTAGAATAAACAAAGTTTTATGAGAAATTCTCGTTGAATTGTCGAATCGATTTCTGTTTTCGTTAAATCAATTGCACATGAACTATGAATTGCTACAAAACAAAACAAAATCACTTTGTGTTTTCTTCGTTTCAAATTGAAAAAACAAACAAACCGAGATTAAAACGAGTATTTTCAATTGGTTGATTGGTTGGATTGAATAGAAATGGAAGAATAAGATAATTTCCTGGTTGAAGAAATCCTTGTGTTGACACGAATTTATGTTGACCTCGTTGAGTAACAACAGGAATCGAATAGATTCGTAGAGATCCGTCAGATTTCTGTTGAACATTGACAATGGCAATGGAAATACTCAATTGACTTCGTTGAATTCTTAAATTGAGTTGAATTTGTCTGAATAGAGTGATATCGATGTGTGTTGGTTGTTGAATATTTAAACGAAAAGCTTGAATCATCTGTTGATCGGAATGGAAATGTCCGTGTTCTCTAATTTCATACCAATGCGGTCGAATCTTACAAATGTCGACACATTCGAAATATTTGAGAAAGGATTGGAATGGCATCCAAAAGACTCCATCACGTCGATTGTTTTTCTCTTTGAGAAGTTGTTGTTTCAATTGAGGATATTGATTCCAAAGAGACGATCGATCGGACCAATCTCCATTCCATCTGAAATTGCCTCCCCAAGGATTTCTCAATTTAATTAATTTGATTTGTTCATCTTGAGATTGATAAATATCTTGTAATGAATACGCATGATTATTCAACAGACGAACATTTTCAAAAGTTGTTTTATCGATTTTCTCGTTTGAACACATTGCACACATTAGAAATTGATTTTGTCGTGCGTCGACAAGTCTCATCCAAATTTGATCTTGTTGAATAAAATCCGAGAAAATCAACGTTTCACAAGGCGAACCAGTGACAATCGCTAAACCTTCGCAACATCGTCCAGCAATAATCGATTCATAAGTTCCACTTAATTTCGCCAACGCTTTTTCAATCAATGGAACCCACAATTGTTTTCGATGACATTGAGAATAAGCTAAACGTTTATTTAATGTACAAGGAAAGCGATCATCGACCAACACTTGTGTCCATTCACCATCTATTTCAAATTCACAACAAACAAACACTTTCTCTTGCTCTCTCCGTGTTAACATTACCTTTGCATAAACGAAGAGAATAAATGCCTTGTTCATTCGTTTCTTTTGTTGTTAAAACCTTTGTTTAACAATCGATTTATTTATTTTTGATTTGATAAAATTGTAATTTACTTTCATTAAATATTTGGGTTGTTCAGCAAGAACACTGAGTGCTGTGATGAACCAACAATCGCCCAATGCTCCTTGAATGACATCATTGGGTTTTGGATGTCGGTAGACACACCACGGTTGAGTTGCATTGTGATTCCAATCGGATGGAATGATTTCATCGGGTCTCAGCCAAATGATTTCATTCGTTGAATTCAATCGATTCGGTTGATTAATTAAAACATCTAACGTGAGTTGAGAAAGTGATTGACCATCAATGAACAACGAACGATTCGTTGCGGGAAAAGATTCATCTTCGAATTTTTGATTTGATAAAAGTAAATTTTGAAAAAGATTTTCGATTTGTTTCGAAACGAGATCTTCGTCGACTTTATATTTATCGACGATTAAAACACTTCGATGACAAACATTCTCTTCGTTTTCCTTCGTTTGTTGTTGTTGTTTGACAACCGATGAACTTTCTTTTGCTGGATGAAATCGAGTTAACATCAACGAATCTTTTCTAAATCAACGAGAAACTTCTTTAAAAAAGAATTTAACGATACAAAAAGAAAAACAGAATCGATTACACCTGTAATCAAATATATTTGCATGATAAACCTACGCATTACTCGTTTTTTCTTCTCAGACGGATATCAACAACAACAACAACAACAACAACAACAAAACGAGTTTTCAATAGGAAAATAAATGATTAGACAAATGAAACCGTTCAAATAACCTTTTGATTTGTTCCGAATGATTTTCATTTGTTTTCTTCAATAAGAAAAGACCTTTGAGATGTTCCATTTTAATCAAAATAATTCGAACGAAGAAAATGCTCGACGTTTCGATTTCTTATTCAAATAAAAAAATCCTTTTTTTTCTTTTTCGTTAACCAATCGGGTCATGTCGTGATTCACGGTCTTTCAACAAAAAACAATCGGTTTTTTTAAAAGAGAAGATCAACGAGTATCATTTTGTTTCTACGAACTATTCAGATACGTCATTTCTTTTTTTTTTCTTCTTCAATTAAATCGAAAGTAGAAGAGACGCACTTAGAGTTAATTGTCGGTGGGAGAATGTTTTTCTCTTGGTTATAATTGACAAATTTTGTGTGTTTTTTCCTTGAAGAAAAGAAAACCTTGAAGGCAAAATGATCATTCGATTGAATATGTGTGACATCTATTCGAACTTTTTCGATTTTTTAAACTGAAAATTGAATTGAAAAATGTTGAAAAATGTTTGAAATAAAAAAATTACAAAACGAAAATATTTAGTGTGAAAGTAAAATGATTTGATAAAAGAAATGACGTAAATGAGCGAGGAAGGTAAATCGAATGAATAATTTATTTAGTTTAGTGTTTCAAATTGTTCTGTTGTTGTTATCGCTATTAGAAAACTTGTTATGTCAAGTCAAACGGAGAACGTCGAAGAAAATGAACAACAAAAAAGCAAAAAACCAGCCGGTTTGTTCAACGAAAATTGGATTTCTTTGTAAAATAATGTTTTGATTAGACACGGCGTTTAAACAACAACGTTTGCCCGCATGGCAACCGATCATCACTGCTAATACAGCTCTACCAGTTTTTTTCATTATCGGTTTGACATTTATTCCAATTGGAATTGTTCTTGTTATTACTTCACAAAAAGTAAAATAAAAAAACATTTTTTTTTCTTTCTGTTTGAAATGTGGATTTCGTAAAACTCAAGGTACTTGAGTACAATCTTGATTATACCGATGACAATTGTTGGTCGAATCAATGGAATATGACTTGTGCAGACTATTTAAAAAGTACAAATTATAGTGGACTAACATGTAACTGTACAAAAACATTTCAATTGGAACAAGATTTTGAAGTTTGTGTTTTTGATTGATTTGAATTGAAATTGTGATTGTTGAATAATAGGGCGAGGTTTATTTTTATTATGGTTTAGTTAATTATTATCAAAATCATCGTCGTTATGTTCGTTCACGTGATGATAATCAATTGTTAGGAAAAACTGATGCTGTCACCGCTGATTGTCAACCATTTCAAAAATCGAATTCATCTGTCGATTATGCGCCTTGTGGAGCCATTGCAAATTCTAAATTTAATGGTTTTTCTTTTTGTTTTTTTCTCTCTGTTAATAATTGTAATTGTTGAATTAGATACTCTACATTTGTTTCTGAATGGAACTGAAGTTCCTGTAACCAATCGTGGTATTTCTTGGTCGACGGATCACAATGTCAAATTTCAGAATCCAACAAATGCAGCCGATTGTAAATTTTCACAAGAAAGAAGAAAAAAAAGCTAAAATTGAATTTGTAAAATAGATTTTAATCGAACACTTCGTCCTCCAAATTGGCAAAAAACCGCCTGGGAATTAGATCCAAGTGATGAGAATAATAATGGATATAAAAACGAAGATTTTATTGTTTGGATGCGAACTGCTGCAATGCCGACATTCAGAAAATTATATCGAAAATTAATTTCGAATGGAACTGAAACATTTCAAAATGGTTTACCCAAAGGAAATTATTTACTTCAAGTTGAATATAGTAAAATCGACATTTTCTCTTTTGTTTTGTTGTTTTTGAATTGATCGATTGAATTAGATTATCCTGTGTCGAGTTTCTCCGGTCGAAAACAATTCATAATCAGTACAACATCGTGGATGGGAGGCAAAAATCCGTTTCTTGGTTGGGCTTATATTACTGTTGGAGCCATTTCATTTGTTACATTTATTATTTTTCTTCTTTTACATAAACTTTGGAAAACGTAAGATCATCTTTTGGTTTTTTTGTCGAAATATTTGAGAATTAAATTCAGTGAAGATCCTTTAACTTTTCAAATGCGAAATAATCAAAGATCCTAAACTTCTTAAAAGTTAATATTCGCTCGTTGATTCATTCGCTTTGTCTTTTTCAATTTCAATGTGTTTTTTACTTCATTCAATTGTTTTTCTGTTAATTATTTAGACAAAATCAACCGTCGTCATAGAGAACAAATTCAAGGAAACAGCAAAGACTCATTTTATTTATTTGTTTATTTACTTACTTTTCATTTTCTCTTCTTTCAAATCGAAACAAACAAAAAACCGCAAAAGCACAAATGTGATGATTTATTTTCTTTTTTTTTCGTCTAATTTTAATAAAAGTTTGTCCGAGTTCAATTGTGTTTGATTGGTAATTAATTCTATTTCGGATTGGCCAAGAAGAAGAAGGCGTTGTAAAATGAGTTCGTTGAATGAAATAAATTCACCGTGAGACGAATGTCAACGGTGACAATCGTTGTTTGAGTTCGAGAGAAAAAGACGAATTGACTCGATTTTCATTAAATTATTTTGATAAATAACAACGAAAGATCGATCATCAAAACAATACCATTTATTAGTCAGGTGATGTTTAGCATATGTAAAATAATGACCGCCTGATAGAGACCCAGTATGAACACAAACA
>Ga0209960_1001892_pt1 | contig 23834 bp, 19 predicted proteins | sample ThiBiot_500_plan_2_FD_183947 | JGI IMG/M metagenome (GOLD analysis project Ga0209960, IMG submission 183947) | Wastewater bioreactor microbial communities from Cape Town, South Africa - Thiocy_expt_500_plan (SPAdes) | ecosystem: Engineered > Bioreactor > Thiocyanate-remediating >...
TTTTTTTTTTTTTTTTTTTTTTTTTTTTTTTTTTTTTAATTTTTTTTTTTTTTTTTTTTTTTTTTCAATTTTTTTTTTCAATTTCTTTTTTTAGAAAAAAGAAGTCCCCAGAATTGCAAAGAGTCCCTTCAAAAAGATATTTTACAAAAGAACAAGATAATTTAATTTTCGATTATGTAATGAAAACATTGGATTATGGGGACCATACACCTGGAAAATATCTTTGGGAAAAACTCAAAACGGCATATAAAGATGTCATTTTCTTCTCTTTTTTCTTTCTTTTTTTTAAAAAAAAACTTCTTGTAAAATGAAAAATTCATACTATTTTTTTTTTTTTTTTTTTTTTTGAATTAGTACCTTCCTTTTTCTGCCCTCGAAATTCAAAATCGTTACCTTGAACTTTTGGAAACTGAAGAATATCGAAAGAAAAAAGGAGATTTAATTTCATCCAAACTCCTTCAAACTGAACAAAAGAAAAAATTAAGAGAAATGTCACCTCAAAAAAGAGATAATGAAGATTTCTATTCAAATAGTCAAAACAGTCAAAATAGTCAAAATAGTCAAAGTAGCCAAAATAGTGAAAGTGAGATAAGTAGTCAACCAAGTGCTTATAGTCAAGAAGAACAAAAATCTCAATCAGTCCCACTTACTCAATATCTTCCAACACTTCAATCAGCTAGTCCAGTCTTAAGTCGTGAATTTCAAGATGTCCAAGAAGATGATTTTCAAGAAGATGAACAAAATAGTCAAGATTCTATATCAACAAATCCTATGGATCCTGATGATCAAAATCTAGTTGATAATCCTACAGATGAAGAGATTCCTGTAAATAATATAACAAAAAAACGAAGATATTCTGATGAAGATGTCGATAGAATTGAGGAAACTCCTGAATATCCTGAACAATCTAAAAAACAGAAAATTGAACAACAAAATTCTTTTTCTTATCCAATGATTGATTATGATAATTTTGATGATGGATATACTCCACTGGTTCCTCAAAAAAGTTCTGATCTTTTGGACAAAGTATTATTTTATTTTATTTTACTTTATTTTTCTTTTTCTTTTAAAGTTTTTCAAAAAAAATTTTGTCCAATCAACAACATTCATTTTTTCTTTTTTTTTTTTTTTTGAATTAAAGGAAGAATCTCAGGGTACTTTTGATGATGATTCACATTTAAACAATTTTCTTGAGAATTTTGAAGGTTTTTTTTTTTTTTTTGAAAACAGTTTGATCAAGATTTGAAAAAAATTTAAATAATAGATAAACAAAATCAAGAAAGTGTCACTGAGTTAAGTAAGATTATAAAAGCATTAGAGCAAGCAACGTTTTATTTCATTTTATTTATTTTCTTCCTCCTTTTTTTGATTCATTTCATTTCAATTAACTTTTTTTAAAAAAAACAAATTTCAAAAAGAAAACAATCAAAAATTGTTGTTATTCATGCACTATATGTAACAAATGGAAACGTTCAAATGGCTCAAAAATATTTATTGAAAGGACCTATTGGTGAGTTTTAATTTGGAAAAAAAAAATTAAGGAATTATTAATGACTTTTCCAAAAAATAAAAAACAAAAGAATCTAAGGGAAGTTATTGGACCAAAGAAGAAGATCGCATCTTACTATCCTCTGTTCATGAACAAATCAAAGAAATCGAAAAAAGGAGAGGGAAATCTGAAGTTAAACAAAGAATTAAATTTTTAAATGCTTAAATCTTAAAAAGAATGAAAAAATTTTTGAAAATTGTATTGAAAAATGAAATAAACAAATAACAATCAAAGGACAAAAATATTTTGTTTCAGTCAGTTTCACTTTTTCATGAATCATCCTTTTTTTCCCGCCAAAAAATAGAAGAAAAATGAAGGACGAGGTGATCTATTCTTCTTTGATTTTCTTTCATTCAATCAATTCATTCATAATAAAGAACTAAGTCATTCAATCATTCAATCAATCAAATGATTCAATTCAATAGAACCTAATAGACATCTTTCTTTTTTCTTTTTTCTTTTTAGTGTGTTTGTAGAAGAAAACGATGTAGGAAATGCAATGCATGTATTAGAAAGCATTGTGTCTGTGAATTTGGAGAGGGATTGTGTGGTTGTGTTGATAAAAAATGCCTTGGTTGTAAAAGTTGCATCAATCATTGTTCTTGTAAATGTATATTTATTTTCTAATTTTTGATTTTATTTTATTTCAATTATTTTATTTTATTTTATTTTATTTTTTCTGATTCCTCCTTTAAATATAGCAATTGATGTTCAATTAGTTTCGGAAAGTAAAAGAATTAAACTTGAAAAAACAAACTCTACTTCAACCAATCCATCAACAAATAGTTCAGCTCAAAATTCTCCTCCAAGTTTAAACTCTCCAACGTCAACTCAAAGTAGTTTCATTTCTGAAGGAATTACAAGATGTATTTGTGAATTTGATGGAGATGATGGAGTAATGATTGAATGTGAAGATTGTAAGGATTGGTTTCATACATGTTGTGTTGGAGTTGATGAAAATAGACTTCCTGAAAAATATATATGCCCAAAATGTCAGGGTATATTTTTTTTTTTTCATTTTTATTTATTGAAAAAAAAAAAAAACAACACAAAACTATCAATGAAGGAATTCCTCAACCTCACTATGTTATTCGATGGCCAGCAACGGCAAAACAAAATAATTCAAATTGGGGTACTTTTTAAAATATTACAATCTATTTTCTTAGGTTCAATCCATTTATTTATTTTAAAAAACTATGCAGAACAAATCTGTGGATTAATAGCAAAACCTCAAGAACCATCTACCCTTCAAAGTTTACTTTCAATTGATGTTGACTATGTTGATTTCCTTTTTCTTTCTTCTATTCTTTTCTTTTTTTTGTAAAAAAAAAAAAAATAATTAGGCAATGTATTATATTAAAAACCGAACATCAGAAGTTTATTATCCCCAAAATGAATATTTACTTCAAGCTCAACATGAAAAAATTTTAGCTAAAAAATCTCATGTTTCCAAATTAAAAAGATTAATAGCAACTTTACAAAGAGATTTAGAAAAGTTTTTTTTTTTTTTTCATCCAAAAAATTTCAAAAAAAAAGATTAATGCTTTCTTAAAAAAAATAAACTAAGGTTAGAAGATGAAGTGGAAGAGGACCTTTGTAATATTGTAAAAGAGAATGAAAAAATTTTGTTATCAATAGAAGAATTAGAAAATTCATAAGAAATAGAAGAAAATAATGTTTTTTTAGAAATTTATTTACATCAATTTGAGAGAAAAAAAAAAAACAACATTAAAGAATAGTATTTGCTTCAATAATTGCACTGATTGCACCTTTCCATGAATCAGGTCCCTGAAGACGAAATCGATAAGGAGTTAATATTCCAAATAAAAGAAAGTAGATTAATTGAAGTCGTTGATAAATGCTAATATCTATTGAAAAAAATCTCATGTTTAAAAAAAAGAAAAGATAAGAATCAAAAAAAATAATAAGAAAAGAAACCAGAAGACCAAGGAAGAGGATGTAAAACTGAAGGTTTTGAACCAATAATATCAGCAATAGATTCTTGGAAATAAAAACCTTCACATTCGAGTGCATGTCTATATTATTATTATTATTATTAATGGTTGTTGCTTGAAAAGTTAAAAAAAAAGATTAATGACCTATCTCTGTTTACAAATTTTTTTCTTTGAATTTTTTCATTGTCAAGAACAAGTTTTTCCATTAACTCTTTTGATGGAAGTCCAATATCTCCTTTGAAAACCTTGGCTGCATATCTTGCCTAAATAAAAAGAGATTTTAAAGAAAATATAGCTACAAAATTAGAAAAAAAAAAAAAAAAAAATCAAACTTGAAGTTCAAGAGCAGGGAATAAAGAACCAATTGGTTGAACTAATCCAATGACAGCCATTGGTGGAAGTCTGGATAGAAACATAATGAATCAGAGATTTTTTTTTTTTAAAAAAAAAAAAAAAGAAAGAAAAGAAAAAGAAACTTTTCGGCATTTGTGGGCCACATATATTGGTACAAACGATTGTATTTATTTTCAAACTGAGAAATAATATGTTTAAAAAAAAAGAAGAAGAAGAAGAAGAAGAAAATCAATAAATTACATTCAAAACAGTTTTGTCCACGAAAGGAATCTCAAAATCATATCCAGTTGCAAGAATAATTTCATCTATTTCAACAAAACTTCCATCATCAAATTCAACTCCTTTGGCCAAAATTTTCTTGATATTAGGTTTTACAATAATATCCCCATGACAAATTTTATGAAGGAGTTCTCCACTTAGTGTTGGGTGTGCTTCTAAGAAATTAAATTTTGGTTGAAGATAAGGAGAGACATCAGACAAATTCCCAATAATAAATTTTAGTAAGATATTAATAAGAAATTTTCGAGCCCTAAATGAAATAAAAAATAAGAAATGATTCAAAAAAAAAAAAAAGAAATTTTACCACCAAGGATAAAGGTATGAAGTATATGATTGATTGAAATCAACAGGTCTTGAAAATACAACTTTAGGTAAGACATAAGCTCCACTTCTAGTACTTATAGTAACATCTGCAACATGGGAAACATCACATGCAATATCCACTCCACTATTACCTATTGTAATATTAATCAGTCAATCATCTTTTTTCTTTGTGTTGTTTTGAAAAAAAAAAATCTAATACCAATGCCTACAACAAGAACTTTCTTATTTTTATAAGGTTCGGGATGTTTATAAGAATGGCTATGAACAATTTTTCCTTCAAAATTTTCTTGTCCTTCAAATTTAGGAATTCTTGGTATATTATGATGTCCATTACAAATTAATAATCCATCAAATTCAAGTTCTTCTTCCTCTTGATTATTTTTTGAGACTAAAACTTTCCATTTATTGTTTTCTATTCAACAATACGTTTTATATTTGATTTTCATTAGGTTTATTATTTTCAAATGAAAAAGAAAAAAAGAAAAAGAAAAAAGAAAAAAATATACCAGGACGACATTTTAAAACTTTTGTATTCAAAACAATGTGATCACGCAAGTGAAAACAATCAGCATATAGATTAAAATATTGAAGAATGAACTTATGTGAACAATATTGTGGAAACTCACGAGGAGGAGGAAAATCAGAGAATGCACAAATATTTTTGGAATTGTCAATATGAGTGCAGGCATAAACACTTGAATGCTGAGTTTCTTCTCTGAATACCCAATTACCACCAATCTAATTATAATTTATTGTCAATTATCTTTAATTTTTACAAATCAATTCCAAATTAAAACAATAATGATTGTAAATTGAAAATAAATAGTAAATAAATAAAGAAAATAAATAAAAGAAAGGAATCACTTGATCAGTCATTTCAAAGACTGTTGGTTCAAGTCCTGCACTTATCAATTCCTTACAACAAGCAAGTCCTCCTGGGCCTCCTCCAACTATACATATCTTCTTAGCAGGTTTAAATACTCTTTTATTTTTCGAATTAATTATAATGATTCAAGTAAACATTTAGAAAAAAAAATAATAATCAAAAATACTTTTGTTCATATCTCTGCTTCCTTGCTCTTCTATACAATAAAATAAGAGAGATTGAAAATGTGAGAACTAGAAGCTCCATTTTTCTCATCTTGATTATTGAAACAATACTTTACTTTAAGGCTTATTCCTTTCCTTATGTTTTGAATTGCTTACCGAGATTCTGAACCTTTTTTCATTTTTTTTTTTTTTGAGTTGACTTTCAATATTTCCGTAAAGAAATAATAATCTTATTTGATTTCAAATATCTAAAACAATCATTATATTTGATTTTAACTTCATGATTCTTGTTTCATTTTAATATTCTTATTCTAATAACATTGAAAGCTTTTATTGATTCTTTTCCTTCCTTCAAAGTTTTGGCTTAATTATAAAGAATGTGTTTTGAATAACTGAATCATGTGATATATATTGAAATCAATTCTCATCTTCTTTCAACATCATCAACCTCAAACAACTCTAATCAAGACTCAATTATAGTTTGTTTTTTTTTTATAAATAAAAAAAGAATATAAAATAAAGAAATTATGAATTACAAATTCAAAAAATCAAAATTTTTGAATTCTTTTTATTTATTTATTTATTTATTAAATTTGACCAAGTTTTTGTCTTTTATTTGATTGACCTCTTCTTCTTCTCTTCATCATCCTTTCTCTGTTTTCAAGTTGAGTCTTTTGCCAAACTTGTTGATTTTTACGATGAGTTTCTCTTGCTTTGGTTACACTTTCAGCACGAAGTTGTAATGCAGCTTTTACAAGGTTAAATTCAGCCAAAGATGGTGCAGTAATTTCAATCTCAACTCTTGTTGATTCAGGTTTTTCAACTTTAAGTTTTACATTTTCTGGAAGAAACTCTTTGAAACCTTTCTTACTAATAAAAACTCCAACATCTTGTTGTTTGATTTCAATTGAAATCTTTTCCTTTACTTCTTTAACTCCTTTGTCATCTTTGTCATCTCCCAATGGAGCTAAACGTCTACCATTGACTAAAGCATCTATAACCCTGATAAAGTTTAAAATTACAAGATGATTGTCATATTTTTTGAGCAACCCATTCAATGAAGTTTGAACATATTCCAAACCTGAAGGAAATGAAGCAATCACTTTCAATGGCAATGAAATTGGTTTAAGATTCTCTAAAAAAGAAGAGGAAGGGCATGAGCATAAATGTTTCTTTAAAGCTTCTACTTTGAATTGAGAAACATCCTTGGGTTTTTTTTGAACAGATTTTCCCCTTCCCATATTCATATTTCTTGAATTATATGAGTTTCTGAAGATGGGTTCCTCACTTTCACTTTCATCTTCATAATCAACAAGTCCGCGTTTATCTTTTTCTTTAAGTTGATGTTGTCGTTCCCGAAGATAATTCTTAACTCTCTCAAGTATTGAACGAGTAGGAGAGTGATAAACACAAGGTGGTGTTGGAGAAGAAGAAGAAGATGTTGTTGTTTTGCTTGTGTCCATTTATTTATTGATCAGAGGGATGAAAAACAGAAGGAAAAAAAATCTTTCCCTATTTATATTTTTAAAAAAACCTGACGTCAGTTTTTTTTTTTTTTTTTGCAAACAAGCCAAAATTTTTTTGCTTTTTGCAAATTTTACAAATGAAAGAGTTTTCAAAATCAAAATCCTTTGTTGAGTCAAAAAGTCAACAAGTCAAAAAAGAAATAACTCTTCCGAGCTTAGAGCAAAAGGAAAAGAAAAATAAGTTTGAGACAAAATTTTAATGATCCAAAGATTTTTTACAAAAGAATCGATTGATTATCTTTAAGTTTTTCAGGAACAGGCTTTGAAAACCAAAATTTGTTGTTCTCAATCCATTTGATCTAAAGAAAGAGAAAAAGAAAAGAAAAATAATTGAGATTAAATGAAAGAAGAAAAAACATAAATAAATAGTATAAATATCAATTACCATATCTTCTTCTTGTTTTGCATTCATTTTATGAATTAAAAAAAATGATTCCCGAGTTTGAATAGCATCAAGAGCAGCATATGAAATTTGAGAATCTATTAATGGTATTATTTCCCAATTTGAACATGCGCATGATGGTCTCACCATATCTTTCCCACAAACTTGATTATAAATGCTTTTGAGACTACCTTTTAATCCATACACTGTTGAGACATATTGTAAGTCAATCATCCCTTCAACAACTAAACCATATCCTTTCAGTAAACGATCCATATCTTGGCCAGGACTTTGACATACTTTGATATATTTTGGGTTCTTTAATATTTCAACTAAGGTTGGTGGAATTTTTGATAGATAAATTAAGTGGATCAAAACAACATGATTCTTAAAACCAAGTTGGAGAAGTGCTGTCTTGGTTAATGGCATATTTTTATCAATATCAGGAAACCATTCTGTATCGAATCCAATTATTCTAAAATATATTTTTGATTCTTAACTAATTGAAAAGATGTTACAAGAGAAAAAGAGAAGAGAAGGTAGAAAAGATTGAAACAAAAGAAAAAAAAAATCGTATCATACATTGGAGATTCCTCCTTTGAAATTAAAGATTGAAGATGTGTTTCAATTCTATCATTGTCATTTGAATAAAAGATTTCATGGTTTGGAAAATCATCAGAAAGATAATTTTGAATCTGTGTAATAAATATAGACTTGATAGGATTTTTCATTTTAATAGCTTTCAATTCTCCATATCCTTGTTGCGTTAATCTGAGATACAAGACATTCTGCTTGATTTCCTTTCCATCTTTTGTCCTCTTCTTAATCTTGTCTACTTGACTATATGTTTCAACTCCACGTAACTGTTGAATGATTCTCAACATTGGCTTTTTAAATTTAGTCCCCGTTTGAGCTTCATATGCAAAAAAGAAGGACATGATCTTAATTCCATGAGGATAATAACGTTCCAGAACAGTAAGGGAGTCTTTAATGAAATCGTTTTGCTTTAGTGATTTGTTTGTGATTAGTAAATTTGAAATCAAGTCAAACCAGAAATTAATTGCAAAAAAGAAGAAGTAAAGGCCAAGGTTACCTCCATTAATGTTAATGTAGATTGCTGCAAGAGTTATTGAATTATTGAGAGATTATTGATTGATTGATTGGTTTGTTTGTTTGTGAATCTTCCTCTTGTATTTATACTTTTCACAAAAACTGAGCAAAGCCAGCGACGGTCAAAAAAAAACCTTTGTCCCTCTCACAAACTGAGCAAACCAAAAATTTTTTGATTGATTGCTTTTGAATGAATCCATTGTAGCTTTCAGAGCAAAAGAAAGAAGGATATTTGCAAAATGAAACAAATATTAAAGAAAAGAAAAATCGGTTGAATTTGGTTTGGTTTGGTTTAGTTTTAGTTTTAGTTTTGAAGTTTGATTTGAATGAAAATGTCTGCAACAAAACACAGAAAACCGAATTACAAAAAAAAATTCAATTTTCTTGCTTTCGCTTTGATGTCTTGATTTGCAATTTTAGGTTTTGCAATCGTGTCCCGGTTACTCAAATTCAATAAATTGAGTTATCAATTTTCATTTCAACCTCCTAAAAGATTGCTTCCCAAAGAGAAAAAAAAAAAAAGAAAAAGTAAAGGAAAGAGGTGAGATGAAATCATAAAAGAAGTTGTTTTGAGTCTGTTTGATTATGGGAGAAAAAAACTCCCTATCTTTTTTCTTTTTTCTTATCTTTCTTAACTTCTTTTTCATTTCTTTTGAAACAAACAAATTCATTACAATAAATAAGAAAGTTATTCTACAAAACATTTATTCAATTTTTTTTTTTAAAAAAAAAGTCAAGAAAAAGAAAAGTTGGTAATATACAGTATGGGACATGATCTATGTTAATTGTTGTCGACTTTGACGAAATCACAAGGGAAATACCCACAAACTCCATCTTCAGTTTCACCAAACCACCATCCTTCATCTAAATCTGGTCCTAAATAGATTCCAGAAAAAAAATAAAAGAAAAGAAATTAAATCAAATGAAATGAAAAGAAATTCTCACAAAATAAATACCTGAAGTTCTTTTGATAAAAAGCATGTCACCTTTTGAAATATGAAGTTCATCAGGATTGTCTCCAGAGTAATTATAAAGTACAGTACATGTTTTGAGATTTGATCTATCCATAACAACCTTTTTGGATTTTCTTTGAGGTTTTTGAGGTTTTGGAGATTTTTGAGGACTTTCAGGTGGTGTATTTGTTTGTTGAAGGGAATCATGATCATTTTTAATAGAATCTAATTGTTCAACTCCTGAATGAGATTTTGATTGTTGTTGTTGTTGTTGTTGTTCATAATTATTTGCCCAGTCAAAAATAGTTAATTTTTCAGAATATCTTGATTTTGGTTTAGGAATATTGATCGTTTCTTCTTGCATTTTTTTGGTGAGATCTACTTTTGAACGACGTTCTGGTTTTTTAATTGGTGATTCCACTTCGTTACAATTATCAATTTTACTACTACTACCAGATCTTCCAAATTCTTCTTCTTTCTCCTCTTCATCATCATCATCATCATCATTTCCAAGAAGATCCATTGAGGAACGGACATCACGTTCTGAAATCACTGGTTCAATTTCTCTTTCTATTTCTTCAACATAAGTAAGAGGGAAAATTCCAATTTTAGCATCTGGTTTAAGACATTTCCACCATCCATTATCATTTTTTTCAATAAGAGAAATAATTTCTCCTATTAATTTATTTTTGTTTTTTTATTTTTTATTTATTTTATTTTAACAAAAAAAGAAAGTGAATATCATCCACCAAGAAATATATTACCTTCGATTAATTCAACAGCTTCTTTATCGTAAGCATTTGGAGTATAAGATTTAATGACCCTTGCCTTTCCAATCTATTATATATTTCATTATTAAATGCAAAAAAAAAAAAGAAAGAAAGATATTGTTGAAGTCCAAAAAATACCGTGACAATATCATCCACTATATTTTATTATTTTATTGATTTTAGAAATGGATCAAATAAAATTCAAAAAAAAAAAAAATGAAAAAAAATGAAAAAAATCGAACATAATGATTGACATTCAGAATCAGGTTCTTGAACAGGTAATTCCCCTTTTACTGCAAGACGAAGTGTATTGATCCATCTTACAGATTGCATTTCAGAATCAGAACAAAAAAAATGAGGTCTTGTTCCATAATGTGTAAGTTTAAATGAATAAGCCTTTCCAGTTTCATTGGTTGCACTTACTTTATAACTGAAAAGTTTTTTTTAAAAAAAAAATTCAAATTATTTTAGAATAAAATAAAAAAAAACCTTGGGAGAAGGATTTTTCCAACAGGTTCATCATCCTGGAAAAGAAAGAAAGAAAGAAAAAAAGAAAAAAAGAAAAATTGTTAATCATAGATCTTATCAATTTTTTTTTTTTTAAAAAAAAGGATAAATAAATAAATAAATAAATACATCTTCATTTCGAAAATAACTTAAACAAAAGTCACTAGACAAAACAACCCATCTTTTTTTCCATGATTTTACAAAATCTCCTTGTTTATAAAGCCAACCAAAATGTACAGTATAATTTGGTTTAGTTATAAATGATGTTTGTGATGATTGAGGTTGAAGTTTTGTTTTTGGTTTTTGTTTTGCTCCTCTTAAACCTTTTAATCCCTTTTATTTTTTTAAATAATACAAATAAGATCAAAATTCCTCAAAAAATAAATTAATAAATAAATAAAGTCAAACTCTTCTTGATCCAAGTCCAACAGGAGGATTTGTAGGACTTTGAGATTGAATGGACTATATTAGGTGCCACAATTTAGTTTGTGGTTTTTTTTTTAAAAAAAAAAAAAAAAAAAAAAAAAAAAAAAAAATGGGAAACTAAAAAATTACTGTTAAATAATCGTAAGGAATTAATCCTGTAGAAGGCATATCAAAAGTACCCAAGTTATTAAGTGGACGAGCACGAACAAATCCATTAGAATTTGGAGTTTGTTCAAAAACTTCAACCAAATCATTCATTTTAACTGTTAATTCTTTGTTATTTTTTCCTTCATAATCTTTGAGAATAAACATTTGAATTGGATCAGTCTAATTTATGATTTTAATTTCATTGTAATTTAATTTAGATATTTCATATGTAATTTAATATTCTATGGATTGAAACCTTTCTTCGATTGATAGCTTGATCTATAGTTTCAATCCATTGGTCCATTTCTTCTAAAGAAGAGGCACAAAAAATGTAAGATCTTCCAGTATTTACAGCAACTTCAAAAATAAATCTATGTTTCCCCCCAACTGTTGCATATTTTCCAACAGTTGGTACTCCTACTCTAAGTATATCTTCTATATAAATAATTCCTGCTAAATCCTTTATTTTTTATTTTTATTTTTATTTTTGATGATCCTTCTTTTTGTGGAAATTGAAAAACAAAAAATTGAAAAAGAAAAGAAAAGAACATTTTCATTTCTAAAATATCTAATGCAATTATTCTCAAGACTGACTAACCGTTTCCTCCATCCTTTATTATTATTACTTCCTCCTTGTTTTTCAAGATAACCACTCATCTATTCATTTTTTTTTAATTTTTTTAAAGAAAAAAAAATGAAATCAATGAAAATTACGATAGCAGGTTTCGCTTTTAAAATATTAATAAGTTTGAAAATAGGTTCTAAATCTTCTTCTTCAATATTCTTTTCTCTAAGTGATTTTTCATTTAATTCAAGCAAAAGTTTTCCTGAGATATCATTTTCTATTTTATTATTTTTCATGACATATTGTTTTGTTCTATAATTTTTTTTTGAAAAACAACAGCAATAAAAGTTCAAACCTTCAAACAATTCTATATACTTTTCATATCCATACTTTTGTAACCATTTTCCAACCTCTTGTTCACTCCATTCTATTTTCAAAAACAAACAATAAATAACAGAGAAAAAAAAACAAACAAAAAAAAAACATTGAGAAAAAAATTCAAAGAAAAATTCAAAGAAAAACAATTTCAAAAAAGAAACAATTATAAATAAAAAAAATCAAAGTTCTTTAGTTTTTACCTTCAACACTCTTTTGGTTCATATCTCCTCTTCAAAAAAGATCTCTCTAAATGTACACCTATCTGGTCAACACTAAAGGAGAGAAAGAAAAAAAAAAATTTTTTTTTTTTTTTTAGTTGAACAAGAATGAAGCACAAGATTTTAAAAAGAAAAAATAAAGAATCTGTTTTGTGAATCAAGAGAATCAAAGGAGAATCAAATGTAATGTATATAATAATCAATAAGAAGGAGGGGGAAGAAGAGAAGCGTGGCGTTGTTCTTTTACACCCAAAGTCAAACCAAAACCCCTTCTTTTTTTTTTTTTTTTTTCTCGTTCCTGAAATTCAAAAACGGAATAAAATGATTCTATTTTCTATTTGATTTGTTCTGTTTTGATGTCCGGATTTACCACCCCATTTTTTCTTTCTCTTTTTTTTTTCTTCTTTTTTTTGGGTTTCATTCACGCTCTTCTCTCTTTCCACACAATGACAAGGCCAAGGAATTAATTTAATTTGACTTTTTACTTATCTATCTATCCCTTATGTTGTTTATTATTATTATTATTATTATTATTATTTCTTTTTATCTTTTCTTTATTTCTTTATTTTATTTTTGATTTCTTTTTCTTTGGATAGATTCAAAAGCTTTTGATTGATTGAATTGATTGAACTCAATGATGTTAAATTTTCATTTATGAAAGTGAAATTACCAAGCAACTTACTTGAAGAGATGAAATTTTGAAGTAATTGTCAATCTCAAAAAAAAAGGGAAGTTGAAAATGAAACAATAGAATGATTCAAAGGATCAATGTTAATTAATTAATAAATAGATAAAATCTTCAACATCACTATTTTATTCTTATTCTTTCTTCCTATTCTTTTTTTTCTATTTCTTCTCGTCTTCATTTCCTTATTATTGAAAAGAACTATGACCACCCAAAGTACTTTTATCAAGAGGCAGGGAGCAATCGAGACTTTTTTTTTTTTGTAACTCATGGTTTTGAGAACAATAACTCAAGAACATCAATCAATTATTGAATCTTTTTGTTTCTTTTTGTTTCTTTTTGTTTTCTTTTTATTGTCCAATGTTCTGAAAAAAAAATGAAAAAAAAAAAAAAAAAATTGATCTATTGAATTCAATGATTGATACAAAGGTTCCCTCCAACAAAACCATACAAGTTTTTGACTTTCCATTTTTTCCACCATTTTTTTTTTTTGCTGTTTTTTTTTCTTTCTTGAAGAAATTCTTCCGCCATTTTTTAATTTATTTATGACGTCAGTTTTCATCAAAAAACTCTCCAAATTTTTGAAAGTCTCCCATTTTTCCATTTCTCATTTTTTTTTTCTTTGCAAAATAACTTTCATTGAACTGAATGAAATTTAGTTGTGTAGGTTTCCATCTTCTTCAAAAATTTTTAATATTATTGAATCTCAAGTGTATCAATATCAATAATTCATGATTCTTTTCTTTTCTTTTTTTTCCCAAAAATTGCTATAGAAACATATTCAAACCCAAAAACGAAAAGCAAAACAAAAACAAAACGAAAAAACCAACCCCAATTATGGCAGGATTTTCAAATGATTGGCTGTTTAATTTAACGGAATAGGAAAGAAACATGGCGGATTTAATTATTTGTTGTTTTGTTATTATTTTTCTTTTGTTTTCTTCAATTATTGGGATTTGAGGGTTATTAGGATCAAAGGTTTCTTAATTATTGGCTGAGCATGCGAATGAAATAAGGGAAGGTTATGAACGGAATATTAGGGATTGTTAGGAATTGGTAAGTTTAGTTATTTTGATAATTATAATAACTAATTATGAATTAGAAAAAAAAAAAAAAAATTCATTATGCAGGAGAGGAGAGGAAGGGAGGAAAAAAAATAAGGGAAGCATAAAGAGATTGAGATTTAATCAAGATTATAAACTTATTCATCTCTAATTCAATCCATATTATAATCATTTAGATAACTTTTATTCTGATATTTTATTTTGTTTTTGATAATATCATTTATTTTTGATGAGATTTGAGAAAATTCAATGAATTCTGAATTTTTACCTTGGACTTTTGTTCTCAACTTTTTTTTTAAATTTTTTATGCATATCCTTTTCAGATTATGTTATTTGATTCTTATTATTTGATAAGATTATTTTTTTTTTTCAATTGAAGAAGAATAAGTTTATAAGCTTTATAATTTTGATTTATTTCAGATTGTTGAGAGGAAATAAAGGAAAGATATAATAAATGAAGGATGGAAAGGATTTTTTTTTTTTTTTTTTTTTTGAAATAGGAAAGAAGACCTGTATTTCTAATTCATTCTCATTAACTATCTATCTAACTTTCATTCTCTTTTATTTTCATTTACAATACTAATGTTAACATTATTTCTTTTTATTTTAAATGTAGTTCTTAGATTAGTGAGAGTAGTGAAAGTAAAGGAAAAGGGCGCGTCTTGAAGAAGGATTCTTTGATTATTGGATGAACAAAAGATTGAATATTACAAGATGCAATAGATATGAGAAGAAGTTTAATAATTAAGGAATTGAGGAGGAGAAGGATTTTCTGAATATATTATTAGTAAAACTAAGAACAAGATACCCCATACCATCAAAAAATTATTACTTTCAAATTGACTTTGAGATAAAAATGACTCCATTAAATTATTCAATTATTACAATATGAATTAATGCATTATGAATACTTTTTTTTTGCATTGTAATTATTCTAATTTTTTAACTGAATGACTAATTGTTTCAAATAAAAAATAGGGTAGAATAGAAGACAAGAAGAAGAAGAAGAGAAAAGAGAGAAGAAGAAAAGAGAAGAAAAGAAAAAAAAAAAACCTTTTAGAGTGATAGAGTTTTAAAAACAATCAAAAATGAGGAACTTCAAGTTCACTTTGTTGTTCTTGTTCTTTAGTTTCCTCTCTCAAACATTTTCATTATCTTATACCTATATATTGCAAGATGGACAAGGAAATATGATTCAACAACTTCTTGGAAATGATGTATTATTAATGACAGAGTATAATACAATTCAATTACAAATTCAAAATACTGGAGCAACCTCATTTACATTTTCAAATATTCAAGGTTCAACGCCTTCAGGCTCCTTTAGTCAAATTCCTTCATTTTTTCAAGTTCAAACCATCAATAGTGCCCCTTTTTTAGTTTACAAGTCAACAGTTTCAAATTCCCTGGCTCCCATCAATCCTGGGACTATCTATACATCAAGTGGTTACACTTCTTACCAAGTCACTGCAAAAGATAGTAGATCAGGACAACCCACAGAAACATTTACTTTTTTTATTGAACCAACTGAAGAAGCCCTTTGCGCAAGAATTCAAGCAAATTTGGGACGAGGAATTAAATGTAATCACGGTACTTGTGTAGCTCAAGCAATCGGAAACACTTGTTCTTGCTCAACTGGGTGGACTAATTATGATTGTTCTACTTGTGCAACAGGTTTCACTGGGGCAAACTGTGACCAATGTATTGCTGGATATTATGGACCAAACTGTACACCTTGCCCTGATTGTGGTCATGGAGTTTGCCAAGATGGAATTACTGGAAGTGGAAACTGTACTTGTGATCAAGGTTGGACAACATTCTCACTCGAAGCATCGACCTCAAATTCAACACTTACTGATACAACAACAATGAGTACATGGTGTAATGTTTGTGACGATGGTTGGATGGGTGATGAGTGCAATGCATGTGTTGTAGATTATTATGGTGTAACATGTGACCCTTGTCAAGATTGTGATGATGATTCAGAGTATTGTGATGATGGTTTAACTGGAACTGGAGAGTGTCTTTGTTATATCGGATGGGAAAAATCATCACCAGCTTCTCATTGTGATCTTTGTTCTTCAGGTTATTATGGTGAAGATTGTTCAGAATGTCCAGATTGTGGTTCTAATGGATATTGTGATGATGGAATTGGTATTTTTAATTTTATTTTATTTTGAAAAAAAAGATTTTCAATTTTCATTCCCATTTTGTTAATTTTTTTTTTTTTTTTTTTTTTTTTTTTTTTTTTTTAAATTAATCAACGAAAGATGGATCTGGTGAATGTTTTTGCAACTTGGGTTGGATAAGCTCAGAAGCTACTTGTGATATTTGTGATGGAGGTTATTTTGGATCAAATTGTGAAGCTTGTCCTAATTGTGGACCTCATGGAACCTGTGATGATGGCATCAGTATTTCCTTTTCTTTTTTTTTTTCTTCTTCTCCCAACACTCTTTGGAATTTAATTGAATAAATCTCTTTAAATAGATGGACTTGGATCATGTATTTGTACTACTGGATGGACAAGTGCTTCTGGAAATTGTAATGCTTGTGATGATAATTATTTTGGTGTAAATTGTACTGCATGTCCTAGTTGTGGTCATGGTATTTGTGATGATGGTGTTGCTGGGGATGTTGGTATGCTTTTTCTTTTCTTTTCATTTCTTTTTTTCCATTATTTCATTTATTTAATTTCTCTCTCTTAAAAAAAATTAGGAGGAACTGGTCAATGCACTTGCAACGTTGGATGGATGAGCACCCCAGAGGGAAAGTGCAATACTTGCGCTCATGGTTATTATGGTGTTGCAGGTCACTTAGGTACAACTTGTGAAGCCTGCCGTGATTGTGGACTTCATGGATCTTGTGATGATGGCTTAAGTATTTTTTTATTTATTTATTTATTTATTTATTTTTTTTCTTTGAAAATTAATCAACTAATCATTTTTTTTCTCTCTTCTTCTCTTCTTCTTCTTTTTTTTTTTTTTTTTATTTTTTTTTTTTTTTTTTTTTTTTTTTTTTTTTTTTTTTTTTTTTTTTTTTTTTTTTTTTTTTTTTTTTAGCTGGAACTGGAAATTGTATCTGTAACACAGGTTGGGAAAATTATGGAGAAGGAATTTGTAATGCTTGTGTTGATGGATATTTTGGCGCAAATTGTACAATTTGTCCATTCTGTGGACTTCAAGGAACTTGTGATGATGGAGTTGCTGGTGATACTGGAGGTACTGGACAATGCAGTTGTGCTCCTGGATGGACTAATTATGGACGTGATTTTTGTAATGCTTGTGATGCTGGTTATTTTGGTGTAAATTGTACTGCATGTCCTAGTTGTGGTCATGGTATTTGTGATGATGGCATTGTTGGAGATGTTGGTTCGTGTTTATTATTTTACTATTATTTTGGTGAAAATTGTCCATTATTTCTCAATAATTTTTTTAAAAAAGGTGGTACTGGTGAATGTATTTGCTCACTTGGATGGAGAAGTTTCAATGGAAATTGTAATATTTGTTCAAGCGGATATTATGGCTCAAATTGTCAAGCATGTCAACATTGTGGTATAGGAGGTGTTTGTCGTGATGGAATTGGTATTTTTTTTTAAAAAATTTTTTTTTTTTTGTGAGAGAAATAATCTTTTTTTTTTTTTTTTTTTTCAAAAAAAGGAGGAGATGGTAAATGTATTTGTGCAATTGGATGGACAACAAATGGAACATCAGATTTATGTGCAAGCTGTAGTGATGGATTTTATGGCCCAACTTGTCTTTCTTGCCCTAATTGTGGTCCTGGATATTGTGATCAAGGGGTTCCAGGTGATACAGGTTTTTTTTCTTTTTTTTCTGCTTTTTCTTTTTCTCCCTTAACTTTTTTTTCAAATTAAATAAACAAAAAAAAAAAAGGGGGAACTGGTGCTTGTATTTGTCCCGAAGGTTGGGCAAGTAGTGTAATTAATGGATATTGTGATATTTGTAGAGTTGGTTTAACTGGAGAATTTTGTGAAACTTGTGCTGATGGTTTCCAAAGCCCTAATTGTACTACATGTGCTCCTGGTTTTCAAGGAACATTATGTAATACATGTGTTGCTGGAATTTTCCCTGATTGTTATGTACCAATTTCTTGCCCAAAAAACTGTTCAAATCATGGAAATTGTAATTCTCGAACCGGTATACTTCCCTTTTCTCTCTCATCTCTCTCTCTTGTTTTTGAAAATAAATAAAAATAAAAAGGAAAATGTCGTTGCATGGATGGATTTATTGATAGTGGCTGTGATACTTGTTCTTTGAGTACTGATCCTTATCCATTTTGTACAATTGTAATATTCCCTTCTTTTTTCTTGTTTCTTTTTTTTTTTTTTTAAAAAAAAAAGTCATGAAAACAAAAAACAAAATTTATTAGGGAATACCTTGTCCTTCAAATTGTTCTGATCATGGATTTTGTAATGGGGCAAGTGGTACTTGTGATTGTGACATTGGTTATACTAGTGCAACTTGTAATGCTTGTGACAGCGGATATACAGATTATCCAAATTGTTACTTTGCAAATAGTTGTCCAAAAAATTGTTCAAATGCTGGAACTTGTAATCAAAAAACTGGAAAATGCGATTGTGGTCCTCGTTATGCTGGTAATGCTTGTGAAAAATGTACTGCAGGTCCAATTTTTATTTACCGATTTTTTTCTTTCTTTTTTTGAATTTTACAGTTGAATTTGAAGTTAATTTTAAATTTTTTCTTTTATGAATATAGGATATCAAAATCCAAATGAAGGTTGTTGGAAAACTTTATCTTGTGGAAATTGTTCTGAAAATGGAATTTGTAATGCAAAAACTGGAGAATGTGAATGTCAACCTGGTTATACAGGACTTTCTTGTTCAATTGGTAATAATATCAAAGATTTTTTTATTTAATTTTATTTCATTTAATTGACTAATTTTTTTTTTTTTCAGCTTTGCGTTGTTATTTTAATCCATGTGCAAATAATGGAAGTTGTGTTGAAGTTTTTGAGACTAGAAGTTATACTTGTTCATGTTTACAAGGATTCTTTGGAACCCGTTGTCAATATGGTTTCATTCTTTTCTTTTTTCTTTTCTTTTTTTTCATTTCCTTTATCAACTTTTATTTGATATTAACAAAAAAAATAAATAATTAAAGTTCCAACATTCCCTCATGTTAACACTGTTTCTCCAATGGTTTTACCCTTAGTTGGTGGAACTATCATTGTAAGAGGTTCTGATTTTATCTTCCCAGTTACTGTTCGAGTTGTTGTTTCAAATGTTGTTGTTTTGGAAAGAGTTATTTACCAATATAATGGTGGAAGCAAACGTGCCTTATTATCGTATCATTTCTTTCTTTCTCTCACAACTTTCTTTCTTTTCTTTTTTTAAAACAAATAAAAAAATAGATTTAATGTTTTTATCCCACAAATTAATGTTGCTGGATATATTTCTCTCATTTTCATAAATCCTTCAGGTGATTCAACCACTTATCAAGATTTCTTTGTAACAGATGATTGTCCTTATGAAGGAGTTTATGGAGTTGGTTCTAATTGTACAGCATGCCCAGAAGGTGGTTACTGGTAATAATTATTTTGTTTTATTTTTTATCATTTGAAATTTTTTCAAATTTTATTGATAAATCTAATTTCTTAGTCCTGGAGGAAATCGTATTTGGCCTATGAACGGTTATTGGAGTCCAGATGAAGTGGTTAGTTTTTTTTCTTTCTTTTTTCTTTCTTTTTTTTTTCGGTTTTTTCTTGAAGTCCAAATATGAAATCAAAAAAAATATATTAATAGACCCTTCCACAACCTTGCTCTGATCCTCCTTCACGTTGTCTTGGAGGAAGATTCAGCCCTTGTTCAATTGGTTATACTGGAAGTTTTTGCGCTTTTTGTGAAGAAGGTTATTATGTTCCTGATGATCAAACTGGATGCATTTATTGTGGAGATGGTATTGTTTTATTAATTTAGTTTACCTTTCTCCAAAAAAAAAAGGAAAAAAAAAAATTAACATTTCTTCTTTTTTTAAAAAAAACGTAATTAAAGGTGATTGCACTGGAGAACTTCAAATTAATACAAGTCTTTACTTTTTCCTTGGAATTCTTGTTGTTGTTCTTTTAGCCCTTTGTGCTTATGTAACAGTCCAATATTCAAGAGAGAGAAAATTGTATTTATTTTTTTAATTTCTTATAATTTTTATTTCTTTATTTGAAAAAAAAAAAAACTTTTTTTTTTAAAAAAAAATAGGAAAAGAACTCAAAGTGCTCCATTACTTCATGAAGGAGAAAGACTTTTGCCTAAAAAATTTATTCCTGGAGCTTATGATAAATTTTATGATCCAGATGATATGCATCAACCTGAAGTAGAAATGATGCCTGCAATTACTATGACAAGAGCCTCAATTTCATCTGATTCATCTTCAAGCTCTGAACAATCTGAAGTAGTTTCAACAAACCCACTTCAATATGATCGTGTAAGTTTTGTTAGTCAAGCCGATTCCTATCAACATCGAGGATCTATTGACAATCAAGATAATTACTATCATTACAACACAATGCAATCATCTCCTCAAAAACATCCTTCAACAATTTGGGAGAGTGCTCTTGAATATGTAAATTTTTTATTTTTTTATTTCCTTCTGTTATTTAAAACCCAAGAAAAAAAAACTAATTGAAAATAATTTTTTTCTTAGCGTCGTCAATCATGGATGGTTTCTTCAGAAACTGATCATTTACAAAGTCAAAAAGTCTTAACAACACCAGCACAACTTGAAGCTGTCATCTTAGATAGAACTCTTAAATCCATTCCCGCAAAGTAATTTTTTTTTCTTTTCTTTTTTTTTTTCTTTTGGAACAACAAAATAATTTTTTTCTTTTTCTTTTCTTTTTCTTTTCTTTTTTTCTTTTTTTTAAAAAGTACCAATTTATATGATCAAATTTTGAATACCAATCGCTCTGATCTTGCAATGGCAAGAATTGCCAATCAAGTCACAAAAAAAATTATGACAAAAAATTTAAACAAAGTGTTAAAAGGTAGTTTTTTTTTTTTTTTTTTCCTGGAAAGTAAAAAGAAGATAATAACATTAATAAAAACATAATTAGATGATGTTGCTAATGAACTTGAAATTCAAAAACTTGTTGATCAATTTACAACAGATATTGCTTGGAGAGTTGTTGGATCTATTAATGCATTAACTAAAAAAGGAACCTTTGGGTTTATTTTTTATTTTATTTTTTATTTTATTTATTTTTTACTTTTATTTTTCTTTTGGCTTTAAATCTTTCTTCCTTCATACCTAAAAAAAACAAAAAAACAAAAAATAAAATAGTAAAAAAGCTCTTCAAAAACAATCATTTGATTTAAATTTCACAGTTCAAGTTTCAGAAGATCGTGGAGCAAGACCAACTATGGAAACCAAATGGTTTGCACAATTATTTGCTCATGAACTCATGGGATTAGGGGTTTTTATTTTTTATTTTTTATTTATTTATTGTTCATTTTTTTTTCCTTTTCTCAAAATATTAATTAATCAATGAAAATATAAAAGTTACAACCTAAAATCTCAATTCTTGCTGTTCATGATGGATTTGGTGGAAGCGAAGTTTCTGAATATGTTGCAAGACACTTACATGTAAATCTAATGAGAAATCCCAATTTCAAAATTTCACCATATGATGCCCTTTTCAATTCTTATTTTGAAACGAACGAAGCAATTACAGATTCAGTTATTCGTAATGAGTATGGAGGAAATGTTGGTTGTAGTTCTGTTATGGTTATGATTAGAGAAAATGAATTATGGTGCTCTTGGGTTGGAAATGCTCAAGCTGTCCTCTTTAGACAAAATAATGAGTTTGTTTCCCTTTGTCAACCTCATACCCTTGAAAATGAAGAAGAAGCTGAAAGATTAGCAGATTCAAATGTTATGGAAGTTAATGGTAGAAAACTTGTTGAAGGAATCTCTGTAGTTACTAGAGCTCTAGGTTGTTCACATTTAGCTGGTAAATTAATTTGTGAACCTGAAATTATTTCAATTGATTTCCAAGGAAATGAAGAATACTTGGTTTTTTTTTTTCTTCTTTTTTTGCTTTTTTTTGCCTTTTTGTTTTTTTGTTTTTTTTTTTTTTTTTTTTTTTTTTTTTTTTTTTTTTCTTTTTTTTTTTTTTTTTTTTTTTTTTTTTTTTTTTTTTTCTTTTTTTTTTTCTTTTCTTTTTTCTTTTCTTTTTTTTTAATTTTCATAAATTTTGTAGGTCCTCGCTTGTGATACACTTTGGAATGTTGTTTCACCAGAAGCACTTAGTGTTTTCCTTCAACAAATTGAAACCTCTCAAGTCGCAGATGCTATCATTAAATACGCAAGAAGCCTTGGTGCTGCAGATAATATTACAGTTTCCGTTCTCACATTTGATTCATAAAATGCTCTTATCTTTTTCTCTACCCTTGTATTGTTATTTTTAAAAATAAATAAATAAACTTATTAACTTTATGTTCACCTTTTTTTTTTCCAACTTTAAGAAATGAAACAAAATAAAAAAAATTATCATGAACAACAAAACAACATCAATTTATTTCAAAATTTTTCAATTCTCAAAAAAAGAGAATAAGTACTTATTTCACAAATTTTTTTAAACACAGCTGCTTTCTTGAACACCAGTCTCCAAGAAATAATTAACTGAAACAGTATTTTGGCAAGTTAATCTTCTCCTATTATTTGTGAATTTTTTTTCTTTTAAAAAAAGTACTTTTTGAAAAAAAAAAAAAAAAGAAAAACTCACGGTGTGGTGGTCATATTAATGGGCCAAAGAGCAACTTTTGTTAAAGCAAGATGTTGAAAAGCGAATGGAAGACCAATGATTGTAAATGCCCATACAAAGCTTTTGAAAGAAAAAAAAAAAAAAGGATTAGTAAATCAAATCAATCAATCAATCAATAAATAAATGAAATAAATGAATAAAATCAATCAATAAGTAAAATTATGAATCATACCTCATTGCAAGGTGATAAAGGTACATGATGAGTCCAAAAGGAAACCAAAAGATTTGTCCAAAGACTCTTGAACAAGAACATTTATCTTGTTGTTGAAATCTTCTTCCATAAGGAAAAGCAGTTGCAATCCCAGCTTTAAACAAATCCACTGCCATTGGGAATCCAACAATGGTTGCACCAAATGTCAAAGAGAACAACAAGTAAAGTGTGAAATGGAAAAGTCCTCCTCCAATCCAGAAAAATATAACGTTCATAAACATAGCAAGTCCTGGATTTAAATCCTCTTCTTCCTCCTCTTTACCTTGGACCTTCAATGGTGCATAAAGAGCTGGTTGATGTGGTTGTTGTTGGGAGATGTGGCGAACTGATTCAGGGTAAGCGGGTGGGTCAGATACTTCTCTTTGATTAAGTTCCGATGTTTCAGTGTAAATTGGAAGCTCATGAGAGTTAGGGGACCCTCTTTGCATGTTTTCTAATGCTTGTTTCTCTTCCATCTTGGTGGTGTTTAAAGTGTCAATTGAAGAATAGAAATCAAAAAGGTTGTTTTAAAAGGTTTTGTTTTTTGAAAAGTTTTTTTTTTTTTTTTTTTTTTTTTTTTTTTTTTTTTTTTTTCTTTTTTTTTTTCTT
>Ga0209960_1001897_pt1 | contig 23785 bp, 26 predicted proteins | sample ThiBiot_500_plan_2_FD_183947 | JGI IMG/M metagenome (GOLD analysis project Ga0209960, IMG submission 183947) | Wastewater bioreactor microbial communities from Cape Town, South Africa - Thiocy_expt_500_plan (SPAdes) | ecosystem: Engineered > Bioreactor > Thiocyanate-remediating >...
AAAAAAAAAAAAAAAAAAAAAAAAAAAAAAAAAAAAAAAAAAAAAAAAAAAAAAAAAAATTATCCTTCAACTAAAGAAATAATTCATTCTAATTCTTGATCAATCTCACTTTATTATAAAAGAAACTAAAGAAACTATTCAAAGAAAAAGGGGAGAGATATCCAAAAAGAAAAATAAATTTTTTTTAAAAAAATAAAAAAAAAAGCTCAGAATCATTCACTATAAATTAAAAATGCATATCAAAACGATAGAACATAATCAACTGAACAAAATGGACTAAGATCAAAAAAGGTGTTGATCTAATAAAATAATGAGATATTAAGAAGAGGAGGACTTACTGGTGGGATCAACAGGGCGGATGGCCAGGTTGTAGCATCGTGTAAACAGCAATTCGTCCGCCATGTTTTTTCTTCTTTTTTTTGGAGTTTTTTATAATTAAATTTTGAAATTTTTGGTTTTTCCAACTTTTCTTCTTCACTTTTTTTCTTCTAAAAATGAGGTCCCTGATAAAAATAATTTTTTTTTTTTTTCCTTCGATTCAATTATTGAATTTAATTAATTGATTATAAAGAATCTCTATTTGATGAACTCATTCGTAAAAATTAATTGTTTGTTTGCTTGTTTGAGTCATGTTGTAATTATTGCTTTTGATATCAATGAAAGTTCACTTATCAACCTTTTTTTTTTTTTTTCCTTCAATTTTTTTATCGAGAGAATTTTTCAAAAGTGACAAGGTTTACAAGTAATTATTATAAAAGAAAATGTGTTCAAAACAAAGTCCTTCCTGAAAAAAATGTTCCAAATTGAAATTGAAGAATTGAAACTACAATATGAATTAGCTGCTTGTTTTAACCATTTCTTTTGAGGAGAATTTTTTTAAAAAAGGGTGAACAAGGTGAACAAATAATGATTTGAAGAAAATGTCAAATTCCTATTTGAAATTGAACTAAGCTACTTTAATGAATTTGAAAAATTGTTCACCAAAGAACAAAAAAAAAAAAAACCATGACAAAGAAAAAAACAAAAAAACATGGCGAAAGTTGATTTGAAGTTGTTGGAGGAGTTCTTGATCTCAAAATCTTATATTGAAGGGTAATCTCATTTTCTTTTTTTCAGATGTTAAAGGTTTTGAAAATCAATCATCACTAATATATAATCTTTAAATTTTTTCAAAAAAATTATTCCTTCAAATACAAAATCTGGATGACAATGAATTCATTATTTTTTTTTTTTTTATCTTTTGAGTTTTTGATTTTTTTGGAAGATTTAAGTTCTTTATTCTTGATTAATTAGATAACTCTTAATCTTCTTTTCTCAATGAAATTAGACATCAACCTTCGAAAGCAGATTCCGTTGTTTTTGAATCTCTTGGCTCAAAACCAGATTCAAAGGGATATCCAAATGCTTTTAGATGGTATAATCATATCGCTTCCTTTGGAGACAAAAGAAAAGAATTTTATGCTTCACAAAAAGATCCCTCAACTTATATTGAGTTATTAACTCAAGCAAAATCAAAACAATCGTAAAATTCTTTTTTTTTTCTTTCTTTTTCTTTTTCTTTTTCTTTTTTTATTTTCAAATGGTATTAAAAATTAATCTTTGAAATAGAGATACATCAGAAAATCAAGGATCTGATTTGAATGAGAAAATTAAAATCCAAGTTTGTTCCTATTATGATTTCCCTTTTCGCTAGAAAAAAAAATTTTTTTAATAGGGTGAAAAAATTCGTCAAATGAAAGCAGAAAAAAAACCAAAAGATGCGATAGATGCAGAAGTTGCAATTCTTGTCTCATTAAAAAAAGAACTTGAGAAATCAGTATTCTATTTCATTTATTTTTATTTTTTATTTTTAATTTTTAATTTTTAATTTAATGACATTAGAATGTTAAAGCAAAAGAAAAAAACGTTTTTAATCGACCTGCAATTGAAGAAGTTCTTGCTCGTAGATTTTTTATTAGACCTTCTTTTGATATCTATGGTGGAGTTGCAGGATTATATGATTTAGGTAACTTGTCAAAAATTCAAAATGAGAAATTATTTAAAGAAAATTTTTGATATTCACTATTTATTTATTTTCTGAAATTAGGACCTCCCGGATGTGCAGTACAAGCAAATATCATTCAGAAATGGAGAAACTTTTTTATTCTTGAAGAACAAATGTTAGAATTAGATTGCACTGCATTAACAAAACAAGAAGTCTTCAAGTTTAATTCCATTTCTTTTTTTTTTCTTCTTTCAATAATCATAATTGACCTTTATTAGAGCTTCAGGTCATGTTGATCGTTTTACAGATTTAATGGTGAAAGATTTGAAAACACATGATTATATGAGAGCAGATCACTTACTTGAAGAACATTTGAGTAAATTAATGGCTCAAAAGAATGTTCCTTCTCATTTATTAGCTGAATATGAGTCTGTTATCAGCAAAGTAGAACCCTTTCTTTTTTTTCTTTCTTTCTTTTTGAAAAAAAGAATAATAATCACTCAAAATTTCAAATTAGATTGACGACTGTGGCCAATTGGATCTTAAAAATTTAATGACTAAATATTCTGTAAAATCTCCACTTGGAAATGACATTTCTGATCCATACCCTTTTAATTTAATGTTTTCAAGTCCAATTGGTCCAACTGGTGAAATTATTGGGTTGAGATTTATCTTTTTTTTTTTCATTTTTTTCATCATAACTAATAACAATCGAAAGTTATTTGAGACCTGAAACTGCACAAGGAATGTTTGTAAACTTCAAATTCTTACTTGAATACAACAATGGAAAAATAGTTTGTTTTTTTTTTCTTTTTTTCTTCATTTTCTCTTTTACTTGAACTCAAAGATTTTTCTTTTCCCACTTTTTCTCTTGAACAATAGCCATTTGCTGCAGCTCAAATTGGTCGTTCATATAGAAATGAAATTTCTCCTAAATCTGGTCTACTTAGAGTAAGGTAATCAATTATATGCCTTTGTTATTCCAGTTTTATTTATTTTCTTCTTTAGAGAATTTACAATGGCTGAGATAGAACACTTTGTTAAACCAACTGAAAAAAATCATCCTAAATTTTCAACAGTTTCATCTTTAGTTTTGAATTTTCTTCCCGCTCCACCAAAAGTACTCATTTTAATTTTTTTTTACTTCCAATACTTGTTAATCTTGAAAAATAATATAAAATCAAAATTAAATTTTTCATTGTTAGGGAGAAGATCAAAATCAAAGAAAACCACTCAAGGAAACTCTTGGAAATGCTGTGAGCCAAGTAATTTTTTTTCCCCTGTTTCTTTCATCTATGAGATGAAGATCAAACTCTTTGTTTATTGTAGAAAATAATTGATAATGAAACCTTGGGATACTTTATTGGAAGAATCTATTTATTCCTTCTATCTATTGGAATTAAAGATGAGTTTTTGAGATTCCGTCAACATGGTCATAATGAAATGGCACATTATGCTTCTGATTGTTGGGATGCAGAAATTTATACTTCATATGTATTTTTTTTTTCTTTTTTTTTTTTTCATCCCTTTCAATTCTTTTTTTCATTTTCATTTTCAAAAAAAAAAGGGATGGATAGAATGTGTTGGATGTGCTGATAGATCTTGTTATGATTTAGAAAAACATGAAGAAACAACAAGAAAAGGATTATTTGCACAAGAAAGATTAGAAGAACCAATCACAAAAGAAGAAACAATTGTAGAAACAAATATGGGAATAATTGGAAAACAATTTAAACAAAAAGGTAAACTCATCAAAGAACATTTATCTTCACTTTCACAAAGTGATGCAAAAGAATTGGGAGAGAAATTGAAAGCTGGGTAAAAATCTTTTTTTCTTTTTTCTTTTTCTTTTTTTTTCTAAAAGAAAGAAATGTTTATTGATTAATCATTTTTGTTCAGAAATGTATCAATCAAAATCAATGGAGAAGAGTTTTCTTTAGATTCAACTGCTGTCCAAGTTAAAACTGAATTAAAGAAAGTCAATAGTAAGTTCATTCATTCATTTTTTTTCTTTCTACTTTGAACTAATTTAATCATTCTCTTTAGCAATTCAATATATCCCAGCAGTTATTGAACCATCTTTTGGAATTGGAAGAATTCTTTATTCATTATTAGAACATTCATTTTGGGTTAGAGAACAAGATGCTCAAAGATCTGTAAGTTTTTTCCCACCATATATTAATTTATATCAAAACAAAACAAAAAATTACTTATAGGTTCTTTCTTTTAAACCTGCAATTGCTCCAACTAAATGTTTAATTGCACCATTAAGTACACGTCCAGAATTTGAACCTATTATTGAACAAATATGTATGATTTTATTCTATTTTTTCTATTTGATGAAGAATTTTTTTTTCATTAATTAATTGAATGATAAAATTAGCAACAATATTAAATGATTCTGGAGTCTCTTTTAAAGTTGATGATTCTTCAACACCAATTGGTCGTAGATACGCAAGAGCTGATGAACTTGGTGTTCCTTTTGCTATTGTTGTTGATTTCCAATCAGTTAAAGACAATACTATCACTATTCGAGAAAGAGATACTACTCAACCTCAAATTAGAGTCAAGGTTCATTTTTTTTTTTTTTTTTTTTCATAATTATGTTCAAAATTAATTTTTTTTTTTTTTTTTTTCAAATATTGAATTTAGGTTGAAGAAATTGGAGAATTAATGGAAAATTTAGTCAATGAAAGTCAAAAATGGAATGATTTGTTAACAAAATATCCTCATCATATTGTTCAAGAAGTTTAATAAAAGAAAATGATTTTTTTATTTTTATTACTTTTCGCTTTTTTTGCGCTTTTTTGTTTTTTTTTTTTTTTTTTTCTTCTTCTCCAACATTTTTCTCGATCGAAACCAAAGATGATCAAAACATCTTTGTTTTGCATCTTTGAGTCAATAAGTTCAGTGAGCTCTTCTTTCTTTCTGGATTGATTTAGTTTTAGATTACATTCTTTTCTTTGAGGATTTTTTTTTTTTTTTTGGATAATCCAAAGCTTTGGAATGAAAAATCGCGATAGTGAAAATTGTTTAAAACATAGCCGTGGACTGTATCAAAATAGTTAAATTGTTGCATTGCCAATCTCATTAATCTTTTCTGCATTCTAGGCTTGTTTAGTTCTTGTAGCATTCTGAGATGATCTTTCTTTTCGATGGATGAATTTTAGAATTTTTTTTTTTTTGGAGTCCTGTAATGAACCAAAACAAATTGTTAGCTTTTATTTTTGAACATAAAACATCAAATCCTTGTTTCCTTCGAAGAAACCATCATGCAATGGACACAAAAATAAAAGAAGAGAAGTATTAAAATCATCGTAATAATACCATTGATTATTTTGCAACACATAGGAAACAAAGTGACCACGAGAGTACGTGTCGACACAAAGAAATAAGCTTATATTCCTTGTCCTGGATTTTGATAGTATTGTTAAATCTGATTTGCTGGTTAGAAGAAAATAAAATTGCCAGAATTGAAGGAAGAGAGGTGATAATTGTGGATCTAATAGAAGGATGGGGTTCAGGACAACCGCAAGTATTCCTATTTACAAGTAATCTTCTTTCAATCCAACAATTAATTGATTCTTGAACATTTTCATTAACATCAATAATAATATCTAAAAAACTCTTATTGGAAAATTGCAATTAAAATCTGAGCAAATCCCTAACGCCAAAAGGCAAGAATAAATTGATTCAACAAAAACTTCAAAGTGGCAACTATTTTCACTCCATCTAAGGAGGATTAGATTTGAAGTAAGTATCATAAATTTTCATTTTCTCCAAACAGAATTTTGTTGATTCGTTTTTCTTCATTCTTAATTAGCTCTTTTGAAATTGCTAACCGATCCTTTTTTATTTTATTTTAGGTCAATAAAAAAACATTGAGATAGCAACAAATTTAAGAAAAGAAACCTTGATTTCTCTCATTATTTCTCCGTTTGATTTTTTCACAATTTTGCTAATAATTTTGTCAATTTGATCTGTTTTGACTTCGAATTTTAGTTTTAGAGTTGGAATAAGATCTTGAATTTTTGAATTTGTTTTAAATGCAGCTTCTTCAAATGATCTTAAGCGCAAACCTTGTCATGATTTTACGCGACTTAAAGCAACATCTCCTTGACCAAATTCAAAAAAAATCTTGATCGAGGTAAATAATGACTTTATCAACTATATTTAACAATAATAAATAGGCAATACACTCAGAGCTTTTTTTTGTTTTGTTTTTCAATTCTCAAATAACTAATAATAACTAAAAATAAAGTGAAGATACCATTGCTGTTGCGTTTCCAAAGCCTTTCATGAGTGAATGTAAAGTTTTTCATTTATTAAACACATTCACAAATTAATTTTTTTTCAAAAAAGCTCATTTGTGGAATCAGCTGTGAGCCATAGGTTTCAATGACCATCATTTTATTATTTCTGCTTGGGAACATTGATAATAGAATCTTTGTAAAAATTTTACTTGTTTAGAAAAATAAAAACAAAATTAAAAAACAAAATCAAAATCAAAAAAATAAAATCAAAAATCAAAAAACAAAAAAAAAAAAAATAACGGAAAAATAACGGTCAATTTTTTTTTTTCCTTTTTCTTTTGTTTATTTTTTTTTACCTCCACGTGGCATCAATTTACTTATTGACCCTCCCTCTCCCAGCTTTTCCCCATGTCTAAAAATTCCCATATATAGTCAAGTTTTTCTTAAGGGTCCCCAGGTTCTCCCTAGTCGAAAGAAAAAACAACGACGAATCACAAGAAAGCTTTTCTTGTTTCTTCTTAAAAACCAAAAAAAGCCCTCTAATTAGCCAAAAAACCCAAAAACCGACCAATTCATCTTCATTAATCAACATCATCATCAAACACTACACCCACAAACAACAACAATATTCATTAATCCAATTAGTTAGTAAAAACTCAAAAAAAAAAAGGTTTATTTTCTTTTCTTTTTTAAAAAAAAATTTCCCTCTTTTTGTTTGTGAAAAAATCATCTGATTTTTTTTTGTAAAAAAACCGCCAATAATCATCCTTTTGATTTATCAATTTTTTTTTTTTTGATAAAAAAATCATTTAGATAAATCATGAATAAGTTGAGTATGCGAGCTAGGAAGCTCGATAACTCAAAGCCGCTGAGAGTCTTCTATGCAGAAGAAGTGCCGGACTTGGAAGAGCATTCTCAATATGGGCGAAGTGTTTTGCAAATAGCAACGGGTGTCGAAAAAGAGGAAGAAGATGTATGACGTCATCGTTTTTTACTTTTCCTTTTTCGTGACTTTTTAACATGACTTTTTGCTTTTTTATTGAATTTAATTTAATTGTTTCATTGTTTCATTCTTTGTTCTTTTGATTGCATTCTTATTCTATATTTGTTTTTCATTTCTTTATTTCATTTTTTTTTGAGGAATTATTCTTAGTTCAATTTCTTTAGAACTTTTTTTTTTTTTTCTTGTTTAAATGTTTGGTTGTTAACTTGACTTCTTTTCAATTAAACCCTGAAATCATTTTGCACGCTCTAAATTTTTTTCTTTCTTTTTTTTATTTCTAAAATATAGGAACACCATCTTCAAGCTGTAATTTCAGCATCCTTATTAGATACCCCAAACTCAAAACAAGTGTATATTCCAATTCCTGATGCTTCAACAAAGATTTCACATTATTCCCAATTATATCCTCGTGTATTTGTTCCTCCAAAAACATTAATTCGACATCCTCAAGGTTTTTTTTTTTTTTTGAAAAAAAAACAAACAAACTTTTACTTTCTATTTTGTTAATTTTCTATTTTAATATTATAGATGTTGAGTTCAATGAAGTCTATGACTTAGATTTTGAAGATTTCGAATGGCTTCAAAAACTAAATAAATCACCAAAAAAGGTGACAGAAGATCAATTCGAAAATTTAATCACTCAATTTGAAGGTTTAGTTAAGGACAAAAAAGTAATAATTTTAATAAATCAATACTTGAGTCAAGATTTGTATTTTGAAGAGAAAAAATGAGAAAAGTAAAGAGTTCAAAAAAAAAACTTTTCACTTTTTTTTTTTTCCAATTTAAAAGGAACTCCCTAATACATTTCAAGAACTTGGACCACTTACAACCAATGTTCCTCCTTCGGTCCTTCCTCATATTTATAATTACTGGAAGTTAAAGAGGGCAAAACTAAAGAGTGGTTCATTGTTATATCCCCTCAAAGTAATTATAACTTTTTTTTTTTTTTCAAATTTTCCAATTTTATTGAATATCAATTCAACTCCTTCCCATCAAAACTCAGCCTGAAATTAATCCAAATGACCCTGATCCTTATGTTTGTTTCAGAAAGAGGGAACTCAAACCTTTAAGAAAAGCAAGAAGAAATGATGCTCAATCTTTTGAAAAAGTCTCAATTTTTTCTTTTTCTTTTTCTTTTTCTTAAAGAATTTTTTTTTAAAAAAAAATTTTTTTTTCTATATTAGATGGTAAAATTACGAAATGAAATTGAAAGAGCAAAGGCTATGTTAGAGCTTGTTAAAAAGCGTGATAGAATGAAAAAGGAATCACTTTCATTAGATTTTTTAATTTTTGAACAAAAAGCAAAGATTTGGGATTTAAGAAGACTCTATCAAATTCCTACTCCATCAAATGATTCTGAACAACTAATGGAACAAAAGAAGGTTAGAAGGAGAAAAAAATCCTTTTTTTTAAAAAAAAAAAAATGCAATATTAATCAATATTTAAAACAAATAGCTACTCAAGAAGAAGAATTCTTTGACAAATCCATCCAAATTAAAAATTAGTATTAATGGTGGTTCAATTAGAACTCCCCCTCCTGAATCACAAAGGTTTTTCTTTCTTCTTTTTAGCTTTGATTTTGAACTTTCCATTTACCTGAAAAAAAAAAAAAAAATAGCAATTTAGTTGAAGAAGCTATTGTAAATCTTGGTGTCCCTGAAGAAGCTGAAATTGATACAAGAGTTGAAAGGCAACTAGCTGGAATAGACCCATTTCAACCAAATCTTCCCCCTCCAGAAACTGTTGGAGTCGATACTTATTTGGATATTTATGATAAATATGGTGAAAGTGCTTATGAAGATTTAACTGATACAAAATTATCTATTTGGAAAAAGAGATATCCACATTATAATTCATCTAATACCCCATTTGATCTTTGGCAAACCCCAAGAAAAGCTAGGTTAGGTTATAGACCAATTTCTTTAACATTTCCTGTTGAAGAAGATGATGATGATGAACTAGAATCCTCACCTGAACCTTCTTCAATGAATCTTGATAAACTTCAAGAAACTCCTCAAGAAAATGTTCCAGAAAATGTACAAGGAATTACAACCACAAAAGAAAGTCAAAGTGATGATTCACCTCAAAATCAAGAAGAATATGAAGTAGTAAATCAAAACTTCATGAGTAGTAGTAATGATGAGGAAATGGTAGGAATGGAAATTGATCGTTCTGATTCTGATTTTAAACGAGATTCATCATCATCATCTTGTCATGAATCATTAAGACCAAAAAAAGTAAGAACTATGAGATTTTTAGGAAGGAGAAGAGTTGGAAGAGGAGGAAGAGTTTGGTATGATCGATCAATGGATAGAAATTCAAGAAAGGCTATTTCAAACTTTGGTTTTTCTGATTCTGAAGATGAAGAACTTGATTTAAATTCTGATTTACCAAGAACGTAAAAATTCTTTTTTTTCTTTCTTCTTCTTTTTACTTTTTCTAAAATCTCTAACTTTTTTTTTTTTCTTTTTTTCTCAATAACAAAAGATTTATATCTGTTCCTTTACCTTTCTATACCTTGAATGAACTTAGTATTTTGAATGGAATGACTCCTGTAACAAGGTTTCTTTTTCTTTTTCTTTCTTTTTTCTTTTTTCTTTTTTTTTTTTTTTTAAAAAAAAACGAAACTAACCAAAATAAATAAAAAAAAATAACTAAAAGAAACAAATTGAAATAAGCAAGTATTCATGATATCAAAAAAGAGTCACCGAGTATTTAACAACTTTAATATTTTCATAATTTATCATTTGTATTTTTTAACCTAGACTGTAAATATAGCTTTTAATAATAGTAAAATAAAAAATCAAAATTTGTTTTTGTTTTTTGTTTATTATTTATTTTTGGTTTTTCCAAAAGGGAGCTGTTAATACATTTTACAATACTAATACAACAAAATTCTTTTTTTTTTTTCTTAAGGGGAAGAAGGGCAACCACAAAGCCAAGGATTTGTTTTAATGCATTCAAGAGAGGAGCGAAGCTGAACATCCACTGTAAGCATTCCCTTGACCAATAATTGAACATCTATATTTGAAAGAAAATAAAAGTTTTTAATTTGGTTCTTCAAAAAAAAAAAAAATAAAAATCAAGAAACATAAAGAAAATAAAGAAAGAAAAATTCACCTTTTGTAAGACAAGTTTGATGTTCATCAGAAAAACAAAACTTTCCACATAAAATGTCTTGTTGAAGTCGAGGAGCAAAGTCATTATCAAAAGGCATCTCACCAGTTACCATTGCAAAGAGCGTGACACCAAGACTCCAAATATCAGATTTTTTACCAACTGCAAGCGTTCCATTTCCTCGAAGAACTTCTGGTGGAGAGTAGTGTAAAGTTCCACCAATCTCAAAATTGAGACCAGAAGGAGAGCTTTTTTCTGGATCCAAAGTACTTTCACTAAAACCAAAATCAGTTATTTTTGCATTTAAGTTTGCATCCATGAGTATGTTATCCAGTTTGATATCACGATGAATTAACTCATTTTTATGTAAATATTCAATGGCATCAAGTAGTTGTTGAAAAATCCTTTTGGCTTCTTTTTCAGTTAATCCTTCTTCTTTCTCAGTTATATAATCAAGAAGGGATTGTGAACAGAGCTCACAAATAACATAAATAAATGTTTGAGTTTCAATTACATCAATAAATTTAACAACATTTGGGTGATTTAATTCCTTCCAAATCCTAAAATAAATAAATAAAAAATATATCCAATTAATATTAATTAATTTGTTTTTTATTATGTTTTGTTTTGTTTTTTGTTTTGTTTGTTTTGCTTTTGTGGTTAAATATTAAAAGGGGAAAAAAAGTAAACAACACAAAACACAAAACACAAAACACAGAACAATAATAACTTGAAGAAAAAAGAAAACTTTACATTATTTCATTGTAGACTGATTGAAGTAAACTTTTATCATAAGAGTTTTTATTTGTTATTTTAATTGCAACTTCCTATATGATATGATGAAAAGTTAGAAAATTTGAAATGAAATGAAATAAATTGAAAGTTAAAATTGAAAAAAACACTTACAACAGAAGGGTCAGAAACTAAATTTCCTCTTCTAACAGTTGAGAAAGCACCTGTTCCAATTATATCACCAAGTACATATTGTCCAATAATAGCTCCATCTGTTGGTTCTTCTTGACTTTCATCAAAATTGACTTTTTTAAGAAATTCAGTTGCGTTTGTTTGAAAAGTTGGAGAAACAATTGAGTCAAGACTTGCAGACTTAAAATTCTCTTCTTCACAACTTACACGAATATCATTTCCTAAACAAACAACTTTATAAGCAGAAGTAGGGCGACGGAAGACTTCAGACCCAAAAGTATCATGGGTTTCTGATTGATAAGGGTCATCGAGTTTAGAATATAAAGTTGAAGGGTTTGCTTTGTGTTCTTCGAATATTTGACGAATAAATGCGTTGGGATTGAGGAAGGAGAAGGCAGACATCACAAACACCTTCCCCCAAAAAAGCACTTTAAAAAAAGTTTTTTTTGAAAAGGTGTTTGTGTTTTACAAAAATAAAATTGCAAAATAAATAAATAAAAAAAGTTGAAAAGTGTGAAAAATGAATAAAAAAGTTGAAATAAAATTCAAAAACAAATATAAAATTATGAAAATTGGATATAGAAAAATATAGAGTAATTATGAAATTGCTTGAGGAGTTGGAATGTTTTTTTGTTAAAAGGAGAAGTATATATTTATTAAAAATAATTAAGAATAACCAATTCAACAAAAAATTAAAGTTAAAGTTAAATAAAATAAAAAAAGAGTTTTAAAATCAATTTTTTGAATGAATGAAATAAGAAAACCAAGATTATAATTCAAAAGGTTTTTTAAAATCGAATGTTGAGTTGAGTTGGGTATGTTTTAATTTGGGTTATGCAATACCGAAAACGAACTAATCAAAATCAAACAAAAAAATTTTTTTGATTAGAACAATAAAAAAAAAATGAGCTTGATCAAATGAATAAATAGAAGGGAAGGTTAAATAAAATATAAAATGCTTTAGAAAGTAAGTTGTTTGAATGATGAATTGGTTAAGGTCAGGTTGATAAAAAGAAGTGAATAAGCTTTTTTTTTTTTTTTTTTAATTGTTTATGCGAGAAAAAAAAAATATAAAAGGGGAAAAAGCGGTTTTATTTTTTATGCCGTTATCGTTCCGGATCGATATTTTGATTTTTTTTTTTTTATCATGACCCAATCAGAAATAAATCAAACAATCAATCAGAGATAATTAATTTTTCTTATGATTTTTGTTCCTCATTAATACTCATTATTTTGCTTACAATAGCTCTTTTTACGCAATATGATGGGAGCTTGATGTCCCTTTTTTTTCCTCTTCTTTGTTTTTTTAAAAAAATGTTTGCAACTATTGCATTTTTTATGTTTATAAGTAATTTTTTGAGTATTTTTCGGGTTGAGTTCTTTTTTTTTGATTTGTCCTTTGATTTTTTTTTTTTTTCCTCCATTTTTTTTCCAATCTTATCTTGACCCAATCAAAATAGAAGTAATCACGGGGTCCCAAAAAAAAAAAAAGTCCAGGTGGTTAGATTTCACCAATCAACGGAAAAAGGAGAACACACGTTCTTGATTTCTGATCAGCGGATCCGGCAATTTTTCTTTCTTTTTTGATTCCGTGTCCAGAACTAAAAACAAAAACAAACAAAATAAATATGGTGGATTTTGTTTTTTTTCAAAAAAAACCATGAGTCATTGAAAAAACAAAACAAAACAAACTCAAATTGAAATTCAACAGTTTTATTTTTTTTTATTATATACATGTCAACAATTTTTCTTATTTTCTTATTTTCTTATTTCCTCATTTTTTATTTTTTTTTATTTTTATGATCTTGCAATTTTATCTGCAGTTTTATTAGCTTTTTGAAGTTTGTTTGAAACTCTCTCAACATCATTAGAAGTTTTTTCTAAAAGTTCATTTTGATAATCAAGTTCATCACCAATTGCAGAAGCAATATGTCTTTGACGTTGAAGAGTATTTAATAAACTATTTAATTCTTGATTTTGTTCAGCAAATGAATCTTCTTGAGTTTGAAGAAGGGATTTATTTTCATCAATCCTTTTATCAATTTCTCCCCAAACTCTTGAAGTTCGTTCAGCTTGTTTAGCTTGTTGAGGTTGTTGTTTTGAAATAGTTTTATTTGCATGTTGGAGTTGAGTTTCTCTAACTTTAATTATTTCTTGTCTTCTTAAAATTTCCTTTTCATTTAAAATTCCATCTCTTCCTTGAGAAGTCACTTGTTGAAAAAGAGTAGAAACTTGACCTTTAAGGTATTGAATAATTTTTAAATCTTCATTATCAGCAGCCAATTGTAAATTATATCTAATCAACTCATCCAACATTCCTATTTGCTTCTCAAAATAGATCTCATCATCCATTTTCCTTCTTCTTATCCAAGTTCTTCTTCTTGTATCAGAATTCCATTGAGGAGTAGGTAACCAATTATCTCCAAAGTCAAAAGTGTAACGCCATCCATCTTTATCTGAAGGACATTTTATCACTAATCCTTCTTTATCTAACTCCCAATCATTTACCCATTTCCATTTTTTTGATAGAATTACATCTTTTTTTAATTTTTCTTGAGTTCCAGTTTCATCAGACCAAGCCAAAGGATCCTTTGGTAATAAATTTTTACTCCAAACTAAAATCCATCTAATTTTAATTTTAATTTTAATTTTGATTTTGATTTTGATTCAATTAAATAAAAAATGAATAATTAATAAAATAAATAAAATGAGAAAATAAAATGAAAAACCTTTCATTTTCAAAAAGAATTTCAGTTTCTTGTTGAGGTAATCTTGAAATATCATGAGAAACAAATGTTGTAGAAGAAATTTGAGCTTTTCTATCAACTAAATATTTTAACCAATCTTGAACAACCCAGAAATATGGAGAAGAAAATTGAATTGATAAACCCAAATCATCATCTTTAGGAACTTGTGAATCCTTCTTATTGAATGGTAATAATCCTAGAGAAGGTAAATTCAAATCTATATTAATTTTAAAATTATCAAGGAATGTTGAATCCCTCTCTCCTGTATATTTAAGTATAAATCCATACTTCCCAGCAAGATTATCCTCATAACGAAATTCTGTTAGATGGCACATTGGGATTCGAAGTTGATGAATAAGTTTCTAAATAAGTTATTTAATGATATGATTGGTTTTTTTATTTATACCAATTTTTGTGATCTTATTCTAATAAGTATTAATTATAATTAATGAAAGGAAAGTAAAAAAAAATGTTACTTTAGTTTTTTCTTTTGAAACTTCAAATACTTTAAGTCTATCTTCATCAATAACAAGCTCTCTTTTAACATATTCATTTGAAGATGTTTCAATGAGATCCTTCAATAAGGAACCTTGAAGCTTCTCATTAAAGTATTGAGTTAGAGGTCCTTCATGTTCTACTACAGTCCAATCCATTCTACTCCCTGCAAATTATAAAAATACTCTATTCGATACCAACTTTCCTATTTCAAACAAAGAAATTTAATTTAATTAAACCATATTTTTATAAAGTTAAACTATGATTTCTATTCAATTGAATTTTTCATATTTAATGACATTGTTATTAGAATTATTGATGAACTTCAAGGGGTTTCTGTTGTTGAGCGAATCAATCATTGATTGAATTGTGAATTAATTAATGAAGAAGTGCAAACTCATCAAGTCTTATAAAATAAATAAATAAATAATCAAACAAATGTAGACTTCTAAAGATGAAGATGAATTGAAGTTTTTATTTGAATGATGTTGAGTAGAATATTGAAGTTTTAGAGAGGGAATGTAAAATAAATTGTAAAATTATTTATTGTTATTGAAACATTCTTTTGCTCATAACTAACTTGTGAGTTTCACTCCAATGTAATTACAACTATAACTGCAACAATAATTACAACAATAATTATACTACAAATTACAGTTACTATTACTATTCTAACTTATTAGTAGAATTATAACTTGGAATTAGAAATTAGAATATTTGAACATTTGACTATTTGAATTCTTTTCTTCAAGGAACTATTCAACGAATGTTATTGAATGACAGTTAGAACTCTTTCAAAAGATCATTTAATGTATTGATTCGCTATATTTTGTAAGAATTTCAATAAGTGTTACAACGAAATGAAAATTAGAATTCGAATGCTCAATATTCAATATTTTCAATGATTCAATAAGAATGTATTGGCATCCATTTGAATTTAATACATTTTAATCGTCCTATTATTATAATTTATCACTAACCTCATATTCAATAATATATATTAGATAATTTGCTTTTTGTATAACTTGAACTAAAAATGTCACTTCAATACCAACTTGTCTTTGGACTTTTAGTTACAGAACTCAGCATCTTCTTCTTACTCTTGATCATTCCTCGTAGTTGGTATCATTTTGATTCTTGTTCCAATTCTTATTGATTCTTTATCATTTCTTTTATATTTACATTGAAAAATTCATTTAGTTATTTCTAATTTTTCATTAAATAGGTGGTATCGTTTCGTTCAATATACTGAAGGTTTAACAAAAGTTAGCTCATTAGTAAGAGGTTTTCAATGGGCAACAATTGTTGCTTTCACCCTTGTTGGACTTTTATTTGTTGGTAATGAATTGATTCATTCAATTTTTTTTGAACTTTAGCTTTGATTGCGATTATTATTTTTTACATCATATAATGTTCTTTTTCTCTTTCATTTATTGGATTCAAAATAGACTCTGTAAACTCAATGGTTAGAGCTGATGAAAGAGTTCAAAAAGATCAAACTGGATTGAAACTTGAAGCTCTTAGAATGAAGGAATTTTATGCTCAAAGAAACTTTTATTTATGTGGATTTGTTCTCTTCCTTTCAATTGTGATCAATCGTTACTTCTCCCTTCTCCTTCATACAGCTGCCTTAGAAAAAGGAATTCATCAAATCGCCAAGAAAAAGGAATAAAATATAAAATAAAATAAAAAGGAATTATCTCAAAAAGCTAATGAAATTTTCTTTCATTCAATAACTTCTTAGAATAAAAGTTAAACGAGAAATTGGAAAGATAAATGAAAGCAAAAAGCAAAAAAAGAAAATACAAAAGAGAAAATTTTATTTTTTCATACAAAGAATCACAAAATTCAAAAATTCAAGTTATCCACATAATAGATTTATGAACTATTGTATGTTGCCCTTGACGATGAGTGAGCTTTGACTAAGACATTTATGAATCTAATAAGAAATTGAATTTTTTATTGATTGCTAAAAAATCAGAAAAAAAAAAAAAAAAAAGTCAAATCTTTCCCTTCCAACTCCAACTTGAACAATTCTTAATTGCAACTTGAAATATTATTAAATACTTCATTATATTCAATGACGTTCAAAATTATAATTACAAATGATGATGGTCCTCCTTCAGCTCATTCTCCTTTCATTGTTCCATTTTTAACAACTCTTAGAAAGTTATATGACTGGCATCCTAGGTAAATTCTCTCTTTGATTTTCTATTCGAATTCTCTCACTTTATTTTTTATTGATTCTTATTATTTATTTATTGTAGTGTATTCATTCCATTATGTCAACAATCATGGATAGGAAAAGCTCATCAAATTAATGGAACTGTAGGTGTCTCATATTATTCCCCTTTAACAAAATGTATTACTGAAAAGAAAGAACATGAAGATAGTTGGGTTCTTCTATCTGGTCCTCCAGGTTCAAATTCTCTTAACATGCATATCATTTTTTTTTCATTGCCATTTCTTTTAATTCAACAAAAAATTATTAATTAATTAGCAAGTTGTGTAAATATTGCATTACACCATTTTGTTGAGAAGAATGATATTGAAGTAGTAATTTCAGGACCAAATTTTGGTCGTAATTCATCCTCTACCTTTATGACATGTTCAGGAACAATTGGAGCAGCTATTGAAGCTTCTCATTGTGGAAAAAAAGCTATCGCTGTAAGTTTTGCATTTATGAGAGAAGAAGGATTTGATGATGATGATGTTCATATTGCTTGTGAAATCTCTTGGAAAATAATTCATAAATTGTTACAAAATTGGCCTGATGATGTTGATTTATTTAATATTAATGTTCCTGTATTTAAAAATATGCCAACTGAATTAGAAGTTCATATATCCTCAATACATCAAAATTCTTATGCAGGATTATTCAAACCGAAGGTTTTTTTTTCTTTCTTTTTTTTTTTCTTTTTCTTTTTCTCTCTCTTTCCATTCCATCAAAGCACAAAATTAGAAAATAACAACGACAACAACAAAAATAACAAATAGGACACAGAAAAAGGAAGAGAATTTTATTTCCAACCAGAACCTCACCGTTTATTTGGAACATCTCCTTTAGAAGGAACAGATGCTTGGTGTTTAAAAAATAAACATGTTAGTGTCACTCCTTTATTAGCTAGTTATGCTCTTGCAAAAACAAATTTTAGGTTGTAATAAAAAAAAAATCATTTTTTTGTTTTTTTCTTTACAAAAATAATCCAATATCATACTTCATTTTCTTTTATTATTTCATCAAATTTTTTTATCAAGTGAAAGAAAGATAGGTTACAAAAGAGGAGTGAGAGAAGAAGAGGAGGAAGAAAAGAACATCAAAAAGAATAAAAAACAAATTTAGCTATAAGCAACTGAAGGAGGGATAATAATTTTCTTTTTTCCAACGCCAATAGCTGTGGCTTGAAATTCTGATTTTTCTTCAATTTTCTTTGCACCAAAGCCTCCTGCATTTGGACGACCAAAGAGGGGATGAGGAGATGTGAGAGATGGTTTATTACCTTTTTAAATGAATGATTTTAAGTTTTTTTTCTTATAAGAAAAAAAAAATTAAAAAGAAAAAAAAAAGTTACTATTATTTGCAGAATAATTTCTTGGGGTATAAGAGTGAGTTGGTTGAGGTTCTGTAACTTCTGAAAGTTCACTTACTTCCATCTAAATTTATGAATCATAGAATTATTTGATTTAATTTCTTTCTTTCACTTGATTTTGAAAGAGAAGAAGAAAAAGTAACCTTAGAGTCAATATTTATTCCATTTTTAGTTATTGATTCAACAATTGAAGGTTTACAAGTTGAATAAACCATTCTAATTTTCGTTAATGATTTCTCTGGACAACAATACACAAAAACTTGAATTTTTATTTTATTTTTATTTTTATTTTTATTTATTTATTTTTTTGAAAAAAAAGATTTCAATAATAAATATAATAAAAATAAACCTGTTTTAAAACCAACTTTACAAAGGTAATATCTAGGTTCATTTCCTATTGGTTGAGATCCAATTTGATTTTCTGTGATACTTGAGGAATCTTTTAATTCAATTGATTTTTGATCTTGAGAAATTCCCTAATTTTTGATTTTGAAATTAATTTCATCTTCAACTTGTTTGAGTTTTTTTTTGGAAGTTAAATTTAAAAAAAAAAAAAAAAATCAAACAAGTTCAATCCAATTAATTTCTGAAGAAATAAATTTTTGAAAAGCTTCTTCAACTTCAGGAGTAATAGGGATCATAACACTATGATAACCTCCAATATCTCCCTTTTTAATTGCTCTATCTTCTTCACGTTCTCTACGTGCAATACTTTCTTGCCTATCCTGAGAAATTTGATATTTCAATTAAAAATCGAAATTGAAAATATTATTTTTTTTTAAAAAAAAAATGTTTGAAACAAAAAACTTACTGCTTCTTGAATACTTCTTTCAGCTTTACTCAATAAGTCTTCTCTATTATAAGTTGGTGCTCCAATATTTGGGGATTTTGTAAGTTCTTCATAAGATCCTATTCTCATATCTTCTGAGATAAGTTCAAGACCAAATTCAGATTTTATTGTTGAATGAGTTGAGGCATAAACCATTCTTTCTTTAACCTAAATTGATTAATTTGATATTGTCTTAAAATTTCCATTTTTTTCATTGATTTGATTTTAAAAAAAAAAACTTTTGAAACTCCTTCTGGTACATAAATGATACTAGCCCATTTTGTAGCAGTTGTATGAAGAAAAAAATATGCAGCAGCATCTTTTTCGGCCAAAGGTGTTAATACACTTAAATCTTTTGTTGGTGAACCTTCAATTATACCTGCTTGAACCATTGTATCTAATTTTTTTTTTTTTGATTAATATTATTGTGATTTTTTATAAAAATTTTTTCAAATCTTTGGGAAAGAACAAAAACGAACCATCTTGAATTTGAATTTTAATTGCTCGAATGAATGTTCCTTGTTGTTTAATTTGTTCAAAAGTCGAAGCGAGTTCACTTGACACTAAAAATTATTATTATATATTGAATTGAATTGAATATAGAATATAGAATATAATTATTTTTCTTTATGAAAGAAATACCTGTAATTCCGCTTTTCACAGACATTTGTTAATAATACAAAAAATGGTTTTGTTCTCGAAAGGGTAACCTATTGCATAAACAATTAATTTTTTTTGTTCTTCTTCAAATATTAATTAATTAATCCATCCAATTCATTGTTCTTTCTTCATTTCATTAGATTCTCTTCAATTCAAAATCAGACAGTCTCATATTCGCAGTTATTATGATTTTGTTTGCAGTTTTGACTTTTTTTTTTTTCTTTCCTCCTTCTCTTTTTCCAATCTTTACAAACACCTTTTCGATTTTCAACACATTTCTAAACGATTTTTTCTAATATTTGTATGATTTTTCATGTTATTTTAAGATAATTTGTGATAATTTTATGAATTTTTGTGATGATTTTATGATAATCGGTGATGATTTGTGGCGATAATCGATTGAAAAAAGAGAAAAAGAAGTTGGTTTTTTTTTTTTTTTTTTTTTTTTTTTTTCTGATTGGTTGGTTTTCTTTTCGTCGTCTTTTTATTGGTCAAAAGAAATCGTGGAAGGAAAATGATTGGTCTGAGAAATTTTTCTACCAATGAAATCGCTTGCACATTTTTTTGTGTTTTTCCTTTTTTTCGTTTGGGATTTTCCTTTTTTGCAAAAAAAAAAAAAATGGTTGTTTTTTTTTTTTTTTTTTTTTTTTCTGGTGTTTCCAATAACTCAATCAATAGTTATGGTTGAAGATGATTTTCTCTTTTGGATTTGCTTTAAAATTTTGAGATGTTGTGTTTTTTCAATTTGAAGATTCAACAATAGTAATAATATTTGATGATTGGAGAAAATCATTTTAAATTGGAGTTGTAAGGATCAATCTACTTGCTTTAACATAAAAAAAATAAAACAAAGAAATAAGTTTTTATTTATTTTTGGTTTTTTAAACTTTAATTTGTAGATTTTGTGTTCCCATTAATAGTGCCAATGGTTGTGTTTGGAGAAGTAGTGAAATCAAGTCTCTTGGTTGTTTCCTCAACTCAACTTTACTGCTGTTAAAGATAAGACTTGAAAAATAAACTTTTTGTTATTTTGTGATTTTGTTGGAATAAAAATTTTTGTGTTGATTCTGAAGTATCTCAAAAGTCTCTCTGGTATCTTTTTCGAGTCCTTTTCGGTCGAGTTTCAGCGAGTTTCAGTAGAATTTCAACAGAATTTCAGTCGGATTTTGACTTTGCCCTTCCTTTTCACTTTCCTTTGAACTTTTGTTGATCATTTTCTTATTTCTCTATTATTGAATCACTGAAGCAAAAGTGTATTGTTGAAAAGTCTATCAAGAGTAGTTTTCAGTTGCTTTTTAGTTTTAAACTTTTAAATTTTTCTAAGGAGAGAGAGAAGAGATGTCATTTGAGTTTCCTGCAGCGCATTCATTCCCTCCCTTTTATACTAAACAGATCAACCAAGAAACCCTTGCAAAACAACTTCAATTATGGGCAGAATTGGTTCTCTCTTACTCAAGAGCAAATAATATACATACATTAGATTTAAAAGAGGCTTCTGGAAGTCCATTGTTTAATAATTCAAAGATCAAAAGTAATTTTTTATTTACATTATTTATTCATTCATTTTATTGTTGGACTCCTTACTTACAAACAAATTATTGAAATAGGAAGAGTTGAACTTCAATTTATACAAGAAATTATTCAAAAACTTGTTTCACAAGGTATTTTATTTAGAAGAAGGAATAAAGTTTTTTAAAACAAAGATATTTCAAAAAATAGGAAATGCTGAATGGGAAGGAAAGGATAAACAGAGATGTTTAATAATTTGGAGAACTCCAGATCAATGGGGTGATCTTATTTATAAATGGATTTTTGATAGAGGAATGACAGATACTGTATTTACTGTTTATGAATTATTGAATGGAGACGATACAACAGATGCAGGTTTAAATAATTATGATTTTTACTTTCAACATTTCTTTTTAACATTTTTTCACTTCCTTTCTTTTTTCTCTTCCTCTTCTATTTTGCTTATTCATTAAACTTTTTTTTCGATAGCATTCTATGGACTTGACCCTGTTGTAATGATGAATGCACTTGCTACACTTGAGAAAAAACAAAAAGCTCAAGTTTTTCAAGGTTCTGATCCAAATGAAAATGGAGTTAAATTTTTTGCTTAGATTTTTTCTTGAATTGTTCCTTTCTATCTTTCTTTCACGTTATTGTAATAATTATTTAGAAACTAATTGATATCAGAATAAAGATCAATTTTATTCTTACTTAAATATTTCTTTTCATTTGAAAAAGAAATTAAAAAAAAAAAAAAAATTATTCTATTTTAATATTTTTATGACTTCAAGGTTTCCAAATTTTTAAATATCCATCGGTTCCACAAGTTGCTATCGTATTTGAATGAGGATGAGATGTTATTACGATGACCTCCTTTTCATGAATTTTAGTGGCTGCCTCTAATTTTCCACTATCAACATTGAAAGAATATAGTACAAAATCTTCTCCAACTCCAAAGATCCATGATCCTTGACTGGAAACTGCACAACAATTCAAGTCTACTTCTTTTCCAGAATTGAATTTTTGAACAACCTATTTTTTATTTTACTCTTTTATTTTATTCTAACGAACAAGAGAAACAACAAAAAAAAGTACTTGTCCGCGCAAGTTCATGACATAAACATTTGGAGATTTATCACAAACAATGATTTGGTCAGGATTTTTTGGAACTTGAAGAAGACAATTAATTCCACGAAGTGCTTGAGTTTGACTTTGAGGTAAATTTAAACCACTTTCTATTTTTCCTGTTGGAGAATCTGGGAAAAAAGTTCCAAGGCAATCAGTTGTTTTTGTGTCCCAAATCTTTTTGTTTTAATTTAATTTATTTCTTTGCCAAAAAAAAAAGAGAAAACAATAAATCAATATAATTTTTTTTTTTTTTACCTTGATATAACCATCTGAAGATGCTGATATAATTCGACTTCCATCCATAGAATAAATAGCTTCAACTACAAAAGATGAATGTCCACGAAATTCTTTAATCATTTTCCCTGATTTTAATCCATGAATTCTAATTGAATGATCAAATGAAGCACTTAAAACTTGAGTTTGATCTTTTGAGAACCAAACACTAGTCACTCCTTGATTATGAGCCTTCTCAAAACGACGAAGACATTGACCTGTTTGAATTTTCCAAACCTAATTTAGTTTATTTTGTTAATTTTTTTTTTAAAAAACTACTTTTTCAATAAGAAATAAAAATAATTCAAAATCCTACTTTAATTTGACCATCTTTAGATCCACTAACAAGCATTTCACTATCACGACTAAAATTAAGACAATGAACAGCACTATCCATTAACATGAAATTATCCTACAGCAAATATAATTCAATTAAATCCACTTTTTTTAAAAAAAAAATTCTTACTTCACTTTGGTATTTAAAATCCTTTCTTAATTTTCCAGTTAGATAATTCCAAATTTCAATTAAACCATCAGTACTTCCTGAAACCAAATATTGTCCATCAGGAGAGAATTTTGCACATACAGGATAAGATTTTTTTCCAAACTATTTTTTAATAAAAATAAATAAAATGAAATGAAATGAAGGGGGGAAAACAAAAAGAAAATAAATAAAAATAAAACAGAAATAGAATGTAGCAAATGAGAAGGAGGAGAATCATCTTTTTCCATATTTGATTGAGCAGTTCCTCTAAATAAATCTATTGAAGTATCTAAGGGAAGTAATCCTTGATATTGTTGCCATTTTAAAGCTTGAGTTAAGAGGGAAATTAAACGAGATGGTGGAACAACGGTCACTTCACCTGCTAAAGATTGAGCAATGAGTGATCTCCTTTGATCACGAGAATTTAATGCTTGGGGATCATTTGATGCACCAGATGGTACTCCATAAGCTTCTTTTGCATCAAAAAATGAACGTTGCATTAATTGTTCTAAATGTTGATATCTTTCAGGGAATTTTTCTTTTAATGCTAATAATGGTTCAGTTTGTTTCATCATTGATTTTGCAGCACTCAATTCTCTCATTTCAATGAGTTCAAGAGTAATATGTTCATATAAATCCATTAATTTTTTTTGAGGGAGACGAAGTTGAGATATAGTTTGTAATACAACATCCCAGTTTCCATGAGTGATATCTGAAACAAAAGATTCTATACTATCAACTGTATTGAGTGAAACTGTTGATTCTTCCTGTTTTTTTTTTTTTTTTTTT
>Ga0209960_1001901_pt1 | contig 23748 bp, 16 predicted proteins | sample ThiBiot_500_plan_2_FD_183947 | JGI IMG/M metagenome (GOLD analysis project Ga0209960, IMG submission 183947) | Wastewater bioreactor microbial communities from Cape Town, South Africa - Thiocy_expt_500_plan (SPAdes) | ecosystem: Engineered > Bioreactor > Thiocyanate-remediating >...
CGATGCGGGCCAGAGGCTTGAGACCCAGGGCCGCAGCCTTCTTGGCGCTCATCACCACCACGGCGGCGGCGCCATCGTTCAAGCCCGAGGCATTGCCCGCCGTCACGCTGCCCGCCTTGTCAAACGCGGGGCGCAGGCCGGCCAGGGCTTCGGCATTGGTCTTGCGGTTGAGGTATTCATCGGTGTTGAAGAGGATGGGGTCGCCCTTCTTTTGCGCCAGGCTCACGCCGACGATTTCATCGACAAACTTGCCGGCATCTTGGGCTGCAGCGGCCTTTTGCTGGCTGGCCAGGGCCAGGGCATCCTGCATGTCGCGGGTGATACCGTACTGCTTGGCCACGTTTTCTGCCGTGATGCCCATGTGGTACTGGTTGTACACGTCCCACAGGCCGTCCACGATCATGGTGTCCACCAGCTTCCAGTCGCCCATGCGCTGGCCGTCGCGCGAGTTGGGCAACACATGGGGCGCCAGGCTCATGCTTTCCTGGCCGCCGGCCACGACGATCTCGCTGTCGCCCCAGGCCACGGCCTGGGCAGCCAGCATCACGGCCTTGAGGCCAGAGCCGCACACCGCGTTGATGGTGAGTGCGGGGGTTTCCTTGGCCACGCCTGCTTTCATCGAAGCCTGGCGCGCGGGGTTCTGGCCCACGCCAGCTGCTAGCACCTGGCCCATGATGACTTCGCCGATCTGATCGGACGAGAGGCCTGCGCGGGCAATGGCTTCGCGGATCACGATGGCGCCGAGGTCGGCCGCGGGCGTCTTGGCCAGCGAGCCACCAAACTTGCCCACAGCGGTGCGAGCGGCCGAAACGATGACGATGTCTTCCATGGAATGTCCTTGTAGTGGTGAGTGGTGGTTCAGTGATTCTCGCAGCGACAAAAGTCAGGACTTTTGCGTATCAGGCTTTCTGCTTGACGTAGCGGCCGGGCGCGGGCTCGATAGCCTTGAATTTGGTGCCTTTGCCATAGGCCTTGGGCGCTGCAATCTGCTTGCCCGCATGGCTCTTGAGCCAGCCCGACCAGTCGGTCCACCAGCTGCCGGGGTGCTCGGTGGCGCCTTCCAGCCATTGGTCCAGCGTGCCGGGGAACTTGCCGTCGGCGCGAATCCAGTGACTGCGCTTGCCCTTGGCGGGTGGGTTGATCACGCCAGCAATGTGGCCCGACGCACCCATCACAAAACGCTTCTTGCCTGGCAGCACCTGGGTGGATGCATAAGCGGCCGTGGCCGGCACAATGTGGTCTTCGCGCGAGCCATAGATGTAGACCGGCAAATCGAGATTGCCCAGGTCCAGCTTTTCGCCGCACACCGTGAGCTTGCCGGGTTTGACCAGGTTGTTCTCCAAGTAAAAATTGCGCAGGTACCAGGCGTAGAACGGGCCGGGCAGGTTGGTGCTGTCGCTGTTCCAGTACAGCAGGTCAAACGGCGGCGGCGTTTCGCCCTTGAGGTAGTTGCCCACCACGTAGTTCCAGACCAGATCGTTGGGGCGCAAGAAGCTGAAGGTGGACGCCAGGTCCTGTCCCTTCATCAACCCGCCATGGCCCATCTGCATCTCGCGGAACTTGACGAAGGCCTCGTCGATGAACACATCGAGGATGCCGGTGTCGCTGAAGTCGATCAGCGTGGTAAGAAAGGTGGCACTGGCCACGGGCTCGTCGCCACGCGCCGCCAGCACAGCCAGCGCGTTGCTGAGGATGGTGCCCCCCACGCAAAAACCCAGCGCGTTGATCTGCTCGGCGCCGGTGATGTTCTGCACCACGTCAATGGCGGCCATGGCGCCGTCTTCCACGTAGTCGTCCCAGGTCTTGTGGGCCAGGCTGTCGTCGGGGTTGCGCCAGCTCACCACAAAGGTGCGGTGGCCTTGTTCGACGGCGTAGCGGATCAGCGAGTTTTCGGGCTGCAGATCGAGGATGTAGAACTTGTTGATGCAGGGCGGCACCAGCAAAAACGGCCGCTCGTACACCTTGGCCGTGAGGGGCTTGTATTCGAGCAGCTGAAACAGTTCGTTCTCGTACACCACCGCGCCTTCGGTGGTGGCCACATTGCGACCCACCTCGAACAGGCTTTCGTCGGTCATCGACACATGGCCCTGCGTGATGTCGTGCAGCAGGTTCTGCATGCCCTTGGCGATGCTCTCGCCTTTGGTCTCGATGGCTTTCTTCTGCGCCTCGGCGTTGAAAGCGAGGAAGTTGCTGGGCGCCATGGCGGCCATCCACTGCTCCACGCCAAAGCGAATGCGGGCCTTGGTCTTCTCGTCAGCCTCGACCGCTTCGGCCAGGCCCATCAGCGTGCGGGCGTTGAGTAGGTAGGCAGCCGCAGAAAACGCCGCCACCGGGTTGCTGGCCCAGCCTTCACCAGCAAAACGCTTGTCTTTGACTTCCGGGGTGCCCTGCAGGCCCTGGGCCCACAGCTCCTGGGCCTCCTTGAGGTACTGCTGCTGCAACGCCTGCAGTTTGGTCTGCGACAACTTCAGGGGCGCTGCGGCAGGTACCTGCGCCCCGAGGTCCAGTTTCTGAAACGATTGCAGCGCCTGCGACCAGCTTTGCCCGAAAATCTGCTGGAACTGCTGGGCGCTCTCGGCCCAGGGTGATTCAGAAGTCATGCTCATTCCTCAATGGTTGGTCGCTCGCAGCGGCTGGGGCCTGATTTTTGATTCGCGGGTTCATTGTTGCCCACCCCATGGGGCATGGCAACGAATTCAACGCTTTCAGTGCACACAAATCAATGTACCTCATCGTCATCGCCTGGACCTACGTCACGCTCATGATGGCGGTGGCCGAGGCCACCAGCCCGCAGGGCACCGTGCTGGGCGCCATCATCACGTTCGCGTTGTATGGCCTGCTGCCCATGGGCATTCTGGTCTACATCCTGGGCACGCCGTCGCGCAAGCGCAAGATCAAGGCGCGAGAGGCGGCCGAACAGGCCGCGTATGACGCGGAGCAGGCCGCAGCCCGCACGGCCGATGCGGGCGCCGAACCCGCAACGTCAGCTGCGCCAGATGCAGGCGGCAAAACGCCCGCTGCCGCCGAGGGCAACGCTGTCGCGGCGGTGCGAAAAGAACCGTGAGGTCTGCGTAACGGTACACCACGTTGCGGTGCTGTCATTGCCGTAGATGGCGGTGATGCCCATGGCTTGCAGACGCAAGCGGGCCAGCCCTGCCAGATCGCACAGGTACTTGCCCGGTGCATCGGGCCGCGCCACAAAACACTGAGCAGCCGCAGCGCCCAGGGCACTCGGGGCATCGCAGAACGCTGCACGCACCTCCGCCCCAACCTCGAAAGCCGTGGGACCGATGCAGGGGCCCAACCAGGCCAGCGTGTGGGCAGCAAGCTCTGAAGCAGCCGGAGAGGCTGGCGATGATGCTACGTTTTTGATAGCTAATGCGGCATGATGCACTAGCGCTTCATGGCAAAAATGCTTGAAAACCGATTCCAGCACCCCCTGCCCTGCGTGCCCGGCCAGCCCACGCCAGCCGGCGTGGGCCGCAGCCACCACTTGGCCCGAGCGGTGGGCCAGCAACACGGGCAAGCAGTCGGCCACCATGATGGTGCAGACGGCGCCGGGTGCGCTGGCCACGCAGGCGTCGGCCTCTGTCCCGTCGGGCGTGCCCGCATCGAGCAGCGCCACGCCATCGCCATGCACCTGGTTCAAAAACACTGCGCGCGCGCCCGGGGTCGTGGATTGCAAGGTGGACTGCACGATCTGCCGGTTGGCGGCCACCGCCTGCGGATCGTCGCCCACATGGGCGCCCAGGTTCAACAGGTCGTACGGTGCGCGGCTCACGCCGCCCGCTCGCGTGGTGCACAGCGCATGCACACCGGGCGGTGCGGGCCAGTCGGGCACCAGCCAGTCAGCGTGCTGGCTTGGGACCGACGATGACACAGGCGTCACGCTTCGTTGTCCGGGCAGGCCGAGGGCTGCGCTTGCTGGAATGCAGGCAGTGCCATGCAGGCGTCAAACACCCCCATGGTGAGTGGCAGGCCGTCCAGACTGACCTTGAAGCGCTGGGCGTTGAAAATCTGCGGCACCAGGCAGCAGTCGGCCAGCGTGGGCGTATCGCCCCAGCACAGCACCGAGGGTGCCATACCCTGCGCAGCGCGTTCTTGCGCCAGCAGGTCGAGTTGCCGCTCGAACGCCTCCAGCCCACTGCGCACCCAGTGGTGGTACCAGGCGTTCTTGGCATCCTCGTCCACCTTCAGTTCATGCACCAGGTACTTGAGCACACGCAGGTTGTTGATGGGGTGGATTTCGCACGCCACCATCTGGGCCAGTGCGCGCACCCGGGCCCGTGCCAACGGGGTGGCGGGCAGCAAGGCAGGCGTGGGATGGGTTTCGTCCAGGTACTCGATGATGGCCATGGACTGCGACAGCGCCGTGCCGCCATCGGTCACCAGGGTGGGCACCAGCGCGTCGCCAATACGGCCCGCGTAATCGGGCGCCTTGTGCTCGCCCTTGACCAGATGCACAGGCATGTAGTCGTAGGGCAGGCCCTTGAGCTGCAGCGCAATGCGCACGCGGAACGAGGCGGAGGAGCGGAAGTAGTTGTAGAGCTGCATGGCGGAGCGGTGCCTGAGGTCGATCAAACAAGGAACAAAGCCTGTGCGGCATGGCGCCGACAGGCCAGAGAAGTAGTGCGCCCGACAGCCAAGGGCATACCCGTCAGGCGCCCGAGGTGCCCGCCGGATCCTGGTGGTTGTAGACGACTTTGGAGAGCAGCACCATCAGGTCGGCGCTTTCCTGGGCGGTGAGCGGTGCCGTGAGGCGTTCCTGCACGCGCTGGGCGGCATCGCGCATCTGCAGGGCGGCCACTTCGCCTTCGGGGGTGATCCAAAGCAGCTTGCGGCGGCGGTCGCGGGTGTCGGGCTCGCGGCGGATCCAGCCGCGCTTTTCCAGGCGCCCGATCACCGAGCCGGACGTGGCTGCATCGAACGCCACGCGGGCGGCCAGGGTGACCTGGTCTTCGCCCGGCTGGGCCAGCAGCTCGTGCAGGATGGCGAACTGCACCGGCGTCACGTCAAATCCGGCCGTCTCTTCCATGAAAAGTGCCACGGTCCGCTGGTGGGCGCGGCGCACCAGGTGGCCCGGCGTGTTGTGGAAATCGAAGCTCTTTGCCATGGGCGCGAGTGTAGCGCCCCCCAGCAGAGGGCCTGCGCCCATGGCACACTGCCACACTGCGGCGCGCACTGTACTGCGCCCGGTTTTTTGACAGCTTTCCCAGAACCATTGAAAGGCAGACATGAGCTACGTGTTTCCTCCAGCCCCCGTGGTCAGCGTGCCCGTGGTGGGCAGCGGCGAACGGTTTCCGGTACACCGCATTTACTGCGTGGGCCGCAACTACGAAGAACATGCCAAGGAGATGGGCTTCACCGGCCGCGAGCCACCCTTCTTCTTCCTCAAGCCTGCGGATGCCCTCGTGGTCGTCAACCCAGGCGAAACCGGGCAGTTGCCCTACCCCAGCCTCACGGCCAACCTGCACCACGAGATCGAGCTGGTGGTGGCCATTGGCAAGGGCGGCAAGAACATCCAGGCTGCCGACGCTTTCAGCCACATTTACGGCTACGCCGTGGGCCTCGACATGACCCGCCGTGACCTGCAGAACGACATGAAGAAGCAGGGCCGCCCCTGGTGCATCGGCAAAGGCTTTGACGCCAGCGCGCCCATCGGTCCCATCACGCCTGCAGCCCAGGCAGGTGATGTGGCCAACGCGCCCATCTGGCTGCAGGTCAACGGCGCCGACCGCCAGCGCAGTACCGTGACCCAGCTGATCTGGAACATTGCCGAGACCATCGAGCACCTGTCGGCCGCGTGGGAGCTGCAGCCCGGTGACCTGATCTACACCGGCACCCCCGAAGGTGTGGGCGCCGTGGTGCGTGGCGATACGCTCGAAGGCGGTGTAGGCGGCCTCACGCCTTTGCGCCTGACCGTGGTCTGAGCGCCACCGGGCGGCCCCGCCGCCCGGCCAGGTGAACGCAATGCTACGATTTTCATAGCTGGTAGCGTATTTTGCACTACCGCTACCAGCCCATTTGACCCTCAAACCCCTGCATGACCTACCGCAGCCCCATCAAACATTGCCGCGCCTGTGGCACCGCCGTGGTGTACCGCCTGCCAGACGACGGCGACACCAAGCAGCGTGCTGTCTGCCCCGCGTGCAACACGGTGCACTACGAGAACCCGCTCAATGTGGTGGGCACGGTGCCCGCGCTGCCCGATGGCCGCATCCTGCTGTGCAAACGCAACATCGAACCCCGGTGGGGCAAATGGACGCTGCCCGCAGGCTTCATGGAACTGGACGAAACCACGGCCCAGGGGGCGGCGCGTGAGACTGACGAAGAGGCTGGCGCGCAGATCGAGATCGGCCCCCTGTTCAGCCTGCTGAACGTGCGCCGCGTGGGCCAGGTGCACCTGTTCTACCGCGCCACGCTGCTGAGCGACCAGTTCAACCCGGGTTACGAAACCATCGAGGCGCGGCTGTTTGCCGAAGACGAGGTGCCCTGGGACGAGCTGGCGTTCCGCACCGTCAAGGAAACGCTGGAGTGCTACTTTGCCGACCGCAAGGCGGGCACCATGGGCATGCACTTCATCGACATCGAATAGGCGCGGCCATGACGGTTGCCACCTCCACCGCATCGCCTGCATCTACCCCCCAGGCCAGCACACCACCCGATGGCCTGCCCGCCTACCGCCTGCTCACCGGTCCCGACGACGCCAGCTTCTGCCGCCGCGTGAGCGACGCGCTGGCGCTGGGCTATCGGCTGTATGGCTCACCGGCGGCCACCTTCAACGGGCAGACCGTGATCGTTGCCCAGGCCATCGTGTGGCCCGGTGTGGTGGCCTGACCGCGCAGCCCGACCGAGAAATTCTGCGGCGCGCAACCCCCGCGCCGAGCCCACTCATTCGCCCCCCACCCGCTCCTCTGCGGGCACCGGTGGCGACACCGAGCCCGGTGGGTCGGTAGTGACCGGTGGCAAACCGCCCGCACCCGCAGGCCGGGGCGGCATGCCGGGCACCGGCGCCTGCTGCGGGTCGGTGCGGAACAGGCCACGAATCCAGTCACGCATGGTGCTCAGCGAGCTGTCGGGCGGCGGCGGCGGGCTGGTGTCAAACTCGTCCACAAACCGGTCGTTGCCGTCGATCACCTTGTTGCGGATGGCCTGCTGCATGAACTCGCCCACCATGGGCAACGCACTGCGCGCGCCCTGCCCCCAGTAGTCGCTGCGCAGCGTGATGCGCCCGTCGTTGAATCCGGCCCAGGCTCCCGCCACAACGCGGGTGTGCATCAGGATGAACCAGCCATCGGTGTTGTCTTGCGTGGTGCCGGTCTTGCCCGCCACGTCGGCCTGGATGCCATAGCGCGTACGGATTGCGGTGGCCGTGCCCCGGTCCACGGCACCGCGCATGGTGTTGCGCAGGGTCTGCGCTGCCCGGGGCTGGAAGACCTCCTCAGGCACGGGCTTGGCAAAGGTCTCCAGCACCTTGCCATTGCGGTCTTCGATGCTGGTGATGAGCACGGGCTCCACATAGCGCCCCAGGTTCACGATGCTGCTGTAGGCCGAGATCATTTCCTTGAGTGTGACCGGGCTCGTGCCCAGGGCCAGGGACGGCACCTCTTCCAGCTTGGACTGCCGCACACCCAGAGCGCGCGCCACTTCGGCCACGCGGGCCGGGCCCACCTGCTGCATCACCTGCGCGGTGATGGTGTTCTTGGAGAACGCCAGGCCGTCGGCCAGTGTCATGGGCTGGTCGCTGGGCGGGCCACCATCGGTGGGGCGCCAGACGCGGCCTCCGCCCAGCGGGATTTCGACGGCGGTATCCATCAGCGTGTCTTCAGGCGTTGCTCCGTTGGCAAAAGCAGCGCCATACACAAACGGCTTGAAGGTCGAGCCTGGCTGGCGGCGCGCTGCCTGCACGTGGTCGAACGGGTCTTGCGCAAAGTCGCGGCTGCCCACCCAGGCCAGCACATGGCCGGTGACCGGGTCTTGCGCCAGAAAGCCCGCCTGCACACGCGTCTTTTCGGCGCGCAGCTTGGCCATGAAGGCAGCGTCGTCCAGCAGCGCCTTCAGCGCGTCGTCGGGAGTGTCGCCCTTGTCCACGGCCGCGCGGTACTCGGCGCTCTCGCGCACCAGGGTCTGCACCAGCTCGTTCTTGGGCCCCCAGCCGTTGCGCTGTGACCAGGCAGTGTCGGCCACACCTTGCAACTGCCGACCCTGCCGCGCCACCGCCTGGTTGGCATAGGCCTGAAGGCGCGAGTCGATGGTGGTGCGGATCACCAGGCCGTCCGAATACAGGCTGTAGCCCTTGCTGTCGGCCCAGTCGATGAGCTGCTTGCGCAGCTGGATCGCAAAATGCGGCGCCGGGCCCATGACCTCGGTCTGGCGTTCAAAGTTGATGCGCAGCGGGCGTTTTTGCAGGGTCTCGAACTGCTTGGCATCGAGCTTGCCCCGCTTGACCATCTGCGACAGCACCGTGTTGCGGCGGGCCTGTGCGCGCTCGGGGTTGAGCACCGGGTTGTAGTAGGCCGTGCCCTTGAGCATGCCGATCAGCGTGGCGCTTTCCAGCACGTTGAGCTTGTCGGCCGACTTGTCAAAGTAGGTGCGCGCGGCCATCTCGATGCCGTAGGCGTTGTAGAGAAACGGCACGGTATTGAGGTAAGTCTCCAGGATTTCGTCCTTGGAATACGACGCCTCGATCTTGAGGGCGGTGATCGCCTCCTTGAGCTTGCGCGTGAGGGTGCGCGAGCGGCCAATTTCCTCCGGGAACAGGTTGCGCGCCAGCTGCTGGGTGATGGTGGAGCCGCCCTGCGGGTCGCCACGCAGCGTCAACACCACCGACGACGCCGTGCGCCGCCAGTCCAGCCCGAAGTGCTTGTAAAAGCGGTGGTCTTCGGTCGCTATCAGCGCATCAATCACGTTGGGCGAGATCTGGTTCAACTCCACCCACTCGCGGTTGGCCCAGCGGTATTCGGCCAGCAGCTTGCCGTCGGCCGACATGAGCTGCGCCGGCAGCTCGCTCTTGGCCTTGCGGATGTCGCTGATACCGGGGGTGAAAGGCACGAGCGCCAGCGTGAACACCAGCAGCGCAGCGGGCACCGCCACCACCGTCCACAACAGCAGGCGCCGCACGGGCCGGGGAACCCAGGCCAACAGGCCCGCCATGCGGGCCCGGAAAGAAAGCAGCCACTTGTGCATCAATGAATCGCCGGGAAATAAGGGGTCGCTTCAGGACCGCCCCACCAGGGGCCGGTCAGGAAGGAAAAAGGGGATGGAGAACGCAAAAGCAGAGTCGGGCATGGTGCACCGTGCTCCGTCAGACACCTTGGCCTGACAACAGTTCCAGCATGCCGGCTTCGTCCAGCACGGGCACGCCCAGTTCCTGGGCCTTGACCAGCTTGCTGCCGGCTTCTTCGCCCGCCACCACGTAACTGGTCTTCTTACTGACGGAGCCGGCCACCTTGGCGCCTGCGGCTTCGAGCATGTCCTTGGCCGCGTCGCGGCTCAGGGTGGGCAAGGTACCGGTCAGCACCACCGTCTTGCCCGCCAGGATCTGCGGGGCACGCTCGGCCACCGGGCCTTCGGGCCAGGTCACGCCGCAGGCACGCAGCTGCTCGACCACTTCGCGGTTGTGCGGCTGTTCAAAGAAGGTGCGGATGGCCTTGGCCACGATGGGGCCCACGTCGTTGACGGCCAGCAGCTGCTCTTCCGTCGCATCCATGATGGCGTCGAGCACTCCAAAATGCCGCGCCAGGTCCTTGGCCGTGGCCTCGCCCACATGGCGGATGCCCAGGGCAAACAAGAAGCGCGGCAGCGTGGTCTGCTTGGATTTTTCGAGCGCCGCCAGCACGTTCTGGGCCGATTTCTCGGCCATGCGCTCCAGCGCAATCAGCGAGGTCAGGCCCAGTCGGTACAGGTCGGGCAGTGTGCGGATCACGTTGGCATCCACCAGCTGGTCCACCAGCTTGTCGCCCAGGCCCTCGATGTCCATGGCGCGGCGTGCGGCAAAGTGCAGGATCGCCTCCTTGCGCTGCGCGGCGCAGAACAGGCCGCCGGTGCAGCGGTGGTTGGCCTCGCCCTTTTCGCGCACCACGGCGCAGCCGCACACAGGGCAGGCTGTGGGCATGCGGAAGTTGGGCACATAGCCCGACCTTTGCCCGGGCATCACACCCACCACCTCGGGGATCACATCGCCCGCACGGCGCACGATGACGGTGTCACCCACGCGCACGCCCTTCTTGCGGATCTCGAACAGGTTGTGCAGCGTGGCGTTGGTCACGGTGACCCCGCCCACAAACACCGGCGCCAAGCGTGCCACAGGCGTGATCTTGCCGGTGCGGCCCACCTGCACGTCGATGCCTTCGATCTTGGTGGCCATCTCCTGCGCCGGGTACTTGTGCGCCACGGCCCAGCGCGGTTCGCGGGTCTTGAAGCCCAGGTCGCGCTGCAGCTGCAGGGAGTTGACCTTGTAGACGACGCCGTCGATGTCGTACGGCAGCGCATCGCGGCTGGCGCCCACCTGCTGGTGAAACGCTACCAATTCAGTAGCACCTACCGCAATCTGTACCTGCGCTGCGACCGGAAATCCCCAAGATTTCAGCGTCTGCAGCATCTCGTAGTGCGTGCGAAACACCGGCCCGCCCTCGGCAGGCGGCGTGATCGCGCCCAGGCCGTAGGCAAAAAAACTCAGGGGCCGCTGGGCGGTGATGTTGGAGTCGAGCTGGCGCACAGCGCCTGCGGCGGCATTGCGCGGGTTCACAAAGGTCTTGCCGCCCTGCTCCCGCTGGCGCTCATTGAGTGCGTCGAAGTCGGCACGGCGCATGTACACCTCGCCACGCACCTCCAGCAGTGGCGGCACGCCTTCTGGCAAGGTCAGCGGAATCTGGCGGATGGTGCGGATGTTGTGGGTCACGTCCTCGCCCACCTCACCATCGCCACGCGTGGCGGCCTGCGACAGACGGCCGTTTTCGTAGCGCAGGCTCATGGCCAGGCCATCAAACTTGGGCTCGGCCACGTATTCGATGGCAGGGTCGGCATCGGTCAAGCCCAGCTCGCGCCGCACGCGGGCATCAAACGCCTGGGCGCCTGTGGCCTCGGTGTCGGTTTCGGTGTGGATGCTGAGCATGGGCACCGTGTGGCGCACGGGGGCCAGGCCCTCCATCACCGCACCAATGACGCGCTGCGTGGGCGAATCGAGGGAGACCAGTTCAGGGTGCGCGGCTTCCAGCGCCTGCAGCTCGCGGAACACGCGGTCGTATTCGGCGTCGGGCACGGTGGGCTCGTCCAGCACGTAGTACTGGTGTGCCCACTGGTTGAGCTGGTCGCGCAGTGCTTTGATTTTGATAGCTGGCTGCGCTTGATCCACGGGCTCTGGGGCCGAAAAAAGATCCAAACTCTCGGTCATGGCCGCACCAGCGCTCAGCTGAACAGGCGCCGCGCCAACACCGACCCCGCCGACAGATCGCGTCCATCGAGCTGGTCATACAGCAGCTCCAGGTCGGCAGCGATCGGGTCCATGGCCATGGCGGGCAGCGGCGTGCCGTTCTGGTCGCACAGCACGCCATCCATGGCCTGGCACAGGGCGGCGGCCACATCGCGCAGGCGGGCAAAAGGCTGCTCGGTGCGGTGCACCTGCGCGACATCCAGGCTCAGCGTGATGTCGCGGATGGCGGACTGGTCGGGGTCGTCGGCCAGAGCTGCCTGGGTGTCGTAGCCCAGCGTGAGCAAGGGCGGCAGGCCCTGGGTGCTGGCGGGCAGCACCAGGCGGCCGGGCATGGCGCCGGGCACAAAGCCCAGGCGGGCGGCATTCTGCTGCACGTAGCCGGGGCTCCACGCGGCCTGGCGGGCGCGCAGCATGAACATGAGCTGGGCGTCGTGGTCGCTGGCGAACTGGTCCAGCTCGCGAGCACGGGCCACTTCCTGCAGCATGTCTGGGAAGTCGGGGGCAGCGTTGATGGCGTCGGCAAAGGCCTGGGCCTTGACCACGAACTCGGAGAACTCGATCTCGTTGAGCGCGCCCATGCGGTTGGCCAGTTGCACACCCGCCTGGAAGGACTGGTAGCGTTGGCCGGGGGCCGGGGTTTCCCACTGCTGGGTGGCTTCGTTCAGGCCTTCAATGGCAAAGGGCTTGCTGCCTGCGCGGCGGGTGGGCGGCAGCGCGGCCAGGGCCGCGTCGCCGGACACCACATGCTCGGGCTGTAGCGAGGCGATCACATCGATGAGCGGGTCCAGCCCCGGGCGGCGCTCGGGCGAAAACGGCGGCACGGGCAGTTGCAGGGCGTCGCCCGCGTCCACGGTGTGTTCCGACGGCTCCGGTCCTCGGTCCAGGCCGTGGAACTCGCCGGGAGGCATCGCACCGGCCGCGCCTGCATCAAAGCCGGGCTCTTGGCGCAATGCGGGTTCTGCCGCATGTTCACTGTCTTGGGGCATGGCGCGCTTGGGCGCGTTGCGGCGCGAGGTCCAGGTGTTGTAGGCCACGATCAGGGCCAGCACCAGGCCACCGATGATGGCCAGACTCAGTTGCAATGTGCTCATGTTTGAATGAATGGGTTCAAGCGTCCACCATCGACAAAGCGGACTCCATGTCCACCGCCACGATGCGCGACACGCCCTGCTCCTGCATGGTCACGCCGATCAGTTGCTCGGCCATTTCCATCGCGATCTTGTTGTGGCTGATGAACAGGAACTGTGTGCCCTTGCTCATGCTGGACACCAGCTTGGCATAACGTTCGGTGTTGGCGTCGTCCAGCGGCGCGTCCACCTCGTCCAGCAGGCAGAACGGCGCGGGGTTGAGCTGGAAAATGGCAAACACCAGCGCAATGGCCGTGAGCGCCTTTTCACCGCCTGACAGCAGGTGGATGGTCTGGTTCTTCTTGCCGGGCGGCTGCGCCATCACCTGCACGCCGGAGTCCAAAATTTCGTCGCCGGTGATGATGAGCTTGGCCTGGCCGCCGCCGAACAACTCGGGGAACATGCGGCCAAAGTGCGCGTTCACGGTGTCAAAGGTGCCCGAGAGCAGCTGGCGCGTTTCGCCATCGATCTTGCGGATCGCGTCTTCCAGCGTGTTCATGGCCTCGGTGAGGTCGGCGGTCTGCGCATCGAGGAACACCTTGCGCTCGCTGGCCAGCTTGAGTTCATCCAGCGCGGCCAGGTTGACGGCGCCCAGGGCCGTGATCTCGCGGTGCAGGCGGTCGATTTCGCTTTGCAGGCCGCCGATTCGCACATTGCCATCCTCGATGGAGCGGGCCACGGCCTCCAGGTCGGCCTGGGCGTCTTGCAGCAAGGTGGTGTACTGCTCCAGGCCCAGGCGCGCGGCCTGTTCCTTGAGCTGGAACTCGGTGATGCGCTGGCGCAGCGGGTCGAGGGCGCGCTCCAGCTGCATGCGGCGTTCGTCGCTGGCGCGCAGCTTGGTGGTCAGGTCGTCGTATTCGCTGCGCTGGGCGGCCAGGGCTTTCTCGCGCTCCATCTTGAGCTCCAGCGCGGCCTGCAGGCCGCCCTGCGCGGCGGCGTCGGACAGGCGGGCGAGTTCATCGCGCGCACGCTGCTCTTCGTCGGCCAGGGCCTTGGCCTGCTGGGTGGCGGTTTCGATGGAGCGGTTCAATTCAGCGCGGCGCGCCTCCAGGCTGCGCTGCGAGAACGTGGCCTCTTGCGCCTGGCGCTCCAGCGTGCGCTGCTGTTCACGGCAGGCGGCCAGCTTGCGCTCCGCCTCGATGACCTTGTCGCCCAACTGGGCCTCGCGCTCCTGGCTGTCGGCCAGTTGCATGTCCAGCTCTTCAAAGCGCGCCTCGGCGGCCACACGGCGCTCCTGCAGGTCGGCCAACTGGGCTTCAACCTCGGCCAGGTCGCCGTCGATCTGTGCGCTGCGGGCGCGGGTCTGCTCGGCCAGTTGCGTCAGGCGCAGGGTCTCCACCTGCAGCTCGTGCGCACGGCTCTGCGCCTCGGTCGCTTCCCGGCGGGCGGACACCAGGCGCTGCGAGGCGTCGGCATAGGCGGCCTCGGCGCGGACCAGGGCAGTGCGCGACTCTTCGGCAATCAGGGCCTGGGCACGCAGTTCCTTTTCAAGGTGCTCGATCTCTTGCGCGCGGGCCAGCATGCCGGACTGTTCGGAGTCCTGCGCATAAAAGCTCACGCTGTGAGCGCTGACGGCATGGCCCGTGGGCACAAACACCGTCTCCCCAGGTTGCAGCTGGCTGCGGCGGGCCAGGGCTTCGTCGAGCGTGGGCGCGGTGTAGCAGCCCTGCAGCCAGTCGGTGAGCACGGCGCGCAGGCCTGCATCGTTCAGGCGCAGCAGGTCGGACAGGCGCTGGTGCTGGGACGGCGCTTCGGGCTGGCCAGCCGAAGGCGCGCTGTAAAAGGCCAGGCGCGCCGGGGGCGCATCGTTGCCGCCGGAGCCAAGAAAACCGCGCACCATGTCCAGGCGCCCGACTTCCAGTGCGGCCAGACGCTCGCGCAGCGCGGCTTCGAGCGCGTTTTCCCAGCCCTTTTCAATGTGGATGCGGCTCCACAGACCTTGCAGGCCATCGAGGCCGTGCTTGGCGAGCCAGGGGCGCAGCTTGCCGTCGGTCTTGACCTTTTCCTGCAGGGCCTTCAGCGCCTCCATGCGGGCCGACAGCTCGGCCTGGCGCGCACTTTCGGCGTTCACCGCCTGCTGGCGGGCGCGGCGGTCTTCGTCCAGCTGGGGCACGGACTCCTGCAGCTCGTACAACCGTGCCTCGGTGGTTTCGGCAATCTCCTGCGCTTCTTCGAGCTGCTCGCGCAGGTTGTTCAGGCGGGCTTCATCGGGCGCGGCCAGCGCGTTGCGGTCGGTACGCAGGCGTTCAAAGCGGGCGTCCAGCTGGCGGCTTTGCTCATCAAAGCTGCGCTGCTCGGCGGCCAACACGCCAATCTGCTGCTGCACCTGCACGACGCTACTGCGCTGCTCGGCCGTGCGGGCCTGGGCCTGGCGCAGGGCTTCTTCCAGGTCGGGCAGCTGCATGGCCTGCTCTTCGACCTGGGCGGCGAGCAGTTCGGCGCGCTCTTCGGCGTCCACACCGGCACCGGCCAGGTTTTCCAGCTCCACATCGGCGTCTTCCTTGCGGGCCTGCCACTGGGCGATCTGCTCGGCCAGCTGCACCAAGCGCTGCTCCACGCGCTGGCGGCCTTCGACCACGTAGCGGATCTCGGCTTCGAGCTTGCCGACTTCGGCCGTGGCTTCGTAGAGCTTGCCCTGGGCCTGGTTGACCTGGTCGCCTGCAGCGTAGTGGGCCTGACGAATGGTTTCGAGGTCGGACTCGACCGCGCGCAGGTCGGCCATGCGCGATTCGAGGTCGTTCACGGCCTGCAGGCCATCCAGGCGCACCTTGTTCTGCTGATCTTCGGCCTCGGCCCGCTTCAAAAACCACAACTGGTGCTGCTTGAGCGTCGCGTCCGCATGCAGGGTGTTGTACTTGGCGGCCACCTCGGCCTGCTTTTCGAGCTTTTCGAGGTTGGCGTTCAGCTCGCGCAGGATGTCTTCCACCCGCGTGAGGTTTTCGCGCGTGTCCGACAAGCGGTTTTCGGTCTCGCGGCGACGCTCTTTGTATTTGGAAACACCGGCGGCCTCTTCGAGGAACAGGCGCAGTTCCTCGGGGCGGCTTTCAATGATGCGGCTGATGGTGCCCTGGCCGATGATGGCGTAGGCGCGGGGCCCGAGTCCAGTGCCCAGAAACACGTCCTGCACGTCGCGGCGGCGCACGGGCTGGTTGTTCAGAAAGTAGCTGCTGGTGCCGTCGCGGGTGAGCACGCGGCGCACCGCGATTTCGCCAAACTGGCCCCACTGGCCGCCCGCGCGGTGGTCGGAGTTGTCGAACACCAGCTCCACACTGGCGCGGCTGGCCTGCTTGCGGGTGGTGGTGCCGCTGAAGATCACGTCCTGCATGCTCTCGCCGCGCAGCTCGCTGGCCTTGCTCTCGCCCAGCACCCAGCGCACCGCGTCCATGATGTTGGACTTGCCGCAGCCGTTAGGCCCCACCACGCCGACCAGTTGCCCGGGCAGCATGAAATTGGTGGGTTCAGCGAACGACTTGAAGCCGGAGAGCTTGATCGAGGTAAGACGCACGGATCAGATGGCGGGTAGATGCAGAAGAGACGCGGCGGTCAACCAGGGCGCCGGTGCGCAGTCCCGGCGTACAACACACCGGCAGGGCCGGGTGTGGGCAAGGCCGGAATGATACCGCGCCGCCTGCCTGGCCCTGGCGCTCAAGGGCCGCTGGAGGCGCCCGCAGGCAGGTTGGCACCAAAAATCCAGCCAAATCGGCCTGATACGCTAGTGCAATATGGCTTTCTTGCTATCGATTTTGATAGCCAAAGGCGACGACCATCAAGGCAGCACACACACCTGGTTACGCCCGCCCGACTTGGCCTTGAACAGAGCTTCGTCCGCGCGGGCCACTGCCTGGGGCAGGTGCTGCAGCGCAGAGATCTCGCACGCGCCAATGGACACGGTGAGCTGCTCGGGCTCGGTGATGCCCTCCACCGCGCGACGCAGCTTTTCGGCCACCTTCAGCGCGTCGGGCAGTGCGGTCTGGGGCAGGCAGACCAGAAACTCCTCGCCGCCCCAGCGAATGATCTCGTCGCCGCGCCGCAGGGCATCGGTCAGCACCCGGGCCACTGCCTGCAGGGCCTTGTCGCCCGCATCGTGGCCAAAACGGTCGTTGATGCTCTTGAAACGGTCCAGGTCCATGAGCAGGATGGACGAAGCGGGCTCGAACAGGGAGGCCCGGTACACACGCCGGTCGATCAGGTCCACCGCGTGGCGGTTCAGCAGCCCGGTCAGCGCATCGTGGTAAGCGGCGCGCTGCAGCTCCTGGCGCTCGGCGGCCACGGTCATGAGCGAGCCGAACAGTTCAGCCAGCCCCGCAAACAGGCTCTCGCCAACCTCGTCAAAGTAGCCATCGCGGTCGGCGTACAGCACAAAGATGCCGCTGTAGCCATTGAAGGTGGAGGCAATGGGCAAGGCCAGCACATGGTGAATACCGTGGTGGCGTGCCGCCTCGCGCCAGGGGCCAAACGGGGAAAGCTGCGACACCGTGAAAGGGCCCGCAGACTTGCCCTCCAGCGTGGTAAAGGCAGGGCCGATGCGGGTGAGCAGGTTGCGCTCGATGGTCAGCGACTCGGCATAAGCGACCGCCGGGCCTGCGTACACCTGCGGGCGGATGGTCTGCGTGTCGGTGGGGCCGAACCAGGTCCACGCCAGGCGGATGTGGCTGGTGACATCCACAATGGCCTGGCACACCCCGCGGATGATCTCCAGCTCGCTGCGCCCCAGGATCAGCTTGGCAGAGCGCTTGAGCAGCATCTCGGCAATCACCGAGCGCTCGCGCTGCGCGTCAAACCCCGAGGCTACGGGGGCCTGTGGTGTGGAGGCGGACGTCGGAGACTTCTTGAAAAACATGGAAACGACAGCGGTCAAGCGCCCGCATCATAGGTGGCGCGGCCAGCCTGCGGGTGCAAAGGGTCTACGGCGTCGCGTTGCTGGCCGCACCCCTTCCCTGGCCCCGCACGCCCGGCGCAGGGCCGATGCCATCAATGGCCTCCATCCAGGGTGCCATCCAGTGCACCGTTCGTGCGGCGAACCAGTGCCTCGAACTCGGCCACGGCCACGGGCGGGCTGAGCAAAAAGCCCTGCCATGCGTGGCAGTGATGGCGCTCCAGAAACTCGCGCTGCGCCTCGGTTTCCACGCCCTCCGCGATCACGCGCAGGCCCAGGCTGGTGCCCAGGGCCACCACCGTGCGTGCAATGGCGGCGTCGTTGGGGTCGGTGAGCACGTCGCGCACAAAGCTCTGGTCGATCTTGAGCTGATCCAGCGGCAGGCGCTTGAGATAGCTGAGCGATGAATAACCAGTGCCAAAGTCGTCCAGCGAAAAGCCGACACCGTAGCCTCGCAACTGGCCCATCTTGTCGATGGTGTCTTCCACGTCCTGCAGCAGCAGGCCTTCGGTCATCTCCAGTTTGAGCTGGTGGCCGTCGGCCCCTGCCCCCGCGAGTGCGGCGAGCACCTGGGCCACAAAACCGGTCTGGTGGAACTGCCGGGGACTCACGTTGACCGCCAGGCTCAGCGTGGCCAGGTCGGGATGCTGGGCCCACGCGGCCAGGCGGCGGCAGGCCGCCTGCAGCACCCATTCGCCCAGCGGCAGGATCAGGCCGGTTTCTTCGGCCAGCGGGATGAAATGCGCGGGCGAGATGAAGCCGTCGCGCGGGTGCCGCCAGCGCAGCAGGGCCTCGGCGCCGATGATGCGGCCGTGGTCGATCTGGGGCTGGTAGTACAGCTCGAACTGGCCCTGGGCCAGGCCCACGCGCATGTCCAGCTCTAGCGTAGCGCGGGCGCTGACCACGGCCTGCATCTGGGGGTCATAAAAGCGCAAGGTGTCGCGCCCCGCATTCTTGGCCTGGTACAGCGCCAGGTCGGCGCGCTTGAGGAGTTCATCCACCGTCTCGCGTGTGCCGCTGTAGATGGTGACGCCCATGCTCAGCGAGCTGTGGTGCGCGTCGCCGTCGATCTGGTACGGCTCGCGCAGCACGCCCAAGATGCGCTGGCCCACGTCTTCGGCGCGTGCAGCGGCCTCTTCAGGGCTGTCCCCCAGGTCTTCCAGCACCACCACAAATTCGTCGCCGCCCTGGCGGGCAACGGTGTCGTCCTCGTGCACACAACTGCGCAGGCGGTGCGCCACCTGCAGCAGCAAGGCATCGCCCCGGTCGTGGCCCCGGGTTTCGTTCACCGTCTTGAAGTTGTCCAGGTCCAGCATCAGCAAGGCGCCGCTGCGGTGGTGGCGCGCGCTGGTGGCCAGCGCCTGCTGCAGCCGGTCCATCAGCAGGCGGCGGTTGGGCAGGCGGGTGAGCGGGTCGTAGTAGGCCAGCTGGTTGATCTCTTCCTCGGCAGCCTTGCGCTCGCTCAGGTCCTGCATGGTGATCAGGCGCCCGCCTTCGACAAAGATGCCGGAGATCTCCACCGGCTTGTATTTGCCGTCAGCGCAGCGGATCGTGTATTCGGCCAGCGGGATGATGCCCTGGTGCGAGGTATCCAGCAGCCGCTGGCGGATGGCCTCCCGCTCAGTGGCGTCGGGGTAGGCGCGCTGCCACCAGGTGTTGGTGTCGGGCACTTCCTCCTGCGTGTAGCCACAAATCTGCACATAGCGCGCGTTGCGAAAGCTGATCAGACCGTCGTCCTGCACCAGGCACAGGCCCATGGGCAGGCGCTCCAGGATGCTGCGCAGGCGTTGTTCGTTGGCGCGCAGGTTTTCTTCCATGCGCTTGCGGGCTGTGATGTCCTGCACCACGGCAATGTGGTAGCCCGGCGCCGAGCCCGAGGCCCACATCGACGACACAGTGAGGTCGCCCCAGACCTCGTGCCCGTCCTTGTGGATGTAGCGTTTTTCCAGCCGGTATTCGGGCACATCGCCGCTCTGCAAACGCCGGACATGGGCCAGGTCCGCCGCCAGGTCGTCGGGGTGGGTGAGGCTCTGAAAGGTCATGCCCACCAGTTCCTGCGGGCTGTAGCCCAGGATGTCGGCGTAGCGCTGGTTGACGCGCACGAACTGGCCCGTGGCCGAGTCCACTTGGGCCACACCCACGGTGGCCTGGTTGAACAGTGCCCGAAACCGTTCCTCGCTCTCGCGCCGCGCCTCGTCGGACAGTTGGGCACGCACCAGCGCCAGCGTGCGCTGGCGCACCAGCAAGGCCACGGTGGACGCCAGCAACAGCGACACCAGCGCCGCGGCCAGCCCCGCCAGCCATGGCAGGCGGGTTTCAGACGGGGTGAGGAACGACCGGGTGGGGTAGAAGGTGAGCTGCCAGCGCCGGTCGTGCACCGCCAGCACACGCACCAGGGGCCGGGCACCGGGCAGGCCAGGGGCGGTCTGCTCCAGCAAGGGCCGCACGGCGTTGTCACCCGAGTTGGGGCGCACGGGCCCCAGGTCGTCCATGGAGACCGCGATTCCGTTCAAGAACCCTTGGCTGCCCAGTCCCTGCACCAGGTCATACACCCGCAGGGTCGAGGCCACCGCCCCCACAAAACGCTGCTCGGCCGTGCCTGCGGTGGGGTCGAACACCGGTACTCGGATGACGATGCCTGCCCGGTGCGTGGACTCTTGCAGCAGATCGAACGGTGCAGACACCACGGTTTGACCACTGTCTCGGCTGTAGCGCATGGCCGCCAGGTTGGTGGGCTGTGCGCTGATGTCCAGCCCCAGAACACTCTCGTTGCCAAACATCGGCCAAAGGTACTCGGCCACAAAGTATTCGGCCCGCTCCCCGGGTGGGTGGATCTTGAACTGGGGCAAGCCTTCGGGGGACAGCGAGGTGTCGGCCCGCACCCGGGCCTCGTAGGCCTCGCGCTCGGGCCCGGGCACCCAGCGCGTGAAGGACAGGTTGCGCACGCCGGGGTACCGCTGGCCCACCTCCATCTCGCTGGCGGCCCGTTCAAAGTCCAGGCGCGACAGGCGCGGGTTGGCGGTAAAAAGGCCCCGCAGCCCATTGACCACCTCGGTATGGCCTGCGATACGTTGGCTCAGTGCGTCGGAGAACGCCCTGGTTTCCTGTGTGAAGCGGGCCTCCTCAATCTGGGCCATCGACGCTGCCTGATGCTGCGCCAGCCACAGGCTCAGCACCAGGCCCAAGGCAGCCACCCCAATGCCCGCCACCCAATGCCGATAACGGCTTTGGGGCGCCTGCGCAGTCAGCGGGGAGGGATGGAAAGAAGTCAGAGACGCACCTTTGCGTTACCAGCCCCCAATGGGGCCGGAGGCCATGCAAGTTGCGCAGGATAGCGGCAATCCAGCCCCCGTGGAGCCAACATTTGGTTACGGCGAAAAATTTAAGAAAAAAGTGCCTCCAGCGCCACAGTGGCATGCCTGACAAGCTATGAATTGATGAGCATATTTCATAGTCCACGCACCCACGGGTTTACCCGATGGCTGCGCCCGTGGCCACCGGGTACGGCGCAAACCGGCTGTGGTTTTCGTTCACATCCAGCGCCCGCCCGATGGGCGGAAACGCGCGCTGAGGGCAGGCGTCGCGCTCGCACACCTTGCAGCCCATACCGATCGGTACGGCGGCCTCGGGGCGTGCCAAGTCCAGCCCGCGCGAATACACCAGCTGCGGCGCGTGGCGGATGTCGCAGCCCAGCGCCACCGAGAACTCCTTGCCCGGCACGCCCCACCCGCCCCCGCTGCGCGACACGGTGCGCGCCACCCACAGGTAAGCCCGCCCATCCGGCATGCGCGCCACCTGCGGCACGATGCGCCCGGGCTGTGCAAAGGCCTCGTACACGTTCCACAGCGGGCAGGTGCCGCCGATCTTGCTGAAGTGAAAGTGGGTGGCTGACTGCCGCTTGCTGATGTTGCCCGCGCGGTCCACGCGGATGAAGAAGAAGGGCACCCCCCGCGCACTGGGCCGCTGCAGGGTGGACAGGCGGTGGCACACGGTCTCGAAGCCTACGCCAAACTGCTGGCCCAGCCGGTCGATGTCGTAGTGGTGGGCCTCGGCCGCCCGCAAAAAGGCGGTGTAAGGCAATACCAGCGCCCCCGCAAAGTAGTTGGCCAAGCCGATGCGCGCCAGTGCCCGAGCCTGGTCGCTGGACAAACCGGCGCCAGCGGCCAGGCGTTGCAGCTCGGCGCCCTGCTCCAGAAACGCCAGCTGCGTTGCCATCTGAAACGCCCGCTGCCCCCGCTCCAGCCCCGCCGCCAACTGCAGCACGCCGGTTTCAGACTGGAACACGCGCTGCGCCTGCCCCGGCAGGTCGGCCACATCCACCACCCGCACGCCATGGGCGGCCAGCAGGCGCTGGGCCAGCGCCTCGTCCGCACGGCCGGGCTGCAGGCCCCAGTCGGCAGCGCACCGCTCCGCGGCGTCGTCCAGCTCGGCGATGTGGTTCTGGCGCGCAAAGAAGAAGTCGCGCACTTCTTCATAGGCCATGGGCGGGTGGTGGGCCATGACGCCCTCGCCGCCCCGGTCGTTGCCCAGGGAGGCCAGGCGTTCGAGCGCCTGGCGGTGCCGCCGGTGCAGCGCGAGCAGCGTGCGCGCCACCGCGGGCATACCGGCGGCCAGCTCGCGGATTTCGGCGAGCGACACAGCATCGCCCGCGCCCTCCCCGCCCACACCTGCGGGCAGGTCGGCCAGCACCTCGCGCAGGCCGGTGATGAGGCGCGCCTCATCGTCATCGGAGAACCGCTGCACATCCACGCCAAACACGGCGTTGATCTTGAGCAGCACCGGCACCGTGAGCGGACGCTGGTTCTGCTCCAGCTGGTTCAGGTAGCTGGCCGACAGGTCCAGCGCACGCGCCAGCGCCACCTGGGTCATGCCGCGTTCTTCGCGCAGGCGGCGCAGGCGCACGCCCATGAAGGTTTTTTTCATCGTTTCTTTCGCTGTGGGGTCGTGCCATTCGTTCGCAAAACCAACCTGCAAATAATTCGCAAACTTTGCAAATTGCAGACACCACCCTCGCAATCATTCGCCAATTCAGCCCTTACAGAGGGGTGCCATTGTGCGTAAATTGCGAAGCATGACAACCCCTCAAGGCACCGTCGAGCTGACGGAAATCGTCTTCCCTGCCGAAGCCAACCACTACGGCACGCTGTTTGGCGGCAACGCCTTGCAGCTGATGGCCAAGGCGGCGTTTCTGGCGGCACGCGGTGCCGCAGCGCGCGACGTGGTGATGGCGGGCGTGACCGATGTGCGTTTTCTGGCCCCGGTGCCCGTGGGCCATGTGCTCACGCTGCGCGCCTGGGTCAGCCGCGTGGGCCGCAGCTCGCTCACCGTGTGCGTGAACGGCCTGGCCGCCACGCTGGGCTCGCCGCCAGAGGCCGTGCTGCAGGGGGTTTTCGACATGGTGGCCGTGGACGCCAAAGGCCGACCCACGCCCATCGCCAACGCTTATGTGAACCCGGAGGAGACCCCATGAACACCCCCACCACCGTTGAAACCATGGGCTTCAAGCCCAAGAAATCCGTGGCCCTGTCGGGCGTGACGGCGGGCAACACCGCCCTGTGCACCGTGGGCCGCACGGGCAACGACCTGCACTACCGGGGCTACGACATCCTGGACATCGCCGAGGTCTGCGAGTTTGAAGAAATCGCCCACCTGCTGGTGCACGGCAAGCTGCCCACACGTGCCGAGCTGCGTGCCTACAAGGCCAAGCTCAAGGCCCTGCGCGGCCTGCCTCTGTCGGTAAAGCAGGCGCTGGAGCAACTGCCCGCCGCCAGCCACCCCATGGACGTGATGCGCACGGGGGTCTCGGCCCTGGGCTGCGCGCTGCCAGAAAAGGACGACCACAACCTGCCCGGTGCGCGTGACATCGCCGACCGGTTGATGGCATCGCTGGGCTCCATGCTGCTCTACTGGTATCACTGGGCCAGCTCGGGCCGCCGCATCGAGGTGGAAACGGACGACGACTCCATCGGTGCGCACTTTTTGCACCTGCTGCATGGCACCCCGCCCAGTGCGGCCTGGGAGCGCGCCATGCACACCTCGCTCAACCTGTATGCCGAGCATGAGTTCAATGCTTCCACCTTCACCGCCCGCGTGGTGGCAGGCACGGGCAGCGACATGTATTCGGCCATCACCGGCGCCATCGGTGCGCTGCGCGGCCCCAAGCATGGCGGCGCGAATGAGGTGGCCTTCGAGATCCAGAAGCGCTACGACAGCCCCGACGAGGCCGAGGCCGACATCCGCCGTCGCGTGGAGGCCAAGGAGGTCGTGATCGGCTTCGGCCACCCGGTCTACACGGTGAGCGACCCGCGCAACGT
>Ga0209960_1001902_pt1 | contig 23742 bp, 33 predicted proteins | sample ThiBiot_500_plan_2_FD_183947 | JGI IMG/M metagenome (GOLD analysis project Ga0209960, IMG submission 183947) | Wastewater bioreactor microbial communities from Cape Town, South Africa - Thiocy_expt_500_plan (SPAdes) | ecosystem: Engineered > Bioreactor > Thiocyanate-remediating >...
AAAAAAAAAATAATTGGTGAATGTTCATAAATCATCATTAGGTTCAAACTGTAAGAAAATCTTTAAAATCAACCACTGAAGAACTTTGTGAAATGTTGAGTGATAAATTGATTAAAGAATATCCAAATGGTATGGCTAATCTTTCTTTTCTAAAATTTTTTTTAAAAAAATGAACTCTTAAATAATTCCTTATTTTTTAGCTATAATCTATCATAAAGACGATGCAGAACTTGAATTTTTAAGTCTTCTTTCAACAATTCTTACAAACAAAATTGGAGAAGGAAAAAGAGTATTATTTCTATCTTGTGGTGATTTAAAGAAGGGAGAAGGAGTATTTTTGCTTAATGGTCCAACAGAAAAAATAGACAAGATTGGTCCACAAATCGCAAAATTATTGGATGCAAAGGGTGGAGGAAAGAAAGGAAGATTTCAAGCGAAAGCAAATGCATTAACTCAATCTGGATTAGCTCAAGTGGAAACTCTTCTTCAATCTGATTCTCTTTAATCTTAGATGAGTTTATCAATTCAATTTCTTCTCATTGTCTAACTCAAAACTCAAAACAATTTATCTATCATTTAATTGTTATTTGTACAAATTATTAATACAAGTGTATTGCTAAAATATCATCATCAGTTCCTTTTGCACTCCGAGCAATATCTAATGCTTCTGGTGTAATTGAAAAAGAATCTAGATGTTTTATTACTATTTATTTTTGGTTATAAAGAGAAAAAAAAAGTGCAATTAATACCATCAGTTTTCGCAGGATCTCGATAGTAAAACAAATTTAATACAGGATTATAATCAAAAACTACAAGAAAATGACCTACAATAGTATGTTTTTTTTAAAGAAAAAAAAAAAGTAAAAATAAAGAAAAAGTTTTTCACCTTGATAAGGAAGAGTTTTTAAGTTTTGGGAATTGGTATTTAATAATGGAGTTGATAAATACATCGAGTTAATGAGAACAATAAAGGCCCAACCTTTTGATATTAGATCAATCATTTCTTGAGATTTTAAAATTCTTTCTTCAATTTTGATTCCTTTTTCATGAGATGCTTCAAATAATTTATTGACTCGTTGTTCATCTTCAGTAAATTCTTTCTCATAAAATGACTAGATTTTTTTTTTTAAAAAAAAATTAAATTTATATCCTTGAAAATAAATAGAATGTAATTCTTACAAAATTTGAATATTCTTTCTTTACTCCAAGAGAGGTTGTATAAAATACAAAATTTTGAACATTGAAATGATGTAATATATAAGCTAAATCTATCGTCCATACACTTTGAGTTTGACAATGTTGGAGTATCTTCTCTTTAAGAATTGTTTGATCTTTAACAAATGAAGAGAGTACCATCTCAACCGAAGCTAAACCACAATCCCATTCAAATTGTTGTTTAACAAATGGGACATGTCTTTTGTTTTTTTTAAAAAAAGAAAGTTAGTTTGATTTGAAGAATTGATGAAAGTATCTTATTTTTTGCTTTTAGAAACATTTAGATGTTATTCAATCATCCAATCATTCAATCATTCATTTCATTTTTCAATATCAAACTTTAGGTTATTGATGTTTAAAATGATTTCAAAACCTTGATTTCTTTATAAATTTCGAACTTTCAATCACTTCTAATTCATTGATTTGCAATCTTGAATCTATCATTATTTCCAATTCACTTCCAATCAATTAAACAATCAATCTATCCATCAATTTCGATTGAAGTTTTTCCATTCATTTTTCTTCTTTTCTTCTTCTTCTTTTTTTTTTTTCAAATTAATGAATAAAAAAAATAGAGTTATCAAAGGATCTAAGAAATAGTATTCTTATTTCTATTGTATTTGATGTTCAATGTATGAAGGATAAAAGAAGGATAAAAGTCAAAAAGATCAAAAGAAAAAAGAGAAAATTGGAAAAAAACAAAAAAACCTTTTCGCCATTTTTTTCTTCTTTTTTTTTTCACTTTTCACTGATTTCGTTCCTCATTTCTCCAAGATTCTTCAATTCACAATTAATCCACAATTAAACTACAATTAAACTATCCAACTTCTAAATTGTGATTTGAAAAAAAGCTTAAATTTATCTTCTTTTTTCAACAATGGATCAAGGTCCATCAACTCAAAATGAGGACATCCCGATGTCTGAACTTCATTCAAATCCCCAACATCAAGAACAGAATTTAGGAGTTAAAGAAAAGTCAGAAAGGAGATGGTTTAATTCAGACAATAGTATGAGAATTATGAACACATTAGGATTAGAATGGAGGAAGGATCCAAATTGTAATAATGAGATGGAGTTATCATCAATGGAGAAGAGTACAAAAACAGTTAAACTTAGAAATCTTCTTATCTTTCAAATTGCTAGAGACCCACTTGATCGTCATCCAAAGACAATTAGAGGAAAGATCCATTTAGCTTTTGAGGAACCTAGTTCATCAATCATTGCGAGAGTTATTAATGTTTATTTTATACTTTTGATTCTCATCTCTGTAATTATATATTGTATTCAAACACTTCCTTCAATCTCTTCTGTACCTCGACAAGATACTATTTTCTTTTGGATGGAAACGGCTTTGGTTATTAATTTTATTGCTGAATACGTTATTAGAGTTTCATGTTGTCCAAAAATCATTCCATTTGTTCTCTCACCAGAGAGTCTTATTGATCTTGTGGCCATTCTCCCTTATTTTATAGAGTTGATAATTGAGGCATACAATATTGAACCCTTAATAGCTGATGTCCCAATCATTGGAGTCATTAGATTAGTTAGAATTTTTAGATTATTTAAATTAGGAAGAAATTCATCTCAATTGAGACTTGTTAGTTCTGCAATGAAAAGGAGTAAATCAGGAATCTTTTTCTTAATTTTCATCCTTTCCCTTGCAACAATGTTCTTTGCTTCATTGGTCTATTATGCCGAAGTTGCATTTTGTGATTTTGATTTTGAGCAAGAATTATGGATTTATCAGAACTCAACCTCTTCACCAGGAACTCCAACTCCTTTTCAAAATATTCCAATTTCAATGTGGTGGTCCTTAGTGACAATATCTACTGTGGGCTATGGTGATCACTACCCAATCACACTCCTAGGTAAATGTGTTGGTGGATGTATCATTGTCTCTGGATTACTTGTTATTGCATATCCTGTTGCATTAATTGGAGTTAATTTAAAAGATGTCTATGAAGATGAAAAATTTATGAAAGAAATTAGAAGACTTCAACTAAGTCAAGAAAATGAGTTAGAAAAAAAGAAAGAGAGAAAAAGGCTTAGAGAAGAGGAAGAAAAAAGAAGAAGAGAATTTGAAGAAAATAATATTGCTTATGAAGAGAAAAGAGATGGATTGGAACTTCTCTATGATGTAAGTCATAAATCAACTCATTTAGAAAAGAAATTAGCTCAATTTGATATTCAATTTGCAACGTTTCTAGGTGTTCAAGAAAGAATCAGTGATTTAGTCAGTGTTTTAAAAGAATCAGCAACTGTGATTGAAAGTTATGAAGAACAATGAATCCAAAAAATTTATTATTTATTGATTGTAGAATCATAAATGGAAATAATAAATTGTAATTAGTTTTTTGTAAGTTGTATGAATTACACATATTTTCCTTTTTTTTTTTTTTCTCCCACAGACAAGGCAATTAATTCATGAAAAAAAAAAAAAAAATGTTTATTCGAATTCACAATAAAATTTGGGTCTTGAAAATAAATAAATCATTGATTTGGACATTTTTTTCCTCTTTGTGATCAAACTCTATTCAAACATTCAATTAAAGCTTTAATATTAAATTCTGAATCAGTTTCACTCATATCAACATATAGATCACCAGCTAATCTAATTCCAAGTGGACCAACCCATATTTTAGTGTCTCTCATGCATGGTTCCATTACAATTGGAATCATTTTCTTTCCTTTGGTGTTTGCATAAGTAAACTCTCCTTTACAATTATCATGTCCTTTAATGTTCAATTTTTCCATATAAACTTTGGTAATAAAAACTAAAATAATATCACTCCCATCAATTCCTTCAGACATCTTATCATCAATGTGACCAACCATTTTATCTTCATCAAACCAAGTTTGAAATCCTTGAGCTTTTAAGAGTTTGTTCACAATTCCAACTCTTCCATGATTATCTCGATTTAACTCATCTTTCACCCATGTATGTGTTAAAAATACATTGGGGTTTAATTTTAAATTTGAAATGTCTATTATTTTATTTTATTTTATTTTATTTATTTATTTATCTATTTATTTATTTATTGAAGAATTAAAGAAAATGAAGGTAAAATTTTACCATCAATATTTTTTCCATTTTGTTGAACTTGAGTTGAAATAGAAGCTTTGATTCTCATTCCTTCTTTTAAATCATCCATATCTTCCAAAACGAAAAAACTTCCATTTTCTTTGAATTCTACATCAAGTCCATCACTCTCTTGAACTTTAAATTTCAATCTAATATCATTTTCTAATTCTAACAATGTTTTTGCAGTTGTTTTTAATTTGTACAATTTTCCTTTGTGCTCAATTTTGTATGTTGATTCTAAAAAAAAAAGGTATTATTTTGAAAATTATTTAAATTTAAAAATCAATAAGTTACCAGGTAAACCAAGTTCTTTTCTCAATTTTGTTCTTGTATCATATTGATTTCTTTGGAATGATTCGATTAATTCAGCAATCTTTGGACCATTTCTTTTTGCTTTTTGATATTCCTCTTCAGTTTCGTTTTCAAATTTCTCAATTTTTTCCCCTCTTTCCCTCGCCCAATCAAGCCCAGCTTTTCCATCATCATCTTCTTTATTGATATCTATTTCTCTTCCACTTACCAAGAGATATTTCACAACTTCAAGATGTCCATAATAACAAGCAATGGTAAACGGTGTTTCTCCATCATTATTTGCTTCATTGATATCAATTCTTTTATCATTGAATAATAACTTCACAATTTCAGTTTGTCCACAAGAACAAGCAATATAAAAAGGTGTTGCCCTATTCTTTGTTGCTTTATTGATATCAACTCTATTATCATTCGATAATAATTTCACAATATCAATATGTCTTTCTTGACAAGCAACATAAAAAGGTGTTGCTTCATTCTTATTTCCTTTCTTGATATCAACTCTGTTATCATTCAGTAATAATTTCACAATTTCAGTTTGTCCACAAGAACACGCAATATAAAAAGGTGTTGCCTTATTCTTTGTTGCTTTCTTGATATCAACTCTATTATCATTTAATAATAGTTTCACAATATCAATATGTCCTTCTTGACATGCAATAAAAAAAGGTGTTGCCTTATTCTTATTTCCTTTATTTATATCAACTCTTTTATCATTTAATAATAATTTCACAACTTCAGTTTGTCCATGAGCACAAGCAATATAAAAAGGTGTTCTTGAATATTCTAAATCTTGCCAATTAGTGTTAATTTGAAGTAATTTTTTCACTTCTTCAACTTTTCCATCTGAACAAGCCGACCAGAGCTGTTTTTCCATCTTAAATTATTTTGTTTTGATTGAAAAAAAAGATGACTCACGTAAAAATTTCATTCATTTTCTTTCTTTTCTTACTTTCTTTTTGCTTTTCTTATTTTTATTCTATTTGAATGATCATTCTTTTTTGATTCTTTTCTTTTTTTTTTATTCTTTTCATTTTTTTATTCTTTTCTTTTTGATGATCGATGTAGGTCGCAGAGTAAATTCAAAATTTTGAAGATTCAAACACAAAAAACACAAAAAAGCAGTATCCAAATTGAAACATTGCTTGAAAATGAGACCAAAGAGATCCTTCAATCATTTTTGTTCGATAAGAAGGTTTCAATTGAAAAGTTGAAAAATGATCTCTTGCTGAATCTCAGGCTGATGGAAGGAAAGAGATCATTTATATTTCAAGTCATTATTATCAAAGCGAGAATCATCATCTATTGAGAGGCTTGAAAGCAAAAGAAAAGCCATTCAATTTTGTTTGTTATGAGAAATAAAACTTTGAAAAAGGGAATAAAAGTATAAGTGTTTTATAAATGAGTTGTTGTGTTTTAGTTTTCGGACACTTTTTTTTTCTTCAACTTACTTTTTGTTTTGGCTTTCTCTTGCAGTTGTTCTAATACCATGATTGATTAACAATATGAATACTTTCATTCAACATCAATTCCTATCCTTAATTCTATTCTTCTCTAATTAATCAATTTTTATTCTTTTTTTTTTTTAATGATGTTGAGAAAGAAAGAAAAAAAACAAAAAATCAGTTTCAATGTTGTCATTTGATATGTTTGTTTGTAATTGTGTAACCTCATTCCAAGCTTCAATTTTATTCTTTTACAACTTTTTTTTGAAAGAAAGATTATGAATTTGAAATGAATAATAAAAATAATTGTTAATCAAAGTTGAATTTTTTTTTAAAAAAATTAGTAGGACTACTTTTTGTTGAATTTATGTTTTTAACTTTTTTTTTTTACTTTTCTCTTTGTTTCAAATAGATTCCAATATCAAAGTTAGAAGAATGACAGAAGCATCGAATCGAAGTAGCTTATTGTCTTCTCGCTTGACTCTTTATCTTGCAAGAGTATTTGTTACAGTTGGTGTTGTTCATTTGATCCTTTGGGTGATTTCAAGAATTAAAAGACTTGAACATGGGAAAGTTAATAGACAAATAGATGAAAGGAATAATCCAATTTCAACCGCAAATAATGAAGAAATTCGAAATCAGGATTCTAAAGTGGAGAAAAATGAAGAAAGTGAAAATGAAAATGAAGATGAAAATGATGAAAATGATGAAGAAGAAAATGGAAATGATAATAAAAGTGAAAGTGAAGATGAGATTGAAATTGATGTTGAAACCAAAAAAGAAGCAGAGGATCAAGATGTCATTTCAAGTGAAACAGAAACCAATGTCCAAAACCAAAACAGTGAATTAATTAATTTAAACTTAGATTCAACAATTATTGAAAATTCAAATCAAAATGAAGGAAAAATTAAGCAAGAAGGAGATCAAATAGGAGTTCCTTATGATTTCTACATTTCAATTCCAAACCTTAGTGATTTACATGGAAGAGGATTTCTGTTTAGTCAAGAAACTAAAACACCAATTTCAGTTCCCAACAGCCCTCTTTCAGTTAAATTTTTTTTCTTTTCTTGTACTTATTAATTTCAATTTGATTCCTATATTAACTTTTACCTTTTTTTCTTATAGACAATATCTTTAGTTGGAAGAACTGGTTCAGGAAAGACTTTTTTGATTGAACAATTATCTGGAGTGAAGTTATATCATGAATATCAAAAAGAAAATCACCCTTTCAAAGGAATCAGTTTTAAATATTCTCAAATTAAAAATACAAATGTAACATTTATTGATTCTTCTGGAGTTCATTCCCCTTCAGAATCTATTTCTTTAGTTCTTGAGAATGGTTTCATTTTTTTTCTTCTTTTCTATTTTCCAATCCTTGATCTTTATTTTATTTTATTTATTTATTTTCAAAAAATATTATTTCTCATTTTCTTGATTTAGGATTTGAATCTCAAATGGAAGGCTCATCTCTTGGTGAAAAGATTCGAAGTGAAAAAGCTTCTGATATGTTTATTGATGATGTTCTCTTTCAAATGTCAAATGCAATTATTATTGTCCTTCGTTATCCTTCCTCTTTTGAACAAGGTTTTTAATTTTTCCTTTTTTTTATTTCTTTGTTTTCTTATTTCTTTTCATTTACCATTAATATTGATAAAATTATTTTGATTTAGAATATATTGTTTCAACAATTATTCGTTCATCACAAAGACCAATTCAAAGAAGAGAAATTATTTTTATTCATAATTTTTCAAACATTGAAACAAAAGAAGAAATGAAAATTGCTTGGGAGGTAAATCAAATTGAATTCTTTTTTGCTTCTTTTTTTTTTTTTTTTTTTTTTTTTTCAGGCAATATTAATTTCAAAATTTAGAACCAAGTTGTTAAAATTTATCCTGGAAAGATTGTAACTAAAACTTTTGGAGTCGTTTCACTTGAGCATTATGATATTTATGATCGAAGATACCATCATTTTCATCTCATTAATCATGATTCAGAGATAGGAAAATCACATAATTCATTGGTAATTGAACATCTCAGAGACCTTTGTATATCACTGACAAATTTTCAAGTTTTTATTTTTATTTTTATTCTTCTCATTTTCAAATTCTTTTTGTTATATCCTGTTAATATATAAAATGAAAATTTAGACAACTTCAAAAAAATCATTCGATCCCCTTGAAGCATTTCAAGAATTAGCTTCTTTAACTTTATCCAATTATCTTAATTTTCAAGGACAACTTTTTTTAGGTTTGTTCAATTATATTTCTTCTTTCTTTTCTTTCTTTTTTCTTCTTTTTCTTTTTCTTTTCTTTTCTTTTTTTTCTTTTTTTTTTCTTTTTTTCTTTTTTCTTTTTTCTTTTTTTTCTTTCTTTTTTTCTTTTATTTGGTCTCACCTGTAAATTTTTGGAATAGAACCTCCTCGATTTAAATCTTTTTCAAATGAAAAGATTTCATTTTATCACTCATTATTTCTGGCTCCAACTGGTTTTGCAATGATTGATCAAAATAATGTAACAATGTATGATAATGATAATGAGAATGATAAAAAAACTGAAGGATCTGATAACTCACAACCTGAACCATATGAAATTGTCATGAGTGCAAATCTAAACGAAAATGAAGAAGAAGAATCTATTGGAGAGGAAGAGAAAATGGAATCCATTGAAGAAGAAGAGAAAGAGATTGGAATTAATACCGAAAATCAAAGTAATTCTAACAAGACAATTGAAAGCACTCAAAAACAAGAACAAGAACAAGAGCAAGAGCAAGAGCAAGAACAAAAAGATTGTGAAAGTGGATCCGATGATTCCTATGAAAAAATTAATCCTTCTGACATTAAAATTGAAGAACAAGAAGAAGCTGATGCTGAAACTTTGACTTTAATGGATTATGAAGAAACTCAAAGCCATGAAGATGAATATGATTTAGTAGAAAAACATTAATTCGTTTTTTATTTGATTAATTTGTTTAATATGTTTGATTTAGTTGTGAAATAAAAGAATCTTTTGAGAATTATACAAACATTTCAAAAAAAATCAAAAAATCAGAAGAAAAAAAATCAAAAAAAAAAAAAATGGAATCCATTGGCTTTCTTTCGGGCCTGGAGTAAATATATTTCGTTCCCCAGCCATTCAAACAAAAAAAAAAAAAAACATTTGACAATTCAATCAAAGCTGAAGTCTGGGAGAATAAGTTGATCAGAAACCATTCGCAGTATTCATAAAAAGTGTTATTCGAATGCTTCCTTGGTCTCTGTGTTATTCCAGCAAAATCCATTCAGACGAGAAATACTTGTTGAAGGCCATATAGTCATATGCTTGACCCAATACCAGTGAGTTTTCACTTTGGAGATATGTCATTAATTTGAAAGTGAACGGAAACATCAGGATGTTTACCACATGGTAGTGCTCCATCCATAACTTTATCACGGAAACCAAATTTCTGTTACGTTTCACTTCAAATTACTCTGTAGACCGTTTAACTCTTCCTTTTTCACGTTCTTGGTTGATTAGCCCATTCTTTCCACAGCAGCTCTTAGAGTTGAACTGAATGTGAAGCAATCGAGGAGAAGTCAAAAATTGGATATGCATATCAATTAGTTAGCTCTGAGACAAATGAAGTACAACAAAATCATTAAAGACTGTCAAAAAATAAGAGTGAGTTATTTGAAAGGCAAGTTTAACTATTTGACATCGACTGAGCTTGTGAAGTTTGTTGATTGCAGGATAGAACTGTTCGAGGAGCACATAGATTAGTCAGAACTTGAATATGAAATAAAACATTAAATGGTCTGTAGTTTCAATCAGTTTTTTTTTTTTCAATTCATAAAAAAAAAAAAAATAGAATTTCTTTCAATCCAAAATTTAACACAATAACATGATTCGATTTGATATGTAGATAAACTTTAAAAAAAGATTCCGTTCAATTAATGACAATGTAAAAAAAAAAGACTTTAGAAAAAAATTTTTTTGGTTTATATTGATGAAAAAGAGAACAACGAATTACGAAATTGTATGACAACGTGACGGAGTGGTTAACGTGTAAGTCTCGAAAACTTATGGGCTTTGCCCGCGCAGGTTCGAATCCTGCCGTTGTCGTCAATTTTTATATTTTATTTTATTTTTTTTTTTTTGGAAAAAACAAGATTTCAAAAGAAAATTTAAAAGAAAAATTTATCATACATTTATTTTTTCAAATTGTTTTGTTTCTTTGAATTAATTTTAAAACATTCCTGAAAATGCCTTTTTTTCTTTCTCTTTTGCTTGTTTTTCTAACTTTGTCAATAAATTTCTTTCTGATGTAACTTCTGACATACCAGGAAAGAGTTCATCAAGTTTATCTAAATCTTTTTTAGCAAGTTCTAATTCAAATCCTTGACGTAAGTATGCTGTGGCTCTTCTAAATAATGCTTTTTGATTATTTTTATCCTTTGATAAAACTATTGTACATTGTTCAATCACATCACGGAATTCTTGAGTTTTAAGTTTACATGCTGAGAAATTTAATCTTAAGCTAAGATCAAATTCTTTTAATTTCTCTTGATCATCTGTTGTAGCTTCTGCTTCCCAAGTATTAGAGACAGTTAACATTTCTACATATCCAAGTGCAAGGGAATACTTTTCAATTGCTTCAACAAAATTACTTTTTTTAAAGAGTTCATTTCCAACATCTTTTAACCTTCCAATTTCAATAAATTTTTCTCGATTTGTCATTTCCCAAGCTTCTCTTTGAAAACTTCCAGAGTCTTGAAATTCTAATAACTCAAATTCAAACTCTAAACTTGCACCTTGATATTTTAATAAATCTGAATTTTCTTGCATATCTCGAAAGAAATCAGCTCCACAACTATGTTGATAAGAAGTAGATTGAGAATGTGAATGTGAATGTGGTTCAGAATGAGAATGAGAATGAGTACAGTTCCCCTCTTCCTCTAATATTTTCTTATGTTCTTTTCTTAAAACTATTGCTAATTGAATAAATCCATCTGTATAAGTTGGTGGACATTTAAATTTAGATATCTCTCCAACTTTCATAGTCTTGACACCTTCTTCAAATGCAGTAACAGAAAAACCTCTCCCAATTCTATTTTTCTTTCATATGTATTATTTGATAGAAAATTTATTTTTTGTAAAATAAAAATAAAATAAAATAAATATTCAAAAAGTTGTACCTTAATGGCAATGGTTTTCTCATTACTTCCTATTATTAATTGATAATAATTATATTTTATAATTGTTGTTGTTCAATTTTTTTAAAAAAAATAAAAACAAAAAAATACCTTTGAGGAAAGAATTTCAATTCCATCAATTGATCTAACAACAAAGTGAATTAAACAATTACTTCCATTTTTCCATTCAACTTCTTTAATACCTTCTTTAATAATAACTTTCTCCATTTTTTGAAAAATTAACAAAAACTCAATTACGATTGTTATAAAATTCGTAGGGAAAATTCAGGAAAAAAAAAAAAGAAAAAAAAGAAAAGAAAAAGAAAAAAAAATGGAATGAATGGGAGTTTTGAAGCAGACAGAGAAATGTAATAACATTTATCACATAATTACACTTTATCATTGTTTATTGTTTATCACAAAGTCTCTAAACAAATCTTTAATAACTGTTTTTACCAATTTTGTAGGTTTTGGTGAGATAAATCCACTCCAACATGGTTTCATGATAGTTTCTGGACAGAATACTACAATATGGACAAATCCTTAAGAATTGAAGTAATAGAAGAAGAAGATTTTAACTTACGTCTCTCATTGTATTGCCATTATTGTAAACTTTTGGCTCATCAATTATTTTTCGGGCATAAGGATTTTCAAGAGTCCTTTGCAAATATTCCTTAAAGGAAATTGCATAGCCAAAAGCTGGAATCAATTTGACCCCTTGCCCTTCAACAACTTTTTGTTCTTCTCCCATCCATACTTTCTTTGGATCCTGGTTTTTTTTTTTTTTTTTTAAAAATTTGTTTTTTTTGAATTTTTTTTTTCTGAACTTTTTTTTAAAAAAAATTTTACAATAAAATCATAATTTTCTCTTAAAAATTTTTCTCTAAAATGCATTTAGTAGTTTGATTTTGATTTGCTCAGCAACAAGTTCCATCAACTCTTGAGTTCCACAAAGGATTCTCTTCATTGATTCTTCTTCAAGTAGTTTTTCTTCCTTAACGCAATGAGAGAAATGAGCGCTGTGAACTTGTTGATTTGATCTTCAGGACTTCAGGATCTTCAAGAGCTTCTCTTTCTTGGTTCAAAATCTCAAAATCTGTCATTTGATCTCCACTATCATTACCATTCTAATGGTGATAAGCGTTAGGACAATTGGCGACAGCACATTCAACAAGCCTTCAATTTGTTATTATTATTGCAAAATAAATAAATAAATAAATAAATAAGTTACTGGTAAATTTTATGCATCAATAAACCCTAAAAGAGTTTTCTTTTTGATCAAGAAATCAGGTCATGTAATTGAAGAGAATTTGAGTGGCATGGATAAAGATTTCTTTTACCTCTATGTCTTGTTGGTTCCTCGGCAATGAGCTAATCCATGATAAGATTTTTCCATCCTTTGCAGACATTAAAGAAAATATCAAAAAGTTAGAAAGAATCTGATCCTCGGTTCCAATCCTGAAACCAATTACCAAAAAAAAATAAAGACCAAAAAAAAAAAAAATAAAAATAAAGACCAAAAAAAAAGTTTTGGTTTCGAGAACGGCAGGATTCGAACCTGCAATCTCTTGATCCGTAGTCAAGCGCCTTATCCGTTGGGCCACGCTCCCATTAACTTTTACTTACTTTTTCCATTCTCAAAAATTAACCATATTCCAATTTCACAGAAAAAAAGGCAAAAAATAAAAAAATGGCGGAAAAACAGAAAAAACAAAAATAAATCACTTCTACCGAAAAACAAAAAACAAAAAAAAAAAAAAAAAAAGGGATCGATGATGGAAGGGACCGAGAATCCTTCAGCAGAACAAACTCAACAAGAACAACAACAACCAAGTCCTTCATTTTCATTTTCTCAATTCCTTGATAAAAAGGAAGAAGCTGCTGGTTCAGCTCTCAAGATTGAACAAAGTAAAGCTCTTGCTGAGTTGATTCAAAGGCTTAAAGGTTTTTTTTTTTTTTTTTTTTTTTTTTTTTTTTTTTTTTTTGACTTTTGACAAAAATGATATCTCATTAATTCATGTTTATCAAATAAATATTTATGCTTATTTCTGAGATTTTGATGATTTTTATAATCATTCAACTTATTAATGATGATTATTATTTTAGAATCACCAAATTATCATGAGATGACATTACCTTCTGAAGAACTCTTGGTCAGATTTCTAATGGCAAGAAAGTTCGATGTGGATAAAACTTTAACTTTAATATTTAAATTCATCTCTCGATTTGATTTGAAAGAAAAATTCAGTATTCACAATATTATGGATTTAATGAAAACTCAAGTTATTACTCTTCCTCCAATTAGAGACAAGTTTTTTTTTTTTTTTTTTTTTTTTTTTTTTTGATTTTCCATTGTTAACAACAAAACAAAAGCAAATAATTATAATTGTACATTAATAGTGGTGATTCCCAATTAATAATATTTACTGCAAAGTATCATGAAAATGCTTCCCTTTTTGCATATTTAGATATAGTCCGATATTTATTGGATATTGCACTAAATAGTCGAATTACTCAAATGTCAGGATTTAATTTTATTTTGGATATGAGAGATTCAAGTTGGAAAAAATTTGATGTTAAGTTATTAACTAAATTTTTAATGTTTGTCCAAGATCATTATCCTGCAAGATTAAAACGAGTTTTAATTATTGATGCTCCAAAATGGGTTTACATTATAATCAAAGCTATGAAACCTTTCATGAAAACAAAGTTAGCAAATAGAATTTTTTTCATTGAATTAAAACGTAATATTATTCATTCATTCATTATTTATTTTGTTATCAATTCTTTGATTATATTCGGATACAAAGAAAAAGAAAAAAAAAAAAAGAATTGGAGGAATACATTGAGAAAAAGAATATACCACAAAATCTTGGAGGAGAATTTCAATATGATCATGAAAAATGGATCCAAGAAAGAATTAAAGTAGAAAATAAAACCAAGGTCGATTTCTTTTTTTTTTTTTTTTCTTCTTATGAATTAAATTTCTCATTCTTAATTTATAGAAAACAAGAGGGTCAGTAGAAGGATTTTTAGCAATTAAAGGATCTGATCAATCATGGAAAAGACGTTGGATAGAAATTTCTGGAACAAAAGCTTTTGTATATAAATCTGTTGAAGATAAGCATCCATTAAGAGTAAATTCTTTTATTAAAAAGATTTTCAATTTAGAAACTTTTCTGATTTTTTTCTTTTTCTTTTTTCATAAAAAAAAAAGATTTTAAATTTTGAAAATTGTGAAGCTGTAGAAGAAATTAAGAATGAAGAAAATCCATTCACTTTTCAATTAAAAATGACTGATGGTCAACATGTTCAATTTTTTACTGAATCTAATGAGGGATACGAATTTTGGACAGTTGCATGTAAACTTGCTATTGCTGCGGTATTTTCTTTTTTTTTTTTTTTCTTTTTTTCTTTCTTTCTTTTTTTCTTTTTTTTTTCTTAAGAGGATTTAAATTTATCTTCAAATTAATATCAGGATGCTCCAAGAAGAATTGCATCAGAAAAAGAAAAATTATTAAAAGAAAGAGAAATAGAAAGAGATAGAATTGTCAAAGCAGAACGTGAGAGATTAATTCAAGAAGAAAGAAGAAGGCATGAATTAGAAAGAGAGGAAACATTGAAAAGACTTCATTTAAAAAGAACAAATATTGTTGAAGAAATTTTATGGACAGAACAAAGTTATGTTGATACATTAAAAATGATTGTTGAGGTTTAAACTTCCTCAATTATAACAACAGAAGATAAAGGAAGTAGAATTTTGAAAATAAAATAAAAAATAATAGGTATTTATAAAACCATTGAAAGAAGCTATTGATTCAGGAAAACCATTGGTTAATGAGAAAAATCTGAAAGCAATGTTTCCAGAGGTTCAAGGTTTTTCTTTTCTTTCTTCCTTTTTTTTTTTTTGAGAAATAATAGTAACAATCAAATTAACATCAGCAATTTTGGCTGTCAATCTTGAACTTTTATCAAATTTGGAAACAAGATTTCAATCTTGGTCTCCAACACAACAAATTGGAGATATATTTTTGAAATTAGCTGAATATTTGAGAATTTATGTTGGTTTAGTTAATGGATATTCAACTGCCCTTGAACTTATTAATAAAAATCAAGTAGATAATCCAGCTTTCAAACATTTCTTAGAGGTAATATTATTATTATTCATATTATTTATTTATTTATTTATTTATTATTTTAATTGGGAATTTAATTTTTAGGAATGTCATTCAAAACCAGAATGTAAAATGATTGGAATTGCAGAACATTTATTAACGCCAATTCAAAGAGTTCCCAGATATGTTTTACTTCTCACTGGTTCTTCTTTCTTTTTTTTTTTTTTTTTCATTTTTTCAGATCTAAGTCATTTTTTAAAAAATAGAAAAATAATAAATTTTTTAAAAAAATAAAATAAATAGATCTTGTTAAAAATACTGATTCTGAACATTGTGACTATGTTAACCTTACTCAAGCACTCGAAGAAGTCAAAAAGACAGCAGATTATATTAATGAAATGAAAAGGAAAAATGATTCAAGACTTCGTATTTTTGAAATTGCAGAATCACTTAGAGGTCTTCCTGATGATCTAGAATTAATTCTTCCACATCGATTATTTATTTTTGAAACTGATGTATCTGAATTTGAGGAAACAAAAACTCAATCAGAATCAGGAAAGTATAAACCAACAGGAAAAACTCTTAGGTTTTCTTCTTTTCTTCCTTTTCAATTCTTTTTTCAATTTCATCAATTTCAATTTCCTTTCTTTTTTTTTCAAAAAAAATCAAGATTAATTCTTCTTAATGACCTCCTAATTGTTGCAAAAAATGTTTCTAAAAAGAAACATCTTGATTTGAAATTTAAATGTATGGCCTTTATTCAGTTAGTTCAAATTACTTCAATTCCTGATGGAGGTTGAATTTCTCATTCAATTATTTTTCTTTTTTTTGAAAAAAAAAATTAATTCTCAATTTTAGAATTTGAAAATATGATTCAATTACAAGTTGCTGAAAAGAAATTAATTCTTCAAGCAACTTCTTCTCAATCAAAAAGCAAGATAATTTCGATAGTTTTAAATCAACTTCCAATTGGGAAATTTTTAACTGAATAAAAAAAACAAATGGAAATAATCAAAACGAGAACAAATGTTTCAAATATGAAAGAGGATTATTATTGTTGAATGGAATCAGAATCTATGAACTGAATTATGAATGGAAAGTTGTAATAAAATTGTTGTAATAAATAAATAAAATTGTCAAATCGGAACAAAATGATAAAAAAATTGATTAAAAATAAGAAAAAGAAAAGCGGGATTGGCTCAGTCGGTAGAGCGTCAGTCTCATAATCTGAAGGTCGTCAGTTCGAGCCTGACATTCCGCAGAGTACTTTTTTTTTTCTTTTTTTTTTTGGTTTTTTGTTTTTTCCACTTTTTTTTTTTTTTTCAAACATCAATCAATGAAATGAAACTCTTGTTCTTGATGAATTTATATCTTTTATTGATTTCTTTTGGATTAAGTTTAACAGTGGCTTCTCTTTTACCTCCCACTTGGGGAGAACAATCATATGGTCTTCTTCCTTTGTTAAATGGTGGGGATATGTTTTATTGGTTGTTTGAGACTTCAGAATCTCAAAAACCTCTGATTTTATGGCTTGAAGGAGGACCAGGAATTTCAGGGATGTTTCAAATTTTTGAAGGAATGGGACCTTATAGATTTGAAGGAGAGAATTTGACATTGAATCAATATTCTTGGAATAGTGTATTCTTTCTTTTCTTTTGATTTTTTTTTTTTTTTTTTTTTTTTTTTTTTTTTTTTTTTTTTTTTTTTTTAATGAAAACAAAATTGTATTTGAAACATGAATCAAAAAATAAATAATAGTTGTACCATTTACTTTTCATTGACAATCCAACAGGAACAGGATTTTCTTTACAAAAAGAATTTGTGACAGATCAAGATGAAATGGCAAGAGATTTGTATCAAGGTCTTCAAAACTTTTTTGATTTACATCCTCAATTCCTTGAAAATGATTTTTATATTGCAGGAGAATCTTATGGTTTAATTTTTTTTTCTTTCTTTTGATTTGATTTAATTCATGAATACTAAAAAAAAAATTATTTAGGAGGAAAATATGTCCCTGCAATTGCGGAGTATATTCATTACAAAAATTTTGAAGGAAATAGAAAAATTAATTTAAAGGGAATAGCAATCGGAAATGGATTAACTGATACACCTGTTCAAATTAGTGTTTACCCAGACTTTTTACATTTTACAGGATTATTAACTAAAGCTCAAAAAAACTTTGCGATTGAAAAAGAAAAACTATTTCAAGAAAGATATGCTGCAGGTTTTTTTTTTTTTTTTCAATTTGGAAACCATAATAGAAGTTTGATTTCTGAATTAATTATCTATTGTAGGTGATTTTAGAGGTGCAACTGATGCATTTTGGGAATTAGTTAATGGAGGTTATTTTAGATTTGGGATGAACTTTTATGATTATTCTTGCACTCCTTATTGTACAACACAAAATTATGTATGGACAGAGTATGTAGAGTTTTTAAATCGACAAGATGTCAAAGATTTAGTAACATTTTGTTTTATTCATATTATTTATTAGTTTCAAGAACTTAATTATTTATTTTATTTATTTATTTATTTCCTCTTTATTGATTTTTTATGTGAATTTAGCTTGGTGTTTCCAATCGAACATTTGCTCCAAGCTCTCCAGGAGTTTGGGATGCATTATATGGAGATATGAGCAAAAGTATGGCTCATGCTTTCCCAGTTCTTCTTGAAAATTATAGAGTTTTGATTTACCAAGGAAATTTTGATACTGTTGTTCCAGCTTCTAGTACAGATGAATGGTTAAGTCGAATTGATTGGAAAGGTCGAGAAGAATTTTCTTCATCTCTTAGAGCTTGGGTATTAAATCAAGAACATCCACGTTTAGAACAATGGGGAGTTGCACAATCAGGTGGAAATCTAACACATCTTCTTATTGTTAATTCTGGACATTTTGTAAATATGGATCAAGTAAATATTTTTTTTTAAAAAAAAGTCGAAACAAACAATCAAACAAAAAAAATCTGAAATTCTAAAAAAAAAAAAAATAGCCAAAATGGTCCTTTGAAATGATCAAAAGATTTATTGAAAATCATTCTTGGATTCCTGATATTCCAATTTCAAATAAAATCATTGAATGAAAGAATTAAATTATTTTCAAATTATCAAAGAGAAGAGAAGAGATGAATGAAAAGCAAAGTCAAAAATTTCTATAAAAAAAAACGAAAAAATGAAAGGAAAAAAAAAAGCCCGCCAAAAAAAAAAAAAAATCGTGGTTTTTTTGTCAAAAAAAAGTTGAAAAAATCGAACAAAATCATTGAAATCCATCGAAAAAATCATTGAAATCGAAGCAAAAAACCATAATTCATCATTCAATTTTGATCAAATTAGTTATAACATTGATTAATTAATTATAAATAAATTTAGTAGAAGAAGAGGACTGGGGGAAAAATGAGTTCAGAAGGAGGGAAGAAGAAGCCGAGTCCATTTGGTGATGCTAAACCAAGAGAAGAGAACATTGATCCCGAGCATGAAGAACGACTCTCAAAGAAGTTTGAACAAATTGATGCTGAGAGAACGACTTTATTAACAAAACCTGCACCAAGTAATTTTTTTTTTTTTTTTTTGTTCACAATTAATTATTTATTTTTGATTGTTGTTTTTTTATTTATTTTTTTTTTTCGGTAAATATAGCAAGTAGAGATGGAAGTCCTCAAATGAAGAGTTACTCTAGGAATCAAGCACAAACTTCTCCTCAATTTCCTTATCAACAACAACAACAACAGCTACAGCAACAGCAACAACAACAACAACAAAATTATAATCAATATCAAGGTCAAAGATTTCATAATCAAGGTCAAAATCAATACCAAAATCAATTTAACCCAAGACAACAACAACAACATCAACATCAACAACACCAACAACATATTCCAAGACAAAATAGAACAGAACAAGGTCAATTCCAATTTGAATATCAGTATCAAAATCAACCTCAACAAGTTCAACATCAACAACGTTATCAAACTTCACAAAATCAACAAAATTTCCAACAACAACAACAACAACCACAATACCAACATTATCAACAGCAACAACAACAACAAAATTCTAATCAATACCAAAACTATCGAAACCAAAACAATCAACAATTTCAACAAAATATTCCTCAAAATCAAAATCAAGCTCAAAGTCATAATCACAATCAAAGCCAAGATAGAAACAAACTCAACAAAGGTCAAACTCAAATTCAAAATAAAGAAGTAAGTAATAATAATTATGCTGCTTATTTTGCTCATAACTTTGCCGATCTTCCTGAATTTCAAGGTTTTTCTTTTTCTCCTTTTTTTTTCTTTCCAATTTTGTTTAAAACAAAACAAAATAAAAATAAAATCAACATAAAAATAAAAAAAAATTCAAGATCTTCAAATCAGAAATGAAAATGAAGTTACTCCAGTTCCTAACTCAAACTCCAACTCCAACTATAATCAAAATCCTCGACCTTTCTCTACAAAACAAAATGGTACAAAACAAAATATCAACAACGATTATGAAAGTTACTTTGCAAGCCAAGGTTTGATTCCAGTAAACAAAGAAGAAGAAGAAGAGGAAGAAGAAGAAGAAAAAGAAGAAGAAAACAATAATGATCATTATAATCATTATCAAAATGAATCAAACTATGATAATAATAATAATTCATCTCATGGATATCAACGTTTTGAAAATCAAAGGTATTTATTTATTTATTTATTTTTTCTATTAAATTTCTATTCTATTTTCTTTCTCTCTTTTTTCTCACAATATTATCTTAGATCAAAATATTCCAGTGTTCCACCTCCAGAATTTGTTTGTAAACTTTGTGAGACCCCTGGACATTGGCTTGAAGATTGTCAATATTTCAAACCTAAAGGAACAAGACAATATGAAAGGAATTATGGTGAAGAAAGTGGAAGAGGATCAATGGGACGTGGAATGAATCGTCGAAACCAGTTTAATCACGAAGGAAATCCTCCAGATTCATATACTTGTAGATTATGTAACACCAAAGGTCATTGGATTGAACATTGTGCTCAATTCCAACCTCAAAAATAGTTCATATCATCATATCACTAGTCTAGTTTAATTTTATATAGAAATATAGAATTTTTTTCCTTTTTTTTATTTTTCTATTCTTCAATACTATTGTGTTCATTCAATTTTTTTGTGATAAATTTCTTCAAAATATTTTGCAATGAAAGTCTCATCAACATCATCTCCAAAAGTTGTCAAAGCTTGTTTTGCTCTTTCAATTGCCTTTAAAAGGACAATATCATTAGTTAAATCAAGATTTTTTTCAGATCCTTGTGTTAAACTTGTTTTAAGGATTTCTGAACCTAGAATTCCATCTTTAATCCACATCCCTAAACTTCCTCCATAATTAAAATTTCTAGAAATAACTTGATTTGGAATTCTATCCATTGTCATTAAACTCCTTCCTGAAGAAGAGTTAATTACTTCAAGAGCTTTTTCTAATGAGATTCCTTGTTTAGAAAGGGCTAACATTCCTTCACATCCTATAACAAAATGAGCAATTCCTAATAAATTATTTATACATTTTACCATCTGTCCTGATCCACTCTCTCCAATATGAACAATTTTCTTTGCAATTAAATCTAAAAGAAATTTTGTTGTTGAAATCACTTCTTCTTCTCCTCCAATCATCATTGTCAATTCACCTGTGATAGCTTTTTGTGGCCCCTTTTATTTATTTATTTATTTATTTTTGATTTGAAAAAAAGAAAGAAATAATACACCAGAAACAGGAGCATCTAAAAATGAACATTTCTTTTCTTTTAATTTTGAAAATAGAATTTTTGCATCTTCAGGATTTCCAGTTGTACAATCAATCCAAACTAAAAAATTATTATATTAATTGGATAGAAAAAAAAAAAAAAAAATTAAAATAAAAGATTACTTGAATTTGGAATTAAATGGTCTTGTAACTGATTATAAACTTGAATAACTTCATTAGAGCTCGGTAAAGAAGTAAATATGATTGATGGTTTCATGGTATTCTATTCTTGACTTTTTCAAATCAATCAATTATTTAACTATGAAATAATAGTTTTACTATTGTTTCTTTGAGATCTACACAAGGAATTGATCCAAGGTGCTTTGCCTTTAATTTAATTAATAGATTTATAATTAAATAAAATAATAAAAGAAAAAAAAAATAAAAGCAAAATAAAATGAATCGTACATGATGTGAAAGTTTTTCTTGACTTCTTGTCCAAACTCTCAATGGAAGTTGTTTATAGTTTATCAGTCTTTGACTCATAGGATAGCCCATTTTTCCAAGACCAATGAATGCAATAGATCCAAACATCATTCTTTTCTAATTTAACTTGCTTCTAAGTTTTGATTACAATCAATCTGAAATTCAGGCCACCAAAGAATATTAATTAATCGAATTTTGTTGACTTTGTTCGTAAATTGATTTCTCCAACAATAAGCAATCTAACAATTTTTTTTTTTTTCTTTGTTAATTAATTATTAAAATTGTATTATATATCAATCAATTCTCATAAAAATACACCTATTCTTACTAATCACTGAAATCTCTTGAATATCTTCAATTCATCAAACAGCTCCAATTAAAAAAAAAAAATCGAGTTCTGATTCAATTTCACAAATAATTCATCTAATTTTTAATGAATTTATTGAACTAACTAATGAATCAATGAATCAATCAATCAATTAGTTGAATAGACAATGAATGAAATGTAAAGGTTTGATATGAGATTGGGAAATGAATCGAGTTTGCAGTTAGTTAGTTAGAAGGGAAACAAACAAATACAAACCAAATAGCTCCAATTCCTAATAAACAATTAACGAGAACCTGCATTCGTCTCATTCAAAACACTGTTAGATCCATATTGCCATTTTCACTTTTTAACATTATGATTATAATCATTCAAAGTCGAATTATTAGTAATGTTGAAGTGATTTTTAAGCGTTTTTGATCTGTTTTTTAAGTGATTTTTGATCGATTTTTGAGTGATTTTTAGTTGATTTTTTACATGATTTTTTGTGTTTTGATCAAGAAAATCGAAGAAAAACAAAACATCACAATCACAAAAATGATTATAATAATCCAAATTGATAGTTAGTTGAAAGATTGATTCATGAAGATTAAAGAGATGAATAGAAAAAATGATATAAGTTGATGAATAAGTTGATGAATAAGTTGAAGAAGAAATAATAAAACAACATAAATAAGCATAAACATTTTCTTTAATTAATACAGTTCTAATTATTGAAACACGAATAGGAACAAACACTGGAAACAATTTTGAAAACCCTCTGTGAGGTCAAATAGTCGAGAAAAGACATCAACAGTCATAGAAGAAGAAGAAAGAAGAAGTAGAGTGAAGGCTAACAACAGCAAAGAGGACAATAAGAATGGATAGATGGATAAAGTTTAGAGAACTTCAGATTGCTGATGTATTAGGACAAGGGAATTATGGAGCAGTCAATAAAGGGATGTATAAAGGAACCCTTGTTGCTATTAAAGAGTTATATCCTGGAGATCCTGAACTTGCAAAGTATTTCCAAAGAGAAGTATCAATGTTGAGGTATTGATTTTTTTTTTTTTATTTTACAAATTTAATTTGAATTCTGACTAATTTATTTGTTTACTTATTTGACTTTTAGTGCAGCTCGTCATCCAAATATTGTTGAGGTTTGATTTTATTATTTACCTTTACCTCGATATTATTGACTAATTAAAAATCAAATCTTATTATTTATTTATGTATTTATTTTTTCGTTAGTTTATTGGAATTTCAAGAAATGAACAAGGAAACTTTTTAATTGTAACCGAATTTTGTGATTTACTTGGAGATCTTCGAACTGTATTAAAAACTACACCTGATTGGAAAAAAAGAGTTGAATTATCTTTTCAAATCGCAAAAGCTATGTCTTTTCTTCATGGAAGAGGAATTATTCATCGTGATTTAAAATGTGAAAATATTCTTGTTACAAAAGATTTCACTGTCAAAATTTGTGATTTTGGTTTTGCACGAAAATTTGACAAAAATTCAATGAAACAAATGACTATTTGTGGAACAGTATAAATTTCTTTTCTTTTCTTTTCTTTTTTTTAAATTTTAAATCACGATGAAAATAATACACACACAAAAAAAAAAACTAGGATTGGACAATGGCTCCTGAAATTATTCTTGAATTGGATTATTATGATGAAACTGTTGATGTCTTTTCTTTTGGAGTTGTTTTAGCAGAAATTCTTTCGAGGTTAGTCAAATTATTTACTAGACTTGACAAAAAAAAAATTTAAGGAATCCAATCAATAATAATAAATAATAGGATTGCTCCTGATATGAAAAATTTTGCAAGAGTTATGCCAGGATTTGGAATTGATCCAGTTTCCTTTTTTTTTTTTTTTTTTTTTTTTTTTTTTTTTTTTTT
>Ga0209960_1001905_pt1 | contig 23714 bp, 13 predicted proteins | sample ThiBiot_500_plan_2_FD_183947 | JGI IMG/M metagenome (GOLD analysis project Ga0209960, IMG submission 183947) | Wastewater bioreactor microbial communities from Cape Town, South Africa - Thiocy_expt_500_plan (SPAdes) | ecosystem: Engineered > Bioreactor > Thiocyanate-remediating >...
AGGTTATCGATTGGTCCTCGAACAGTCTCGATATCAATCCGGTGGAGAATTTATGGGCAATCATCGAACGTCGTATAGAAAAACGAAAACCAGGAAATATCGAAGAATTAAACAATTTTTTACACGAGAATGGAATAATATTGATATAAATCTCCTAAGTCATTTGGTGAACTCAATGAAAACACGATGTTTAGCTTTAATCGAATCAAAAGGACAAAGAATTAATTCTTAACTGTGATACTTTTGTACATTGAACATTGCTCTATCATTGTATATATTTGGTTTTTTTTATTGATCATTCATTGGTTTTTAAACAAATGAAATACTGAAGGCAAGGACTTTTGCACTCCACTGTATATCAGCAACGAATAAAATTTGATTATTTTCAGCACTGCTACAGAAAAAAATGACTGCAATGTATATATGTCTCATGATGTCAGGTCTCGCATAGTTAAAAATTTCAAGTTACTACGAAGCAGTTTTTGCGAGATATTGCGATCACAACAGTAAGATATGAAAAATTCATTTTTACCAAAAGTATGGGGCGATATTTCGACAGCCCATGTGTGGTCTTTGAGGCTGCATAAATGATTGAAAAAACAAACAGGTATTTTTCGAGAAAATCGAGGCCAAAAATCGACTTTTTGACTAAAAACCGATTCGTCATTTGATTATTCTGCACGAATAGTTCGTACTAGCGGGATGAAATTTTTATGGTAGTTAGATCTTCCTAAGATCTACTTATGTTCAAAATTTCAGACCTCTCTCATTCTCCTGTGGGGAGATACGAGGAGTGAAAGTTTCTGGGAAAAGTCATTTTTTCCTAAATCTCGAGGTCTGTAGAATATCAACCATGCAGTATTCCAAGCTGTAACTTATAGTATATACAGAACCCAACATAGTCTTGATATGGAAAAATAATCCAGCTAAACCGTATGGTGTTTTCATGGTTTTAATTGAAGCTCAAAATCGTCCGCCGGAAAAGTGCATTTTTTAGTGCTTCCAGTAAAAATGCGATAAAAACCGAACGGTTTAATATTTTTCGAAATGGCTTTCACTAAAATTCATAGAATCCAGTCCTCTATCACATATATAAAAATGGGTCAAATCTGACGATATCGATTGAGCAGCGTTATAGTAAATCGGCTGCGGCTTACGTGGAATGGCTCATACCTAAATGTAACAGTACACCTCTTATACTTTGATTGATCATATCGATACATCAATGCTGAACGATACATAAGAAAAAGCTTCTTCTTTCTTTCTTTTTATTCAGATCAATCTTCTTCCAATCACGAAGATGAATTTGACCTATTTACAAAAATAATAAATATTTTTCATTCTCTCTTTCTTTCTTCTTATTTAAAGCTAGATTCTTCCAGTCGTATAGGTAAGTTTGATGTATTTATACGAAAATAAATATACTTTTCTTTCTTTCTTTTCATTTAGGTTGACGTTCTTCAGATAGTATATAGGTAAGTTGACGTACACTGAAAAAAAAGTGTAGAATAATCAACCCTCAAAAAGGGTTTATGACTCAAAAATCCGTTTATGAACATGATCTACCCTTTCATAAACCCTTTTTCCGTTGATAACTGCGAAAGGGTTTATGTCCCGTTGCAAATTCATATACCCTAGTACTGATTTCTGGGTTTATGGACCTTTTTTCCGTAGATGAACGAAGTCAACCCTTTTAAAAGGATATATGATATTTAATATTAAACCCTCCAAAAAAAGGTTGATTTCGTTCATCAACGGAAAAAGGGTTTATGAAAGGGTAGATCATGTTCATAAACGAATTTTTGAGTCATAAACCCTTTTTGAGGGTTGATTATTCTACACTTTTTTTTTCAGTGTATTTATATAAAAATAAATGTATTTCTCTTTCTTTTCATTTAAGGTTACCCCCCCCCCTTTTTTTTTATCCTATTAAAAACCCAAGTAGCACACGTCTGATCGACCTGAAATTTTGGCAAAAGGTAGATAATTGGAAGTTATGAGACATATATTTGAGGAAAAAATTTTTCAAACCGGCTTTTCGTACCAAGTAGGAACTTACAATTTTTCCATTGTGACACGGGAAACCATCTTTAAATTTCGTCCGATCGGGCTGAAATTTTTATCACAACTGCTTTGAAATATCCCCCAGAGGTAAAATTGACCGATTTGTTTTATGATGTCTCCTTCTGAATTTATAAGAATCGTAAGATTTGTATGGTTTTCCAGAAACCCAAGAAATGGTTTTCCAGAGATACATTCACGTATTATTTTGATAAAAAAATTTTTAATAGAGATTTTTATAAAAGGTAAAAATTACCTCTGAGGTATACCTTAGGCTACCTCTAAAAAAAATTTCAGCCCGATCGGACGAAATTTAAAGATGGTTTCCCGCGTCAAAATGGAAAAATTGTAAGTTCCTACTTGGTACGAAAAGCCGGTTTGAAAAATTTTTTCCTCAAATATGTGTCTCATAACTTCCAATTATCTACCTTTTGCCAAAATTTCAGGTCGATCAGACGTGTGCTACTTGGGTTTTTAATAGGATAAAAAAAAGGGGGGAGGGTACCCTTAAACTGATTTTCTTCCAAAGGTTATGGTGTCGGAACTTCATTCTACCTATCGTCATAATGTTTATCCGCGGTTGAGAAGGAATCAATTCACTATTTTCAGATAGAACGCTTTAATCTCATTGTATTATGGACAGATTATGTTGTAAATCTCGAACCTGAGATGAAGATCAGGTGCTCCAAAAAAATTAGAAAATACGTAACGACTGTGAAAAGTGCGGCTTTCATTATTAGAAAACGTATCGATTGAAAACGCTTTTTTTATGATGCAGAAATTTTTTCAGAAAAAATCAAAAGGAACTCTCCTAACTTTTTCAGAACTTCCTTATTGATAGAATCATTTTTAAAGACTTTGCATTTTAGCCGATTCCAGAACCTTTAAATAGGTTTTGTAAAACTCCTCTTTTTTTTCAGAGGAGACTGCTTCTTCTCAACACTGTCCCTTTGAACATGCTCATCGTCATCTACGTCAATCTGTTGATAGTTTTACTTCACTTTTTGAAGTACACATAACGTTCGGATTTAAATCCACAGTTTCTGCTTTATTTAGATATACCATTCAGATGGCTGATGTCAATAGAAGATTGGAAACATTTCTGAATCAACATCTTCCTCAATGCGTTGAAAAAGTAGAACAAATTAGTGGAGGACTAGTCAACTATACTTTTCGTTTACATTTAAAAAATGAGTTATCTTCTCTCACAACAAACGAATTGAATGGTAACAACCTGTTAACGATAATTTATCGAGTAAGACCAAGATCAATGATAGTAAAAATCGCTTATCCGTACATGGCTGCATTCGATGGTCCATATAAAATTCCACTTGAACGTCAAGCAACAGAGACACGAGTCTTACAAATGTTTCACAATACATCTGCACCCACGAATGATACGAAATTGGAATCGATCGATCTTTCAGCTGTTCTGTATCGAAACAATACTATACGAGTTGGCCGCGTATGGTTCTTTAGTGAAGTGGATCATATTTTAGTTATGGAAGATCTAGGTCCACTTCCGCATATGACACAGTGGATGACTTATGACAATCAGGTGACGTTGGCCACATCGACACCGATCTTGGCTCGAACATATGGCGAGCAATTGGGAAACTTTATTTTAGATATCCAAGTGTTTTCCTCTCATCATACGAATGAAATCGATCTATCGCTTTATGATCCCGAAGTCAAGTCACTTCATTGGAAATACATTCCCTCAACATTAAAAAACGTATGTGACATACACGGCTTACCTGATGCCGATGAACTCGTTTCAATACTCAACCGTTATTGTGAGCACGATCTGTTACGACCGGCAATGGATTGCCAAGTTCTTTCGCACAGTGATCTATGGGTAGGAAATATTCTAGTTGACGAGGACAATCAGAAATTAGTCATTATCGATTGGGAATACGCCGCTCTCCGGTCACCAGCATTCGATCTTACATTATTTCTTGCTCGCTCTCTTGTACATGAGGAAACAGATCCTTTATATCAACCTATGATAAATTTTACAGCTGGATTTATCAAAGCTTATAGAAACGGTGCAAGAAAGAGAGAGGTTAGCTGGTATAAAAATGAATGCGAGCGATACTTATTTGCATGGGCTCTGGGTATTAGCTATGCTGCTCAATTAATAGATTGGTTATCTTTTCAAAAATGCTGTCCGTCTGACGACGAGAGATGCTGTCATCGACGTGCTGTTGTTGAGAAAGCCGCCAACTATCTTCGTCGATGTCATTTGGGACCTGTTAAAGACACGTATGAATTCATATTCCATGACCAAGTTCTGGGTAAACTGTTTCAAGTTGAAGACGACGAAATTTAATGCTAGATACATAAAAAAGATGAAAACTATTAAACATATCCGATAGTTACTATTCTGAACAGACATTGGATACTGAGTATATACTTAGAACTTTTTGGTACTTTTACTTACAAATCCCATGTACTTAAGTAAATATTTTAAGTTAAGTGCATTTCCTTTTACTGTAAATGTGAACTTTTGTACTGGTACTTAGTACAGATTTACTGAAGTATCAGTATTTTTAGTACAAAATGTACTTAAGAAAGCAGTTAGGCTGGATTTTCATTTGACAATTAATTCGACCGTTAAATAATAGTGGTTGGATCTTGATCACATAAATATAAAGTGATTTATTTCTTTTTCGCTCCTTTCGTAATTTACTTATATTAATTATGGCTAAACAAAATGAGCTCCAGTCGTAAATTCCAATGGACGGGAGCACATAAGAAGCCAAATCGGTCCACTAGGATTTTTATGGCCTAATACATCGAATTATATATCAGGTTATAAAGGAAGCTAAGACGTACACTTTGGTGCTAAACTCATGGAATATTTACTTAGAATTACGCGATTTTGTCCAACACCCCCTTTCTCATATTTCAATGCTTGATATCTTCCGCTATCTTGATTTACCACCATATAAAGATGTTAATATAATAGTGGATTTTATAGATTATTAGTCAAACTTTAATACCATATAGAAATCAGCTGTATCTAAGTGAACAGCTTCTATCTACACTGACAGACATTATATGTAGGGTGATAAAGTTAACATCTATTTGGACTTATCAAAAAAAATTTAGCTTAAAAGCTAAAGGTACCCAAATGATGGCATACTCTAGTCGATAGCCCTTTTCAAAAGCTATAAAACCATATATTTTTTAAAGTCAAAAAAATATGGCCACATAAAAAAATTTTAGTCAGTATCTGCTAGGGGTATGATTTTTCTCTGTTTTTGACAGTTCATGGATCTTTTTTTTTGTATAAAACTAACAATTTGGCAAACAGGAATATGATATTCGGAATCAGCATAAAAAACTGAGTTAATTGATATATATTTCAATGATTTCTAAAGAACTTCATCTTTTTTCGAAAAATTCTCCCCTAGTCTCCCTCAGGGTACCCTCAAAAAATAACATCCACTAAAATAAGACTTTATAGTTTATGAGATGTAGAGATCTAGTTACCAGAAGTATAGTAGAAGTGAAATGATAGAAATCTAAATCATAAAAACCAGATTTTCAGCAATATCACGTTTTGCGGGTACCCTGAGGGAGACTAGGGGAGAATTTTTCGAAAAAAGATGAAGTTCTTTAGAAATCATTGAAATATATATCAATTAACTCAGTTTTTTATGCTGATTCCGAATATCATATTCCTGTTTGCCAAATTGTTAGTTTTATACAAAAAAAAAGATCCATGAACTGTCAAAAACAGAGAAAAATCATACCCCTAGCAGATACTGACTAAAATTTTTTTATGTGGTCATATTTTTTTTGATAAGTCCAAATAGATGTTAACTTTATCACCCTACATATAATGTCTGTCAGTGTAGATAGAAGCTGTTCACTTAGATACAGCTGATTTCTATATGGTATTAAAGTTTGACTAATAATCTATAAAATCTATCATCATAATACCATTTTTACATGGTGATTCATCTAGAAAATTAGTTAACATCACTGAGATATCGAGCATAAAAACATAAAATAAAGGTTATGGAAGAAATTGCATAATTCTAAGTAAAGACCCCATGAATTCAGCATCAAAATGCTCGTCTTAACTTCCTCTTTCATTTGATATAAAATTCAATGGGATTCTGTAGGCAAAATAAAAATGGGCCGATCTGGCTTCTTATGCGTCCCCGTCGTTTATTGAAAACTAGAATTGAGTTGGTTTATATGCTTGATAGCGTATTTATCCTTCTGAATGTGATAAATTTTTTTCTATTGAACGTTTTAACAAGAAACATCATGTTATGAAGTAAAATACAGCGTGGTCCATCGATTGGGCCACATCGCCTCAAATGTGTTGACTAGAGCTAGGTTGAAAATGAAAAGTGATTTTGAATATATTTAACTGATTTTTGAACTTTGTTGAATTCGTGAAAAAAAATCTTTTTGTTTTAATTAAAGTTGGTGCGGCTTTTCTGTTTATTCTAGTTAAAACTGCTGTAGTTCACAGATCTTAGTATGTCTAGATTTGAGCAGAACCCCCATCTACAAATAACTCGATACCAGTAATAAAACTGCTATCGTCAGTTGACGCTAGAAAAAGAGCTGCTTTGGCCACTTCTTCGGGTTCACCGATACGGTCCATTAGTTGGAGTTTTTTCTCGAATTCCCTGTCTTCTTCACTTTGTTCATCGTACAGGCGAGTATGAATTGTACCAGGACTGATTATATTCACGCGTATCTTCCGCTGCTTCAGTTCTACTGACCAAGATCGAGCAAACGAACGTACTGCTGCTTTTGTGGCACTATAAACGCTAATTCCTGGTACACCTTTTATGCTGGCGGCGGATCCGATGATAATAATTGAGCCACCGTCAGTGAAAATTGGTAATGCCGCTTGAACATTAAATAATACACCTTTGAAATTTGTACCAATTATAGCGTCGAAATGTTGCTCAGTAATCGTGCCTAACGTAAGGTATTCCACAATGCCTGCGTTAAGTACTAAAATATCCAATCGATGGTTTTCCCGTTTAATCTGCTCATATAGTTTTGTAATGTCACCTAGACTCGAGGCATCACTTCGTACTGCAATCAGCTTGTCACCAGCACTAATTTTTGCTACGGCTTTTTCCAATGCATCTTGCCGTCGTCCTGTGATGTAGACTCGAGCGCCCTCTGATACATAAATTTGAGCTATTGCCAAACCAATACCTTCAGATGCACCAATCACAAGAGCTATTTTACCGTCTAGCTTGCCCATCATTAAACTCAGATGTAACCGTGTGTACCACTTGAGAAAACAAATATGAAATACTACTTTGCAAGTGTGTTACTGTAATGTATTTCGTTTATATATATTGACTACAATGAATGAAAAGAGTGAATATTTTTCATGCTTGAATAATTCATCAGAAAGCTAGAATATTCATCATGGCCGTCTATTTTTGCGCACTCAAAAAGCGAGTACACCCTGAAATCGTTCAGTATAGCCCTCCAATCGTTTACATGATAAGTTCTGAAAGGCTCATCTGGTTGTCTTGAAAATTTTCCACAATACTATCTCATTAGCATGTCAATTGAGCAGGAAGATGAGCAAATTCGTTCGCCTCGCCTTTTTCTGAGTTTTATCAAGAATTATCCTGATTTTCTCCAGGACTTCATACAAATATTGGTCTGTAAGGAGTCTTGCGAGCTGAAGTTATATCACGACTACAAGAAAACTTCAACTATTGTATATCGTTCGATAGAGTATTCCTTGACCTACAAAATCACACTAAATTCGAGGGTCAACGTGCTGGATTTAAAAGTCTCTTCGCATCACACTTTTCAAATAATATGAAAAATCCTCATGTTTTGGCACACTATCTGAATGATATGTGATTATTTAACATGCAACCTATACGTTTTTATAAGAGTCATTAAAATATACTAGAACTCGAAAATAAGAGTAAATCGAAGAGATAAACATGTTGTGTTTGAAATCTTCTCGCCACGACAATACCCGAAATTACGAAAAAACCATATATTTTGAGATTTTATTCATATAGCAGATGTTTATTCACTGCAAAACTAAAGTTCTTTCGTAAAACGTGAACTAAAAAAAGATTTGAAGTCTAATGGTCATTAAAGATGAAAACTTGAACCATCCCTCCTTCTTTCTCGCCCCTCCTGGACTCCCCATAATCTGTTATAGGCTTCCGCCCTCACCCTCAAGATAAGTTTGTTTCATATCCTTTGTAAATTTATCCTTAGTGAAAACTCTTTATTAACATCAACTGATGGATACTCGAAAATCGGGAACTCAACTGCCGATGCACCTTTTAATCGCCTCTCTTCGTTATTCCTCTGATAATCATTATCCAATCAGACGCTTACATATAGGAAAATGAAGGGAAAATGTATAAAAGTCCGAAGGTCATATGAACATGATAAAAAAAAGCTCGAACTTATATTCAAATCTTGACTGCTCTGCGTAACTTCATTTTTATAACAAACATGATTAAATTTTAAATCTTGTCATATCCGAATATACGGATTCAGTATATATCTAATGCTCAATACTCTATCATGATATAGTCATGGATCAGTAGAGATTCGCCGTGGAGAAAACGAGCGAAGCACAGCATTGAAGCAATATTGTATAAACGCTTATTCTATTTAATGAAGCGTATCGAGCAGTCTCTTGTCTTTTTTGCAAAACTCGTATCATATTCTTCGTGTAACTGGTAAGTAGTGGACCGAAAAATAATGTGGTACAAAATAGAATGTATCGGTGTCTTTTGACAGATCTGAAAATTCACAATGTGACCTGGTATTCCTTTAACTTGCTCTGAGGACAGTCTCTTTTACACTCACTTCTCCATGAAACTATGTTTTTGATCGTGATAAAGTCTAAAGCTCTTTCAGTGTTTTCTGATCAAAATTTAAGGAGAACAGGTAGTTTCTATGTGGATATGATGAACCTGAATACTTTGATTTAAACGAACGAACTTTTCGGTAAACATGCGTGCTGTAACTATGATCACTTAGCACTTTTCAGGTCACCCTATAAGATGATATATCTCTGTAAATTCATATTTGTTCAGCAACGACCCAGGTCCATCATTCCGATAGTCGAATCCGATAGTGTTTTAGAGGCCTCATCTAGTGATGACAAAAAGACTGCTAAAGAAATTTGTAGTAATTAGGTTTCAGCCGACGGAATCAGATACGATTTCGTTGCCCGGATTCCAATCGGATTTTGTCGGATGGTCGGATCTTATAGGATCCGATAAGATTCTTTATAGGATTTGTTGACCTGGGGAATCCAAGGGAGGGGATACTTTTGGCCACTAGTATATATCCTAAAACATTTATCAGATTGCAACGTATAAAATACCGTTTTTGGGTAGATCAGTAGGAAGAGCGCATCGTAAAATTTATGATATTGACGAACGAGTAAAAGGTAGACCAAAGAATTTATTAGTTTGATAAATCATTTTGAAGAATTTATTACTCTGTGCTCTTTTTTCAGTGAAAAACTTCTCACATATATAGTTACATGTTTCCTTTCTTTTAGTTCTCAAATTCTATATTTCCATGAAAGTATATATTTTAACCGATGAAGACATACACACAATTTTTTTCGACCTAACTTTTACGACAATCTGCAATCGTCCTTCACTTTGTTTTAACCCTCCCTGCAATGGAAGATCTGCTTCGATCAAAAGAGTCTGCCTAATTGGAAGACTCCATCGGAAGAGTCATTCCATGTAAATATCATGTTTTTTGTTAGTGAAAATGATCAAAAGTTAGATTCGATGTGTCGTACATAGTCTAGGATCCCAGACCTTTTATTACAGGGTGGAAAATAAACCCCCTAACAAGTCGAGTATTTTACGTTATATAACATCAGATGAGAATGTACATAACATTTTAAAAATACTTCCCGTGTATTTCATCCGCTACTGTTTTTGTCCATCATTGTCGAACAATATTTTCACATGTGAAATGTACTGATAGACATAGTACAATTGTACAGAGCCACATTTATATCATATAAAACATACGGATTTTCCCTAATGTGTAACTTTTATTTGTTTTGTTTCTCAATGATAATTATTTGAAATATGTAATGAGGTGAAAATGTGTGCTACATGTATCTAAAAACAGTAAAACAGTTTATTCGCACAAGCTAAAACTGACACTGATATATTCCTATAATGTTTTTCGTTACAGTTAAGTTTACTCACTTTGAAAGTACTACCATTGAATTTTTTTAGTCGATCTGTTTCTCGAAGAACGTTTCTGATACTGATTTAATCACATAAAATGTCATTTTCCGCCAAGTTATGGGACAATGTAAGCAGCGGATATACAAAGATGATCGAAACACTTCACGAGCCGCTGTTTTTTTACTTATTTGATCGATTGAAACTTCTTCCAGTTCCACCTCAAGATCCGTCATCAAGTACAAGTAATGGTACTCATGAGAAAGAAACGGTAAAACTGATCGATATCGCTGCCGGAACTGGTTATCTCAGCGTGTTATTAGCCGATGCTTATGAAAAGGCGGACGCACTGGATCGCTTGAACATATATGCATCGGACTTCTCATCTGGAATAGTTGCAACAATGAAAAAACGATTTGAAGAAAGAGGTTGGCCGACAAGCCGTGTGAAAGGAGACATATTAGACGCAAATGATGTCGACACGCTATCATCAAACACTTATACACACGCAGTTTGCACAGGTGCCATCTATTTCGTTAAAGATCCAGCAAAATTTGTTGCCGAATTATTGCGTATTATTCGACCTGGAGGCTTTATCGGACTTTCAAGCACTGCCAGAAAAGACTGGCTTATGCCAATTGCAGAAACATTGGCTCGCATCCGAAAGTGTTCTGTTGACGAAATCAAACTACCTTCGCCCTATGATCCTCAATGGGCAGATGAATCTTATTTTCGTGAACTGCTTAAAACGGCTGGTTTCGTTGATGTGGAAACACATATGCTTAATCTTGATTCTTTCATCATAGACAATCAGCATGAATGTGCACGCATTTTTGTCGGTCCACCTAATGGTCTCACTGATCCTGTCCTTGATATCAATAATGTGACAGAGGAGGAACGACATCAAGTTCCAGCCGTATTCAAAGAAGTACTTCAGGAAATGCAAGGTTCGGACTTAGACAAGCCTGTTCATTTTGCATTCGCTACGTTAGTATCTATTGGCGTCAAACCAGATGAATCAGCGATTGCTTAGAGTTCACTTTAAACGAAAACAAGAACAATCGAGACATCTAAACTAATTTACTTGTTTAACATTATTTAGAAAATGCTGTAGAGTAGTTTAATTACAGGCTTACAATATAACAAAAAATTATCGATCTGCTTTTTTAATAAAGGAATTTTTTGTTCATACATTAAATAACGGAGCAAGAAAATGAAACGCTGAGAATAATGGCACATCGATTAAACACAGTATATAAATGCATACAGGATGTTTCTTGATCAAATAGAAAATTAGCAAACTTCAAGATTTCAAGACCTCAGTGGTTTCATGAGACTTCATAGGATTTCCATAAATTTCATAAAAAAAGCTTTTCAGTGCAGCATCTTTGATGCTAAAATGTGGAACACAGGTATTACTACAAACGGTGCTCCTTAGTTTTTCTGTTTCTATATGGCATATTCTTTGGCTTATTCCTTTTGCACTCTCTAGTATATCAACTTGATGTGACTGAAGGGAGGACAAATGAGGTGGCAATAAGAAGGAAGCAATGCAGAGAGAGGAGCTGCCAAAAATTCGCTTTAATCTTCACTCACTATTTTTGTTCGAAAATATACGTGAATTCCACAAAAATCTGAATAATTTTGAGATTGCGATAGGATTTGAAAATACTTCATTGTACTAGCTACTTAGGGCATACCAAAAGTAGTGGCAGTGACACTTTTTTACACTTTACTAGACTTTAAAAATTTTTCTTTCTATACAGTCTGATAGAGAAAAAGAAGCTCTATCTTTCTATGCTATTTGATCATACTTCAATTAACATTATGGTATTAAATTATTTACGAAACTTATTTTGGCACGATATGCACTGGTTGTAATCGATGATAATTCATTTTTTAACCATGTTTCATCCTCTCTTTCTTCTTTCTTTTGTATCTTGTGTGATATTTAGTCATCGATATACATACACATAATATGTGTATAGATAAAAGAATCACATGTTTCTTTACGTGAGTGAAGTTAGCATCATATTCGAGTAAAAGCTTCCCATATTCTTTTAGGAAGATGTTCCAAGTAGAATTCGATGAGCTCTATTCAATTGTATGCTCAGTTTTTCGATAACTTGAATTTTGATTTTTGGGTTTTCAGTAGCAGCACCATTAAACCGAAAAACCAAAGTAGGAGCTATACGGCAACTGAACATACCATTGGATAGAGCTCATCGAATTATACTTGGAACACCTTCCTGGACGAATATGGAAAGGCTTTACTCGAATATGGTGCCGGAATTTCAACGAGAAAATGCAGTATGTTGCAATTTTTTCAACTATAGTTTGGATTATGAAAAATCCAATTGCATCAGCGGATAGAACTCGTCGAGTTCTATTTGGAACATCTTCCTAAACGAATATGGGAAGCTTTTACTCGAATATGATGCTAACTTCACTCACGTAAAGAAACATGTGATTCTTTTATCTATACACATATTATGTGTATGTATATCGATGACTAAATATCACACAAGATACAAAAGAAAGAAGAAAGAGAGGATGAAACATGGTTAAAAAATGAATTATCATCGATTACAACCAGTGCATATCGTGCCAAAATAAGTTTCGTAAATAATTTAATACCATAATGTTAATTGAAGTATGATCAAATAGCATAGAAAGATAGAGCTTCTTTTTCTCTATCAGACTGTATAGAAAGAAAAATTTTTAAAGTCTAGTAAAGTGTAAAAAAGTGTCACTGCCACTACTTTTGGTATGCCCTAAGTAGATTCTTTCTTGTTTGAGATCGAATCGGACTCAAATTAACTTCATTTAAAATGTGATTTATCAACTGACGACAATCATCAATTTTGTATTCAGATTCTATTGTAATACATGAGCCAATAGATACTGGGTACATCGAAATATCGTCGGAGACCACTTGAAACTCTTTTCTATGTCTAGAGCATAGCCTAAAGCAATAATTCGCATTGGCTCAACAATATTCAATAATAGATAGAACTCAACCAAAAAAATACAAACACTCAGAGCGCAAGCAACGCGTCTCATTTATTCCATATGTCTGCTCCATAATAAGCGCAAAGGCACTCAGTAGGTGCATATCATATTAAGCTCGTATACCATAAAATAAACATTAAAATTCTCGAAACAAAAGCGTGATCAGTTAAGCATATGTGGCAGTTCCTGTGATGCATTCATTCTTTTATAGTTAATTACCTTCCGCCAATAGGAAATCTTTCAATTTTTGAGCGCATAGAGATATTTGCACGACAACAATCATGTAGAGAAGAATGAATATTTGAGTTATGATCATAATGAGAGCATTTGGATTTATTATCGTACTAATCAATACCAAATGAACTATGATGCTTTGGACATATTACCATTAAATCATTGACAGGCTTGTCAAACCTCCTGATTTGGTCAGGAGTCTCCTGGTTTTTGCATTTTCCTCCTGACTAAAAATCTCCTGATTTCAGGAGTTGGTTTTTGTAATTTTCTACTGATTTTGAATTTTTTCCTGATAAATTATGAGCGACGTACTTCCATCTATTAAATTGTTGGATATAATATCCATTAAAAACGTACAGTTCTTCTCGTCAACTTTCCTCTAACTATATACAGCATTTCAATTCAATCAAATAATTTTAATGAAATAGTTGCTCAAGCTTAGATAATAGACAAAAACACTCATGTTTTATTTAATACCTCTTCATCACGAAATAAAATTACCAAAATATCAAATCTGTCATCATCATCATCATCATCATCAGACCATGTTTTTATGAAATCATTTTTGTCAACTTTCAGACGAAGTGTCATATATTTGTTTCGTTTCTAACTACGTAGAGTAAATCAAACATAGTAGTAGCAACACTTCCATTTTTTTTCTTTCTATATTCTGATAACTCAAGTCGAGTTCTGTGATCTCATAAATTTTCAAACAACATATTCAGAACAAATTAAAAGCAATGTGTGATAGACAAAAGTAATTTTCTCAGACAAGCAGAAAATTTTTCAAAATTAAAAATCCTATTTCATCTATAAGTTTTCTCCATAAGAATGGTTAGCCAAATCCAATGTCAATAATGATTATAAGAGCTTGTACATTGTAGGTTCTCTTATTTTTTAAATAGCCGAGAAATATTTTTCAAAACAAGTCTATGAAATAAAAAAGTTGGAAAATTCTGAACGAAATTCTGAATTTTGAAGTTCTCTGAAACATTCCGTCTTTGCTTACTTTAATATATAGAAATACTTTAAAATTTGAATGTGGCGATAAAATGTAGAAAATTGATGAAAAGCATAATTTTTTCTCCATGTTCCGAGTTTTGTAGCCTGTTAGTCGTCTATGGCCCACTGTTTTTACTGTCTGCAATATGATATATTGCTTGAAGATTTATGGAACCGCTCAGAATTATGAAGCTTGACTTGGATTATTAGCATACAGAAATATAATAATAATAATAATAATAACGTCCCATAGGCTTAGCGCCTGTTGAGGCCGGCCGCGATTATTATTATATATTTTTTCCACATGCAGTCGGGTTCTATCGTCTTTTTCTTTTTACAGACGGCGGTATCTGCACCCTCTTCCGTCCAATATACTGACTAATGATGGTTAGTACGAATGATTCATGTGGAATGAGTCATTTTTGTTTAGACACTTTAGCCGTTAGTAACTTGTCCAGGGTCATTCCATGGCTGATGTTACTGAGGTTTGAACACAGTACCTTGTGGATACGCGTTAACGTAACCATTCAACCGTGGCGGCTAGCATACAGAAAGAGAAATATAAATTCAAAAGAATTCTGCCATACAACATAGGATCGCCTTGTCATTACTTTTAGGATCTCATGCGTTCTAGCGCTTTCCGGGAAATTAGTTTTCGTTTACAGGTATCTCCCACACAAAATAATTTCCGAGGTGGATTTTGCTTTCCCAGATGGCTTTTGCTTTCCAGATTAGCTTACTGGCCATAATGGACATAATAGACATAATCGGCATAATCGACCATAGTGGACATAATTGGCATAATCGACATAATCGACCATAATGGACATAATGGACATAATGGATATAATAGACATAATCGGCATAATCGACCATAATGGCCATTATGGTCGATTATGTCCATTATGTCCATTATGCCAATTATGTCCATTATGTCCATTATGCCAATTATGTCCATTATGTCCATTATGCCAATTATGTCCATTATGGTCGATTATGTCCATTATGTCCAATGAAGTCTATTAAGTCAATTCTTGAAACCTATTTCCTTCTGAGAAACCAACTTCTCTTTCCAAAAGGGATTTTCTTTCCGGAAATTGATTTAGAGTCAAAACTGATTTAATTTCCCGGTAAGCGCTAGAATGCATCATATGACTTTTAGTGTATCTTAATTATTTTTTCGATAATTACTCTCCTTTCAACACTTAGAAATCGTCGTATTTATGCGTGTATAATTTCACGATGAGAAGTTTTAGTATTTTGTCTGTCATCACAATTCTAATAACTTTTAAACTTCAGAATGAAAAACTCCTGATATTCTCCCTGATTTTGAAAAAGAAATCTTCTGATAAAGTCCTGATTTTTGTTTAAAAATCCTTTATTTCTGAAATTTCGATTTGGCGACCCTAATGTTAAGGTAGAATATATGTAAGAAGAGTTTTTGTTAGTTATGAAGATAAAAATAAGAACAAAGAGTAGAATATTGATTAGTAAAGTATTCAAATAAGTTTATTAAAAAACTGTGCCATCATTGACAAGGAAGGCCGGGCTCTCAGAATAATTTCCAAAACAAGTATATGCATAATTGGCTAGGATCTCATTAATGCCTTGAGCGGTTATGAAACGATTCAATGGACACATTCCATCTGTCCTTCCTACTGAGCATAATCCTCCTCGCATAGTATCAAGTGGTATGATGCCGTCATTCAATCTGATTCGAATAAATTTGTTTGTAGCTAATGCAGCTGAGTATTTGTATTGAGATTTTGTATATTGAGTACGTGTTGAGTTTGTTTCATTTGGTGTAGGTGAAATACATCCAATTTTTTCAGTTATTAATCGAGCAGCAAATGGAGTCATATGCGAGATTCGAAAATTGGTACTGGATGGTGGTGGATACACAAAAGATACATTTTCACGAAAATAATCAATTGAAAGGGCACTTAACACATTGACTATTGTGGTGTCGTGAGAACCATCAAAATAAAACAACTGATCCAGTGGAAATGTGTTTGGAGATGAATCGAGAGTGGAATTAATAGAAGAGTGGCTAACTGTAATATACTTATTGGTAAGTCGTGCAACCAACTCTTGGACATATCCGATACCTTGTGCTCGAGCTGTAGGTGTTCCATACCCAACACTATAGTAGTATATATTGTCGCATACAAGTTCGAAGCCTTTCCATTCGTTGAGTGTGAATAGAGAACAAAAATCACTGGATTCCACTGCTGAATACTCATAAGTGCACAACATTTGCATTGAGAAGATATCAACCACCGTGAAATTTGTGTTTGGAGGTGCATACGCGGATATACGAGCTAATGCATTAGTAAGAAAGCGTGGAAGATAGGGTCCTGAGAAAGCATCGCTCCATGCGTAGTTGAATGTTTGAAAACTATTCGTGCAACTGGCTGTAGGAAACAGTGTAGTGTTTGTAATACCGGTTGAGGGTATAACCAAAAGTGTATATTTGTCAGTCGTATTGTATGGACCAAAAAATCCATTGGCCCAAGCAAGAGCGGTTTCATGAACACGCAACACTGATGAAGTGCGCATACGAATTTTTGTATTTCCATTCGGTACATAATACGGTTGGCCGGTTGGTGCATCAAACAAAATTCGTCCATATCTATTCCAGAAGTCAACTCCAGAACTGTATCCCGCGGCAGCACCCATTGGTACTAGAAGGTTGCTTGCTATTCGATTTGTCCATGTATTAAGGAATTCGAGTGGACCGGTGAATTTGGCAGAACGGGCGACTACCTGACTAACTTTGCTCACAAATGAAGTAATAAAAGGATAGTCAACATCCGCATCTGTTGGATAACGGTTAGCATGTCGATGAAGCACATGAGCTTGTTCAACTTGACATCCTTCAGGGAGTCCTGTATTGGAAACACCAAAGTACGACGGTTCGTTATTCGCATATGGACGCATTTGACCCCAGTATTCAGATATGATACCGATGTCTCCTATTACGTCATCGTCCGAAGCTGTACTGCTTGGAATATTAGCTGCAATTATTAGCAACAAGCCTGCTGCATATAAAATTGAGCGAGGATTGACAGACATGTGTGACCTTGATAAAGAAACAAGTATCGAATTTTGTTTTACTGTTTTCTTTCTCACATTACTTATCGAGATATTTCCGAGACTATAGTTATTCAGTAGTGTCCAATTTGAAAGTTGAATTCAACTTTCAACTTTTCAACTTTTCAACTTTTCAACTTTGAATCCTCTCGCCTCACCTTGCCTGTTGTGGTCAGAAAGCTTCCGCCCTCACCCTGTCCACTGTTCAAGTTGAAAACATTGAAAGTTGAAAAGTTGAAGACTTCTACTCTTTAACTCTGCAAGTTGAATTCAACTTTCAAGTTTAACACATATGGCCAAAATTGCACAATTCAATTCATCAAAGAAAAGCATAGATAGATGTTAATACATTTATTGAAGTGTATCAAAATCTATTTGCATTCATCAGAATTCACAAGATCCCCTAAAACCTATTATAGTTCAGTGAAGTTCGCACTTATCCATTATAATCAACTGAAGTCTATTATGGCCTTATATCAAGAAAGAAATCATGGATTTCATGAAATAAACCAAGTCCATAATAATCACTAAATTATATATAATCCTCAAATATTGTGGCATTTAAAAAAAGTCGTGTTTTCTTTCCTGACTAGAATTTTGCAATTTTCTTTTCTCTTTTCTTGGTTCATCTTCTTGAATTTCAATGAATTCTGGTGGAAAATGTAGCTCCAAAGATCTATCAATATATCTTTTTACTCCCTAACAAGTTTCAATGTAATATTGATGCATAGAATGTAATATACTATTCACATATACGGAAAGAAAATTAATGAAGAATAAGATATTTGTGATAATAAATGGGTAGCATGAACTTCGTCGTACGGACTTTCACCGTATATTAAAAAGATTGGTTGAAAAGGTATTTACTCAATTCAGACACAGCCCTCACCCTCACCTAGTGCTGTATGTGCGCATTAATCATGCCAGTTAGTTTAGAGACTGCATTTTAAAAAAATAAATGCTCCGAAAAGTCTACGGCGAAATTCATGTTTCCCTAATAAATCTCCATTTATCTTACCTATTATGCACTGGAAAGAAGAAGAAAGAAATGCACTAACAACGTTCGTCTGAAGAAACAAAATCGACTGACATTCATCATGAATGCAGTGTATGCAATTTATACTTCATCTATCTGCTAAAGATAAAATGATGTTGGACATGGTCGATTGGCTTCTATTATTTTACCTAAATATTTTCAATCAATCATACCCTTCATAAGAGAATGTTTTCAATCCGTGAAGCGTTAAATACAAGAATGTTTTCGATTAATGAAGCGTTTCACATGAGAATGTTTTCGATCAATGAAGCGTTTCACATGAGAATGTTTTCGATCAATGAAGCGTTTCACATGAGAATGTTTTAAATTAGTCAAGCGTTTTGCAAGAATAATTCAGATGCCATCATAAGGGAGGTATGTATAGATTTCCTACAAAATAAAATTTTCAAAAACTTCATCATTTCCTATAACGCACATAATCCTATCCAAAATTAAAACACAGAAACTGCCCAGCAATTTGGATGATAATATTCCTACAAATTTGCAGAACTTCTCAAATACTGAAAAAAATTTCCAAAGAGACTTGATCGTAATTATTCATACAACAGAAAAACAGTGCAACGCACTTTCCGAGACTACCAAAGACCCAAAGCACAACTTCTTATAAAGCAGGGGGGATAGTTTGTCGATGAATCAGCCCTAAATAAGTTTCATTATAATAGATAATTTCTTTTTTTTTCAAATCTATATGTGACGTGTTGAATTATCTAATAATTATTTCTTTTTATCTTCCTAGAGAATTTTTCAAAATATTTATCAGATAGGCTACTACTTTAAACATTTTTTTTAATTATCAATGATAATAAATGAAACAAATCGTTAGTGTATCCAAAACATGTTTATTATTCGATCTAATCAACACACACTGCCGACAACACTTATACATATCAGTCACGAGAATATTTCATAAAGTCTGTTAATATATTGATCGACTTTCTTCAATCAAAATGACCTCAAAACTTTGAAGAAATAATAAATTCATTCATTTATTCATTATATAAATTGTATTCATATATTGCATTTGATCAATTTATATATTATATTCATGTTATACTTTTCGTATTTACAGGATTATCATGACATTCTCTAGATTCTCATGCGATTTCTAAGATTTCCAAAATTCTCACGAGATTTTTGGGATTTCGAAGATTTTCATCAGATTTCCAACCTGGGAATCCACCGTTTTCCCTTTGGAACAAGTCAAAGGGGAAACAGCAGAATCAAATCCCTTGGATTCAGGTGGATTCAATTGAAGTCACATGAAGTCTCATAAAATGATTTCTATTTTTCTGAAATCCATTATAAAATTTGATACTCCTATTTTTTTGTTTGTATCGTGTGTACCATTAGATAAAATTTTTATTAGTCTCGATTACGATACAAGCATACATTATCTTTTTTTATTCTCATACAGCACATTCTTTATTTCAAGACTAGAAAGTCAGTAATGCGTTGTTCATTTTATTGAAAATAAATGAAAAAAGTATTATATAAAGAGAAAAACAATCAACTTTTTTTATTAATCTGTTGTACTCGAAGCAATCAATCGTTTGACATTTTACTCTTTTCACCAGTTAATAGCCAACAAGCAGTCTGTTTATGTATATATTTTATATGATCATTGATTGTAGCTTTAAAATAAGAATGTTCTATATGTGGCGGCACCATATTAAAAACTTTCATTCCAGAAAATTCTTCTTTTGTTGTATTTATTAAATTTCGAGTATCATCTTGTTCATCTTCATCATCGTAATCGTCATTTGAGGAAAAACCATCATTAATGGTAACATCAGCTGCTGCTCTATTATCGGCATCATTATCATCATCATCATCAACAAATAATCAGCAATCATTGACCACACAAAATAATGTATTTCAACAAATTCCATCACCAAATTCGATACCTATTATACCACCATCAGATACAATACAATCGAATTCAACTTCAGTCATAGCATCTTCTATTTCCAAGTCGACAGAAGATGACGAAACTTGTGATGAAAATATTATCGAACAACCATCACCATTAAAAACTAAAAGACAAGTGAAAAGAAAAGTTCAAACAGTAGAATCTTCACATAACACAAGAGAATCAGCAAAAAGAACAAGAAGAAGATAGTTTTTATATGCTGAACATTGTCTTGTTTGTGCTTCTTCGATCACTTTTTTCGTATTCTCCTATATAGTCAGGTTTTATATTAAATTGATGTTTTTAACTTAATAATTCACTTAATTTTTTCTTTTGTAGTTAATCGGTTCTATCAAGTATTGAATTTTTATATTTTTGTGTCCGTTTGATTTTTATTTTTTTTTACATTTTACAGTTGGTTTTGAAACAAATACATAAGATAATTATTGATAATAAAAAAACTTTTTAATATAAATATTTCTTGATTGATTCCTGCAGTCTTTGCAAATATTCTTTTTGTTTAATTTTTTTTCTCTATTTTTAATAGAGAAATGCAAAAATGAAAACTATCATATTTTTATAATTCTAAGAATTTCATATCAGAGTGGATTCAAATGGATTCAGGTGGATTCAAGTGGATTCAAGCCGATTCATGGATTCATGGATTCTGCTGTTTCCCCCTTGGAACAAGTAGACAATATATTCTTTTGATATGATCATTAAACAGATTACAATGAACAGATGAAAGACAATGGACGGGGGCGCATAAGAGGCCAGATCGGCCCACTAGGATTTTTATGGCCTAATACATCGAATTATATATCAGGTTATAAAGGAAGCTAAGACGTACACTTTGCTGCTAAACTCATGGAATATTTACTTCGAATTACGTGATTTTGTCCAACACCCCCTTTCTCATATTTCAATGCTTGATATCTTCCGCTATCTTGATTTACCACCATATAAAGATGTTAATATAATAGTGGATTTTATAGATTATTAGTCAAACTTTAATACCATATAGAAATCAGCTGTATCTAAGTGAACAGCTTCTATCTACACTGACAGACATTATATGTAGGGTGATAAAGTTAACATCTATTTGGACTTATCAAAAAAAATTTAGCTTAAAAGCTAAAGGTACCCAAATGATGGCATACTCTAGTCGATAGCCCTTTTCAAAAGCTATAAAACCATATATTTTTTAAAGTCAAAAAAATATGGCCACATAAAAAAATTTTAGTCAGTATCTGCTAGGGGTATGATTTTTCTGTTTTTGACAGTTAATGACCCTTTTTTGTCATATATGTCAAACCTGAAAGTTGAATACAAATATTCAATTATTCAATAATTGAATAATTGAAATCACATACTCAACTATTCAATTATTGAAATTTCAACTATTCGACTATTCATTTATGCCTATCTGGTGAGGGCATTCATGTGTACACGGAAGGCGTCTATCTGGGTGAGGGTGGAGAGCTATGAGCTGGAGGCACCTTGGCCGAAGTCAATAATTGAATATTTGAATAATTGAATAATTGAATAGCTGAAGTGAACTTCAATAATTGAATTCAACTTTCAGGTTTGACACTACTGTATATATGTCGTAGGCCATACTCGGATTCAGGCCAATCTGAGCTTGGACTAGACGAATCGTGCAAAAATCTTACTTTCGCCTAGTTCAATCTCAGATTGGCCCAATCAGACTAGGCCAATCTCGGATTGCCCTGAATTCGAGTATGGACTATGACATATACATTGGTTCGTATATGATATCGAAGCTCAACTAATGATCTATAAAATCTATCATCATACTACCATTTTTACATGGTTATTCATCTAGAAAATTAGTTAACATCACTGAGATATCGAGCATAAAAACATGAAATAAAGGTTATGGATGAAATTGCATAATTCTAAGTGAAGACCCCATGAATTTAGTATCAAAATGCTCGTCTTAACTTCCTCTTTCATTTGATATAAAATTCAATGGGATTCTGTAGGCAAAATAAAAATGGGCCGATCTGGCTTCTTATGCGCCCCCGCCCTTTCACATTTCAGCCACATTTTGTTTATGAAAAGTTATGGGGAATAACATTCCTATATAAGAAAAAGGGTCAATTTGGACCATTAAATCGCCATTTTCTCTGCAAATGTTAGGTTTTTTCACTGTAAAAAGTTTTGATTTAGAGAGAACTCGAAATTTTGGGTTAGAAAAAATATTTTGCATGAATTCTTAGTGGATATCTATTTTTTGAGGGGTCCAACATTGAAAAATGGGGTCTAGGTAGTGACTAGGACGATTTCATGAATACATGAGATTTTTGAATTTTCCTTATGATACTTGTAATCAGCATTCATGACTCTAGAAGCACGACTAGTTTAAACTCATCAACTAAGAAATTTTTTTTCCACAGTACCTGTGGGTGACCCCAGACACAAAAATTGATGATGTCGATTTTCGTAGAATAAAGTCGAAAAATACAATCAGGGACCTCACCTTATTCAAACTAGATAGAAATAAATTGATTCTAATGGGGGCCGCAAAATGGCCTTATCCGCCCTACTCCTTTATTAAAAAATCGTCGATCTCAATTCTTTCACTATTTGTGGCTTGGACTTTCATCTTCAAGTCGTATTTAGCGTAAGAACTATGCAGTATCTGTTTTTCTATTTTTGGAAAACAAAGCTAAAATGCTATGTGTCAAACAGCATTGCAATAAAGCATGTATTTTAATGAACAGGTTTTTTAATGAAAAAAACTCATAGAAAAATCATTTATGCGACAGAAACTTTGCAGCATCAAAAATCGTGAACTATGAAAATAACATACCGATATTGTTTTCTCTTTCGCTGTAGGTATGCTGTCAAAGTAAGGTGCCGGCAATGCGAAATTTGAGCAAATTTTTTTTGCTGTTTTTTTGTCCTTATTCGATAGAGCTCATTGAGTTCCATCTAACGGTATATATTTTAAAGTTTCTACATAGCAGTTAGGTACCTAAAAATCAGAAAAACTGATGAAAAAAGACCCATTTTCCATACAAAGGGGTCTCTACGCCAAAAACATCAAGTCCCTCTAGATTGAAGATTTCTCTAATATTCTTTTATTATTTTAATCGTCATATTAATGCGCAAAAACTGGAGT
>Ga0209960_1001906_pt1 | contig 23699 bp, 26 predicted proteins | sample ThiBiot_500_plan_2_FD_183947 | JGI IMG/M metagenome (GOLD analysis project Ga0209960, IMG submission 183947) | Wastewater bioreactor microbial communities from Cape Town, South Africa - Thiocy_expt_500_plan (SPAdes) | ecosystem: Engineered > Bioreactor > Thiocyanate-remediating >...
TTTTTTTTTTTTTTTTTTATTTTTTTTAAAAAAAAAAATGAAAAAAAAAAAAAAAAAAAGCGGAGTTCCAGTCGAATTAGTTTTTGAATTGTTAGACCTTCTTCAAAAAGCTTCTGAAATTAATAGTGAGATTGGAACACTTCCACATGGAAATAAACGTTTTTCTTTTTTTTTTTTTTTTATCAAAAAAATTTTTTAATTTAAATATAATTACTAGATAAACATTTTTCAAGAGAACACTTTGCATGTGCATGTCTAGGCAGCATATTTTCACTTTGTGCTTCAACTATGGAATTTAGAAATTTTTCTGGTTTCATATTTTCTTTTTTTTTCCTTTCATTGGATTTTTTTTCTTTCTTTATTAATCAAAAACTTATATCCAGAGAAATCAAAACAAGAAATTGCAGCAGTTGCAGCAAAAATTGCTCTAGATAGAAGTCATACAATTATAAAAACTTATCTTCAAGCAAAATCACATTCAGAACAATTACATTATAGAAAGTCTTTTTTTTTTTTTTTCTTTTTTTAAAAAAAAATTTCCTTTTTTCAAACAATACTTTTTCATTTCAATAATATAGAGTATCAAATGAAGAATTACTTTATGTTTTACATGAAATTTTACAGTTGGATATAAAAGAAGGTGCATTAGTTCCTCATAATTTAAGAGGTGAAAAAAATTTCTTTTTCCTCCTTCTAACTTTAATTTGAATTTAATATTCAATAAATATAAAAGACCCAACAAAAGCAATGATGAAAAGTGTAAAAAATATTCATTTATTAATGTTTTACAATGATTTGGTGAAGTTACTTTCTTGTGAAGATAAAGAAGTTATTAAAATTTGTCAACAAATCCTTCTTCGGTTTGGAAACGAAATTGGAATAGATTCACTTTCTTGATGTAGTATAAAGTAAAAAAAAAAAAAAAAATGATATATATAAATAAATCTCAAATCTCAATAGAGAGCTTGAACTTGAATTTTATTTCCTTTTTCTTTTTTGAAAAAAAAAGGTCATCATTAGCAAATAAATTGCTTCAGAGGGACAATGTCCCAAAAATAAAAAATAAAAAATAAAAAATAAAACAAAAATAAAAAGACTCCATCATATCTCTGTTCTATTGTTCTTCATCGACATTAAAAAAAAAAAATCAATAAAATTGTCTCTGAACCAAGTGATGTTAAAATCAATTGGAGTCCTTCTATTCATAACTTTCAGAAAAAATTAAAAACAAATAAAAAATAAAAGAAGATAAAATAAACCATTTATTCATCAAACATTCAAATTGTTATTATCTAAAAAAAAGTAATTCAAAATTAATAACTATTCAAGAAAAAAAAAAAAAAAAAAAAAAAAAAAAAAAAACAAAAATTTTCTTATTCTGAAGCTTCAAGAGGGATGACACCAGAACGAACAATTTTAACTTCTTTCAATGGTTTGTCACGACTATCTGTTTCAGTTTTTTCAATTCTTTTCACAACATCAGTTCCCTTTTTTTATTTATATTTATTTATTTTTTTGAAAATTCACTAATAAAGTATTCTTTCTTACTTCTAAAACAGCACCAAAGACAACATGTTTTCCATCAAGCCAAGGTGTAGCAACTGTTGTAATAAAGAATTGAGAACCATTTGTATTTGGTCCAGCATTAGCCATTGATAAAAGGAATGGTCCAGTATGTTTCAATTTAAAGTTCTAAAGTTAAAAATAAAAGTTTAATCAATCATTTTTTTTTTGTTATATCTATTTTCAGGTTAGAGAGTATAATACCTCATCATCAAATTTTTCTCCCCAAATTGATTTTCCTCCAGTTCCATCTCCTCTTGTAAAGTCACCACCTTGGATCATGAAATTTTGAATAACTCTATGGAATCCAGATCCTTGATAACCGAATCCTTTCTATATAATTTGTATTTTGGTCAAATCAAATGAAAAAATCATTTTGATATTCTATTAAATTGAACGAATGAATACCTCTCCAGTGGCTAAAGTTAAAAAGTTTTCAACAGTTTTTGGGACAGTCTAAAAAGAATTATTGATAATTTAATGAATCAACGATAAAATAAGAATTAAAAAAAAGTCAAAGAAGTGGGTACCTTTCCATAAAGTCCAATAACGATTCTTCCAACTTCTTCATCTCCAATAGTGATATCAAAGTAAACTTTGTTTGTAATAGCTGGACCTTTCCTTGATTCTGTGACCCAGAAAAGTGCAGAAATGATCAATAGAACAAAGAGAATTCTCATTATCTAATAATAGGTAAGATGAATATTAAGATTAGTTCTAATTGATGTAGTTGATTCATTTATTTAGAAATTTGAATTCTTTGTTTTTAGATTCTATAACATTCTTATATTTCAATAGATTTCACAATAGATTCTTTAAAATTCAACAATATAGTTTCAGATATAACTTTGTCTTTCTTCAAAGAATGTATAAGATAATATTATTATATTCAAATATTTCATAAATTCTATTGACAATTCTAATTACATTTCAAGAACAACAACTACTTTTCTACAAAACTATAAAGCTATTATTATAAAAGTTATAGAAATACTTTCAAATATCAAGTTCTCATTGGATTTTAAAGTTAGAAGAGTAAAATAAAAGCTCAAAATGCTTTCAATTTTATAAGTAAATTCTTCAAAATTTTATAAGTAATTATCAAAATTCTATCAATTTCCATCAAATTCCATCAAATCAATAATACAATTGTCTCTGATCTCTCATCACTTTCATTCAAATCTATCAAGCTAAACTATCAAAACTCGATCTTAAACAACAACTAAATATGAACTGAATAACAACCAAGGATCGACTGAAAGTCGACCAAAGATCAACTAAAGATCAACTAAAATTCTACTGAACATCAACTAAAAAAATCATCAAAACAAAAATCAAAATTTTTAACAAAATCACTTTTTCATAAACTTTTAACTCATTATCAACTAATTATCAAATAGAATATCAAATTGTATCTTTAAAAAGGTGAAACAAATAAACTAAAGGAACTAATGAGGTGAACAATGAAACAAAAGAATGTTATTTAAACAATTGATAAAATTTAATCAATTCAACTATTTAAAACTCTTATCATTCATCAATTTTTGTTTGAAATATGAATAACTTGTTTAATTTTTATAAGATTACTTGTTGTTACAAAACTAATTGAAATAAAGAATAGGCTATAACTATTGTTTTAAAAGAAAAGACTCACGAGAAGGATACGAGAAGGCTTAGGGAAACGAATTTTGGGAAAGACAGAGTAAGTTCTATTATTAAATTATTATCAATCAATTGTTTTAAATTCTTTAGTAGTTTGAAATATATAAAATTGATATGAAATTGAAAAATTGTAAAGTTGTGAGAAAGTTGAATACAAAGCTAATAATTTGTTTCGAATTCCAATGACAAGGAATGTTAGCAATTGCAATCATTGATTGTTTACATTGAATGAATGTATTGATTGAAACCTTTCTCTAATTGTTACACGAAACAATCAAATTATGATATTGAAATTAAATTTTTCGTTCAATTCCCTGTTTATTATTAAATTCTAATTATTTTTGAAATGAAAATAGAGATATGGATGAAGACAAACTTGCATTTTTAGATATATTTCGAGTTCAAGGTGCTCCTTCAACTGTTTATTATATAAGAGATTTCATTTCTCAACAAGAAGCTGAATACTTACATCAAAAGGTTAGTTTTCGTTGAATTAATTTTTCATTTATCTTTTTTAATTTTTAATCTTAAATGCATAGGTTTATACTGCTCCAATTCCTAAATGGAAAACAATTGATAATAGAAGAGTTCAAAATTGGGGTTATCATTTTATTTCGTTTGGTATTTTAATTGTTCAAAAAAAAATATAATATTATATTCTCTAGGTGGATATCCACATCCAAAAGGAATGTTTGCTGAAAAGATTCCAGATTGGTTAACACTTTATTGTGAAAGAATTGGAAAATTAAAAGTGTTTGAAAAAGCAAAATATACTCAACCAAATCATATTCTAATAAATGAATATCCTCCTGGAATTGGAATCATGGTTTTTTGATTTTTTTTCAAAAAAAATTACAAATAATAAATAAATATTAAATAGCCACACGAAGATGGACCACTCTATTATCCTACAATTGCTACAATATCATTAAGTTCTCATACAGTTTTAGATTTTTACAAACATCCAAAATTTCAAGTTGAACAAAATGAAGGAGTTAATACTAAAGAATCATTACATATGGAAAATCATGAAATTTTAAGGAAACCTGATTTCTCACTTGTTGTTCAAAGAGGAAGTTTACTTATTCTTCAAGATGAAATGTATACTAACTATTTACATGGAATTGCACCAAGAAGAAACGATGTTATGGATGAATCAATGGTCAATTTGAAGGAATGTGGAGTTAATATTGGAGAGAGTTATGATCGTCAACTTCGAGTTTCCTTAACATTTCGTGTCATTGAAAAAGTCATGAAAGCAAAAATATTTTAAAATGAAAAAAAAAAATAAAAATAAAAAAATCTGTATTTTTGTGAAATAAATTGAATTCAACAAATTTAAAATGTATTTTTCAAATCTAATCCAAATAAATCATGAAGACTAGCAATATCAATAGTTTTGTCATCAATCTAAGGATTCTTTATTTTTACAACATCAATCAGCTATGATTTAATTTACATTTCCTTTGCAGTAAATGGCAAAGAGAGGGAGAACTTGAGCATCTTGAAAAACAACCAATTCATTTACAGTATTTTCATCAATATTTCCTTTGATTGGATAGGCATCTTTATATTTGCTTTTGTCCACTATTTTTATAATTGTATGTTAATTTGAGATTATTCAATGAAAATAAGAAAAGAAATGAACCTAATGTATAATGAGATTGATAGCCAAATTTATTTGATTTTCCAAGAAAACCTTTTGGATTTTCAATTTTATCTGGTCCTTCAAGATATGGACTTTCAGTCACTAATTTTGATTGTTTTAAAGAGAATATTGAAGGGAAAAAATGAAGGAAAAGCAAACCAGGATAAATATTTCCAGGAGTAATCATACAAATGATAAAAGGTTTTCCATTGGGGGATTCCTCAGCATATTTTGATGAATAATCTAATGAACTACTGAAGTATATTCCTATTGATGATTCTTCTTTATTTCACTTTTTCTTTGATGAATGAAATGGTACCTTGACCATAATATCCACCATCAGTTTTTCCTGTTGCTCCAAGACCTTTTTAAAGGTGAAAATCAAATTAATGAGTGGAAATAAAAAAGAAATTAACCATCTTGGCAAATTTTATCTAATGCAGTTTCATTTGTTCCATGAATCATGGGGATTGCATGTAACTATTTGTTTTTCAAAAAAAATTTCTTGGTCAATAGATTTTTTATCTTTTCAAAAAAAAGAAAAAATAAAATAAAATCAATAAAAAATTACGAATTTTGAATGATTCCAATAGAAACCTTCAGCCATTTTGATATAATGGTCATAAAACTTGAGTTTTTGTCTAAGATTTTTTCCATTTTTCCAATCATCTTTCTTGAAATGCTCTGGTGTTTCTTTTTGGCGACCGAAAATCACTGTTCTGTGATTTTGAAATGAATCAAATAATTTCTGATTAAAGAGAACATAAGCTTTGTTCACTTGACTAATATCTGCTCCAAAAAATGTCATTAATTCTATGAGTTTCTTCAAATATACATTTCTATCACCAACCAAATGCTGTTGATTTCGAAGCAAGCGTTGATAATATTTTGGATTTTCGCCTTTTTCTTCCCATTTTGTTGGTTCATTTGGTTTTGTTTCCCACCAACATTCTAAGCTTGAATCAGATTGAATTGAATCCAAAACATATATGTTTCCATCTTGACCAGATTTCAAAACAACATCTACATCTTCTTGGATTTTTAACGTTGATTTAATTCCACTAATGAATTCTGTGAATGGTTTGGCAGGTATTAGTAAAATGTGGGAATCCTTCCCCTTCTTATATATAACGTTTGTTAACTGTAAATTTAAAGTCGAGGAATTTGAATCTCTTTTAGTATCCTTTTTTGATTTTAAGAGTAGGATGATTGCACAAATTACAGCAAGTGCTACTACTCCAATTGCAGCAAGTACTCTTTTATCTTTTAATAGCAATAGCGCTAGATTCCAAAATTTCCAAGCACTAGCAATTTGGTCACTTTTAGATTGTTTGGTTTGAATGATGATTTCTGATTTTGAGTTTGTTTGTTCACCTTGGGGCGCTGATTCTGGTTGTGAGTTTGTTTGTTCGGGGGTCGTCTTCTTCAATTGATCAAACAAAAGGGAGATAGATTCTGCGTGTCCTTGTGGTGAGAGAGTAATCGTTACTATTTTTTGGCGCAGTCTTTTAAAAAGCATTATTTTTTATCTTACACCTTCATAGATTGAAGTTTCAATGCCGAACAAAATTTACTCGAGGCTTACGAGCTTTGCACCCTATTTTTGTTTTTGTTTTGTTTTCCAAAATCGTTTTGTTCTTGCAAAAATTTCGCAACTCGAACCCCCCTAAAATAAAAATAAAATAAAGTAAAATCCAATAAAATAACCTTACTTCGAACAACAAATCAACAATTTTTGATTCACTTTGAATTATTGATGTATTTAAAAATGAATCTAAAACATTTTCCTTTTCATTGAGATTCAAAAAGTGTTGTCAATTATTTTTTTTATCAATAAAAAATTCATGACACATCGAAAAAAAAAACAAAAAATAAAAAACATGGCGTCCATCAAATACAATAAAAAATTGGTGTTGATTTTCAATCCTTTCATTTGTTACATTACACTCATTATTACTCCTTCAATTTTGATCCAAATTCAAAAATTCTTTTAAAATCGAATTTTTCTCATCAAAATCTACATGTGGATACCTATTTTATTTGATCTAAAGTTTCCAATTTTTGAATTGCACTCAATTGAAGTTCAAAAAAAAAAAAAAAATTAAAGACTTACAAAAACCCTTTAGATTTAGAAAGACATCAAGATATATTGAAATTATGAGAGTTTTATGAAATATAAGTCAATTGAAAAATCGTGAAAGAAATAATGGATATAATTGAAATTGATAAATTGAATTGATGTAACTCTACATTATTTCTGATTCACTAATTATTAAAAATATTTAGAATCATTGATGTCTCAACTACTGTCATTTCTTCTTGTTTCCTTCTTATCTTGGAGTTGCTGGTTTCATCTCCAAGTTGATTCAGTTAAAGTCTATGAAGAAGGAAGGGAGAGTCTTCGTTGTTGTTATATGTCACGTCAATATGATCATCAAGTTTTAGTTTATTCCAATGTTCCTAATCCTTTACATCCAAAAGAACTCAAGTTAGAAAGTGGAACAGATATTGCTTCATTCTCTGCTGGAAATAATCCTTCTGGAATTGCTGTGAAGGATGATTTAGTGTATGTTGCTTCATATGGAACAATCAATGGTTTTTTTTCCTTTTATTGATTCATTTTGTTCGCCTTTATAAAATCAAATTTTGATTATCATTTCAAATTCTACATAGATCCATCAGATCCTCCTGCCATTAGAGCTTATACAATAGACAAAAACTTTCCTTTGGATCATGTATTAACTGAAGGAAAAGAACTTGCTGAATGCTTTCCAGAAGATATCCTCGCTTTTGATGATTTTCTTTACGTTGCTTGTGGTGTACCTTCTCAAGGAATTTTAAAGTATGATTTAAATTCAAAAAAATATCTTGGTAAATTTGTTGAAGGAGATTACTCTGCAATTTGGGGACTTGCTATTAATTCAGGATATCTTTACTTTTCAAGTCATTGTACTGGAATGACAACAAAATGTGTTCCTAAAATTCATGATAAGGTTTAGTTTTAGTTAGTTATTTTATTATAATCAAAATTTTTGATTTCTTGATATTTAGATTTTTCGTATCCCTCTTTCTTCAACTTGTCCAACTTGTGCAACAGTTTTTGCTCAATTAGATGAATCAAATCCTGATGGAGTTGTTCTTGGAGGTTTTGGTGGAATTGATTTTGATCCAAATGGAAATCTTTATGCAGTTTCACTTGTTAGTGCTGATGTTCTTGTTTTTAATCCCTTAGGTGGTTATCTTAAAAGAATGAAATATTCAAAAATGGAAGCTCCAATTGCAATCAAATTCTTTGATGACAAGGTTCTGTCTTTTCCCTCTTTCTCTTTTTTTTTTCTACTTCTTTCTTGATAACAACCATTGAAAACGAAACTTTAAAATATTTTAGGGATATGTCAGTGATGCATCTCGTGGTAAAATTGCAGAATTTGTAATCAAAGATGATAAATATGAACATGCAATGTTTGCTATTCCAGGTCCTTTACTAAGTTCAAAATTATTATATTTTGATTGGGGAAATTGTCCTGCTTCAGCAGCTTTTAGAAGAGAAAAAAGTGAATTGTAGAAAAGAAAAAAATCCTTGTTTTTTAGACCTTCAATAGAGTTTCATTCAAAATGATTTTTATGTTAATTTCATTTCTATTTATTTCTATTTCTATTTCTATTTCTATTTTTATTCTACATCAATAACTTTTGAGGGGTTCATTATATTCAAAGGATCAAAAGCCTTTTTAACTAAAGCCATTGCTGAAATTCCATCTTTACCAAATTGTTGTTTCAAAAATTTTTTCTTTCCAAAACCAATTGCATGCTATTCGATTTATTTTTTTTATTTTTTTTAAAAAAAAATTAAAGTTGATGAATTAATAAATTGACGAATTACCTCTCCTGTACATGTTCCTTCAACTTTTAAGGCTCGCTCTATCATTCTAGAATACAAAGAATCCACTTCTTTAGCTTCTTTCTCATTAGTTGGATCATAAACAATCAAAGTATGAAAATTTCCATCTCCAACATGACCAACTAGAGCTGTTAAAAATTAAATTAAATTAAATTAAATTTAAATAAAAAAGAAATTGTAAAATAAATAATTGTAAAATCATACGAGCTTGTAAAGATGTAGTTTGAATATCATTTTTTGTTTCAACAATAACTTGTGCAAGTTTAGAAATAGGAACACAAACATCTGTTGTAATAATTGCACCATTAGGACGTAAATTTTTGGCAGCATAGTAAGCTAGATTTAATTTAAGTTGAGAATCAATTTTTTTTGGAACAAAAGTCAAAAAAAAAAAAAAAAAGAAAGAAACCATTGTGTCTTGCAAGCCATAATTGAGATATTTCTTCAGGTTTTGAGGCAGATACCCAATTATGTCGATTATGATCAGAACAAATACTTGAAACCATTTCAACTTGATAATCTAACTAGATTTTTTTTTGAAATTTAGTTTAGTTTTTAAACCTAAAGAAAGTAGAAGAAGAGATACTTCATCTTGAGTATTTCCATGAAATTCAAAAAATAAAGTTCCTGGTTTAACTTCATAATTTACACGAGAATATTTATTGACTGCTTTCACCATTGTATCATCAAGAAATTCCATTCTAGCAAGTGGAATTCCTAAATTTATTTTAATTCAATATTTATTTCAAATCCTTCAAATAAATCTAGAAGATCGAAGAAATTTGAAACCTAGTTTTTTAATATCAATAACAGCTTCAGTTGCATCTTGAACAGAATTAAAATTACAAGTTGCTACATTTACTTGAGAAGGGATTGCATGAAGTCTTAATGCAATTTCTATCAAAAAAAAAAAAAATTAATCAAACTTCTTGAAAAGAAAAGAGAATGAAAAAAAAAAAAAAAAAAAAAAAAAAGAAAAAAAAAAAAAAAAAAAAAAAAAAAAAAGGAACTGGTGACAATTCCAAGTGTTCCTTCTGAACCCTAAATAATAATTTTTTTTTCCATTAAATGGGTTTAATCCTTTAGAATAATTAATAAATTGAAAATATACCACAAATAGATTTGTTAAATTATATCCTGCTGAAGTTTTTTTTGTTCGACTTGAACCAGCAGTTTGAATAATCTTTCCATCTGGTAAAACTACTTCAAGATTTATTACATTTTCTCTCATTGTTCCATATCTAAATTGATATAGAAATGAATCAATAAATATTCTTCATTCTTTAAATCATTTTAATAAAATATTAACCTAACAGCATTTGTTCCGGATGCACTTGTTGCAACCATCCCACCTAAACTAGCATCTACCTCAAATATTATTTATTTATTCTTCAACAATTTAAAAATCATTTATAATGAATCAAACCTGCTCCAGGATCAATTGGAAACATTAAACCATAATGTCTTAGTTCTCTATTGATTTCAAATAATTTTTTTTCAAATCAAAATTAAAATCAAATAGAAAGAAAGAAAGAAGATATTACGAATTTAATTGTTTTCTAGTAACTCCTGGTTCTACAACAACATCAAAATCATCTTCATGAATCTTTAAAACATTATTCATTAAACTTGTGCTAATACAAATCCCTTCGGTTGATGGGCAAATTCCTCCTTCCAATCCAGTTCCAGTTCTTAATTTTTTAATGAAATTTTTAAATTTAAGAAACAAAGGAGTCAAAAATGAATAAAATTACCCAAATGGAAACACTGGAAGAGAATACTCTGTGCAAATTTTCATAATATCAGATACATGTTGTGTGCTAATAGAAAGGGAAATCGATTTTAGTTCAAGTCAATCACTTATGCATTGCATAAACAATTAAAAAAACAATGAAAAACTTCTTTGTGATTGAAATAAAGTTTGAATTCAAATAATAAAATGAAATAAAGAAATGAAATAGTAATAAAACAAACTTTTTTGGAAAACAAACAGCAAGAGGAGGGAGTAATCTCTTGAGGGATTCATCGCTAGAATGTTGTTCAATCACAGCTTGTTTGGTGGAGAAGAGAGCATCTTCCTTCAGCACTTGTCTCAATCTCTGTAGCGCAACCCCAAAACGACTCATCACGGATTTAATTATAATTACAATTATTAGAAGAATAGACTATTAGTTAAACTCTTCATTTTAGTTTGAATATTTAGTCATATTGGACAGCTCATTGAATCAATGAATCAATTTGGATTTCTTTAATTGCTAAATCATTTTTTTTTTGTTGATTGTTGAGTTTAGAAGGATGAATGGATTGAAATAATTATTGTGAAGCTTGTAGAATTATTGTTAAATTGATCAAAGAGTTATGATATCAATTTGTTTAGACATTTTATTTTGACTCCAAAAAGTAAAATTTGATTCATTCTAATTTTCACATTTAAAATCATTCTACAGTTTCACAAAAGCTTGAACATCATCATAATATTTGTTATTTAAGTTTTGATAACTTCTTGTAATTTTGATATCCATTGATTGAAAATAGTTTCATTTGGGAATTGGAGGTAGTAACGTTTTCTGGATATGTTCAATTCTAAGATGTATTCTTTTGAAAATTTTGGAACTGATTGAATGGATTGGATTTCTTGAATAAAGATTGAATTTACATATTCTCCCTATTTTTTTTTATTTTTTTTATTAATTTTTTTAATCATCCAGAGTTTTCTTTTTCAAAAAAAAGAGAGGATTGAAATAAATTTACATTTTGATATTTTTTCCAAGCAAGTGATTGTAACCTAAGGTCAAAAACTCTTGATTCCCATTTTTTTAACATTCCCTTTCCTAATTTCAAAAACTCTCCAGTTAAAATAATTTCATCTTTTTGAATATTTTCAAGTAATTTTGAATCATTATTCTTTTCTTGATTCTCTTCCTTTTCCTCTTTCTGTTTGTGTTGAGTTTGTTGAAGATTGAATTGATCATCTAGCTTAGAAGCTTCAGTTTTTTCTTTTTCTTTTTCTTTTTCTTTTTCTTTCTCTTGTTCTACTTTTTCTTCTTGTTCTTCTTTTTCAATTTTAATCTGACGATTATCATGTTTTGGAACTTCAGTTTGTTCTTTTTCCACTTTCTCTTTTTTTTCAGCAATTTTTTCAGTCAATTCCTTCAAATCATTTTGAATATGTTGTTCTAATAATTTAAGAATCAAAGGTCCATTTTCAGCAACTTTTTGTAATATTTTATCTGTTTCCCATGGAAATTTGATTTTTTCAGAACTAATTTGATATTTAACTTGTTCAATTACTGTTTTATGATTTGCTTGATCATCTGGCATATCAACATCCCATTTTGACTTCCAATTTAATTTTTTTCGAGAGTTTAATAAATATTCTACAATAGATAAATGTCCATTTGATGCAGAAATCCAAAGTGCATCCATTCCGTATTTGTTTCCTTGATTAAAATCAACTCTGTTGTCATTCAACAATAACTTCACTATCTCAATGTGTCCTTCATAACAAGCAATATAAAATGGTGTTTGTCCATCGTTATTTGCTTTATTGATATCAATTCTTTTGTCGCCTAGTAACAAGTTAACAAAATCACCAGATCCTTTTTGGCAAAAATAATAAAATAACGATGAACCATCTTTAACTTCTTGGGTGATGGCAACTCTCTCATCATTTAATAACAATTTGAAAATTTCAATGTGTCCATTTAAACAAGCAATCCAAAAAGGTGTTCCAAAACCATACACAAATTTATTGGGATCAACTCTTTTATCATTCAATAATACTTTCACTATTTCTAGATGTCCATTTCTACAAGCAATAGAAAGAGGTGTTGTTCTATTATCCTCTTTATCTATATCAATCCTTTGATCATTTAATAGTAATTTCACAATTTCAGTATGTCCTTGAAGGCAAGCAATATCAAAAGGTGTCTGTCCATATTCATTTTCTTGATTGATATCAATTCTTTCATCATTTAATAGTAATTTCGCAGTTTCAATATGTCCTTTTTCACAAGCAATCCAAAAAGGTGTTGAACCTTCATAAGTTGCCTTATTAACATCAACTTTATCATCATTCAAGAATAATCTTGCGATTTCAAAAAGTCCTTCTTTACAAGCAATATAAAAAGGTGTTTCTTCATCACCATAACTATTTGGTTCGTTGATATCAACTCTCACATCATTTAATAATTGCTTCACAATTTTAATATGTCTTTTATGAAAATCTTCTGTTTCTGAATTGACATCATTTATGTTTATCTCATTGTTTAACAATTTTTTGGCAGTATCTAAATATCTTGAAAAATTATCAAGTGATCCATTTTGACACTTCCAAATAAGAATATTTCCAAGCACCTCTGAAATTAAAAATTCTTTCAAATCCTTTCTTCCAATTTTTTGATCCTTTAATAATACTTTTGGCGAGAGTTTTAAATCTTCAATAACTTGACAACATTCTTCTGTGACTTCAGTTTCAATCCAATTTTGTGATTTAATCCAAAATGAAAAATCAACATCATTCCAAACTGTTAATGGAATCAATATTTCCAATTTCTTTAAAAACTATTATAGATTCAGAAAAAAAAAAAAAAAAAAAAAAGAAATATCTAAGTTTGTTTTGAATATAAAGAAAAAAGAAATAAGAAAAAAGAAAAGAAAAAGTACTAATTGATAATCCTCATCATTTTGAAAAAGGTTTTGATGTTCAAAATAAATATTAAATAAAGATGATCCATTAATTTCATGTTGTTTGAAAATATCTTGATATTGAAAAAATTGAATAGAAATCAACCAAGAACAAACTTCATCAATTGTCCAATTTCTAACTTGAGTTGTATCCAATTTCTTTTTATATCTAATAACTGTTTCTTCATCATAAACTTTCATTAAATTATCCCAAACAAGATTTTTATCATTTTCAATAAATGCAACAAATTTTTGAATGAATTGATCTTTTGAAGGTTTGTCATCATTATTTTCATCATGAAAAGAACTCATCAATTCAGAAAGAAATGATAATGATTCTTCTGAACTTTGGAATTTGTTTGGATGAAATTGAATTTGTTGACCAGTAAATACAGCTGCTGACCATTCATAAAAACACCAACATCTATGAAAATAATCTTCTGTTGGTAAAACTAAAAATGAATCTGAAAATGTCACTATTTGATTTAATCTATAAATTGTTGCAACTCTAATTGTTTTATTTTTTTATTTTATGATTTTCATTATTTTGAATGAAACAACAATAAAATAAAATGAAAAATAAAAAATAAAAAATGAAAAATGAAAAAACCTTTTTTGGATAGAATCATCATCAAAATGTTGAGGCATTGAAAAATAATCATACCAAATTAACATTCGATGTTCATTGGGATCCTAAAAAGCAATTTTTTAAAGTAAAGTTAATGATAAACAAATAAAAAAGAATAAATGAACGAACTAAAAAAATCAAAATAAAATTAATAAAATCCGAACCAATTTAAAAGAATCTTTGATTGCATTAAGTTGTTGAGAATGAGGATCAGGATGATCTTGAGATAACCAACGATGAGAAATAAATACAAGTTTGTCAGTTGTTTCTTTCATTTGCTCAAATGTAAAACTAATCAATTTATCTTTACAATCTTCATGTTTTGGGATTTTTTCAAGTTCTAAAAACTTTTGAAATGGAAGGAAATAAATTTCAAATGTTGAAAAATCTTCTGCTTCTTTTACAATCTCTTGAATTTTTGGTGTACTGATTAATCTCTGGTTTCTTTGCGTTTTATTTGCTGATTGTATTTTTATTTTATGAGTTTGATTAAATTGCAAGGAAAAGAAAGAAGAAAAACCAACATTCAAAGATTTTATGGGCCTTTTCAAGTGTAACTTGACATTTCTCATTCAATTTAATGTTTTTGTCAACTTTTTATTTATTTATTTATTTATTTATTTGTTAGTCAAATTTGTTGTTGAGCATATATAATCAAATTACCTCTGGGTGTTTCCAAGAATAAAAGTACAATCTCAGTGTGTCCATTTTCACAAGCAATTAAAAAAGGTGTTTGACCATTACCATTTAGTTTATTTATATCATCATTAACTCTTTCATCACTTAATAATAACTTCACAATTTCAAAATGACCCTTTTCACAAGCAATGAAAAAAGGTGTACCATTCCAACTTGCCTTATTAATATCAATCCTCTCATCATTCAATAAAAATTTCACAACTTCTAGGTGTCCCGAATAACAAGCAATATAAAAAGGTGTTGCTTGAGTCCAATCTGCTGCACTTACATCAACTCTTTCATCATTTACTAACAGTTTTACAATCTCAATTTGTCCATTTTGACAAGCTCCATAAAAAGGTGTTTGGCTATGAGAATCTGCTTTATTGACATCAACTCTTTGATCATTTAATAACAATTTCACAATATCTATCAATCCATTTTCACAAGCAACATAAAAAGCTGTTCGATTACTATCTTCTTGATCTTGCCAATTAGTATCAAGTTGTGGATTTTGAAGTAATTTGATCACTTCTTCAAGGTCCCCATCCTTTATCTTACAAGGATAGTAAAGTTCCATTTTCCCCTTTTTTCAAAACTTTGACCTATTTTCAAATTTTTTCAGTTTTTTTGACTTTTTTTTACAAGTTTTTGGGTTGTTTCTTTTTCAAATATTTAGAAATCAGATGACTAAAGAACAAAAGGTTTCAAATAAATGATAAAGAAACTTTGAATTGTAGAAGAAGAAAACTTACTTTCTATCACCTCGACCTCAAAAATCTGATTTCTTTTAGGGTAGTAGATCCTCCTAAAATAGAAATTGTAAGAAAAAAACTTCCGGCCAAACAAAGTCAATAACATTTTTTCAAAAAACAAATTCTTGAGGTTGTGAGTTGTGAGAATAAAGGTTTCATCTCAACAAATTGTTGTTTCATAACAAGGACACCTGCAACCAATTGAGCAAACATCAAAGAAATAACAGAAAAAGCAAAACAAAAAACAAAAAAACTCAAAAAAAAGAGACAAAAAACAAAAATCAAAAAATTTTACATTTCATTGAATTACATCGATCTTCGAGGATTATTGGAGCTTCAACTTTTTTAAAAATTAGTTTTACAAAGCTTGTAAATAAATAAGAAAAAATCATAGTTGGCAATTAATTAACGGTTTTGCAGGGATTCTGTTTCAGAAACAAAAAAAAAAAGAAAAAAAAATTTCCTCCATGTTTTTTCCTCCATGTTTTTTTTTTTGTTTCTTTTTTTCCTTCTCAAATCATGTGACCAAACACAAAACTTTCTTTTGTAGATATCACGTGATCAATTGCTTGTGCTTTTCTTTTTTTTGTGAATCACTACCCAACCAACTGATTGAATTGAGCCAGCAACCATACTCCCTCCAAAGTTTGCCAGAAAGCGAAAGCTCTTAGGGAGAAGAATGAGCCATAAGTTCACTCCACAAGTTAGCTTTCTTATTATTTTTTTTATATTATTCATGAAGAAAAAAATCAATCACAGTTTGATAAATTTCCCTGTTTTTTTTGTATTTTGTATTTTGTATTTTGACTATTCATTCAACTTTTCAGCTTTGCTGTTTTTTTGTCTATTGATGAATTGTATTGAATTGATTGATTGATTAATTGTATTTTATTTGATTATATTTATTGTATTGTATGAATTGGAATCATGTTTTTTTTTTTGAGTTTTTTAGTTTTTTTTGAATTTTTTTTCAAAGCATAATTCTTTAATTAATTAGCTAATGAATAAAATGAATTAATAAATAAAAAAAAAAAGCATTTACCATTAATTGCTGTTCGGAATCAAGTCTTACTCCCTGGAATTGCAATCCGTCTTCCAATTGAAAAAGCAACATCACTTAAATTATATCAAGAAAAGGTTTGTCAATTTCTTTTTTTTTTTTTGATTACACAATGAACTTATTCTCCTGATTTCAAAAAAAAAAAGATATTTCCTGAACAAAAAACAACAAATGCAATCACACCTATATTCATCGTCATTGCTCCAATACTCCCTGGAAAAGAAGGAAATTCTATTGAAGATTATAATCCAATAGCATGTCTTGCAAGAGTTATAAAATCAGTCAAAGTTGAAGATGATGCCCACAAATATATCCTTACACTTGAAGGTTTTCATTTTTTTCTCTTTTCAAAAAAAAAAATTGAAAATAATAATTTAGGAACTTCAAGAGTTAAACTTCAAGAATTTTCTCAAACCTTACCTTATATTATGGCCAAAATTGAAGTCTTATCTGAACCAGGTTTTTTTTTTATTTCCTTCTTTAGATCCAAACTTAATTTCTAGAATATCATTAAAATGGAAAATTTATCATAGAAACAACAAAGGAGATAGAAAATATGGCTTTGGATTTAAGATCAAATGCAAGAGAATTTATTGAAGTTCTCAAAGAATTTCGAGTACCAAATCCAACAATTTCATTTTTAAGAAGATATATTGATTCTTCAGGCCCAGGACCTTTAGCAGATTTTTTAGTTGCTTCAATTAATGCAAGTTTTCAAGAACAATTAGAAATTATTAATTCTATTGATGTAAAAACAAGGATAACAAATGTGATAGCATTAACTCAAAAACAAATTCAAGTTAATTTTTATTATTTTATTTTATTTATAAAAAATTGGAAGAGAATTGGAAAGAAACTTCACAACAACAACAACAACAACAAAAAAAAAAAAAAAAAAAAAAAAAGAAAAAAAAAAAAAAAAAAAAAAAAAAAAAAAAAAAAAAAAAAAAGGTATTGAAAGTAACTCAAAAAATTCAATCAAATGTTGAAGGAAAATTAAGTAAAACTCAAAGGGAAATGTATTTAAGACAACAAGTATTACACTATTTTTTTTTTCTTCAACTAGGACATTTTTTTTAAAAAAAAATATTTGTAGCTAAAAATTATCAAAGATGAACTTGGAGATAAAGATGATCAAAAAGAAACTGAACTTGAGGATTTACAAAAGAAAATCGATGAAATGAATTTCACTGAAGAAGTTGACAAAGTTGCACAAAGAGGTATTTTTTTATAATTCCACTTTATTTTTATTTTCCTGTAAACAATTTTAAATAATATTTAGAAATGAAGAGGTTAAAAAAAATGCATCCTGTTCAAGCTGAATATCCACTTATTAAAACCTATCTTGAATGGTTGACTGATCTTCCTTGGAATACCACGACAACAGGTATTGAATTATCCCTCTCTTCAAATATTTAATTATATTTTATGATATAGATTGTTTGGAAATTGAAAAAGCAAGAGCTCAACTTGATTTAGATCATCATGGACTTGAAAAAATAAAAAAAAGAATTTTACAATTTCTTGCTGTTAGAAAATTAAAAAATGATTTAAAAGGACCTATCTTATGTTTTGTTGGGCCTCCAGGAACAGGAAAAACTTCTCTTGGGCGTTCAATTGCTGATGCTTTAGGTTTGAATTTATTTATTATTTCGAAAAACAAAACAAAAAAAAAAAAAATTAAAATTACAGGAAGAAAATTTCAACGAATTTCACTTGGTGGTGTTCGAGATGAAGCAGAAATCAGAGGACATCGAAGAACTTATGTTGGAGCTCTTCCTGGAAGAATAATTCAAGGTTTTTTTTAAAAAAAAAATGGAAAAATTGAAAAATTGAAAAATTAAAATACAAAGTATTCAAAAAAAAAAAAATCAAATAAAAAATTGAATTAAAAATAAAAATAAAAAAAGGAATTAAAAAAGCTGGAACAAATAACCCTGTAATTTTACTTGACGAAATTGATAAACTTGGACGAGATGTAAGAGGAGACCCAGCTTCTGCTTTATTAGAAGTTCTTGATCCAGAACAAAATTCATCATTTACTGATCATTATATGAGTGTTCCATTTGATTTATCAAAAGTAAATTTTCTTTTTTTTTCTTTTCTTTCCTTCTTTCTTTCTTCATAATCATTCAAATCAAAAATTCATAAAAGATTGTATTTATTGCTACTGCGAATGGAATTGATGGAATTCCACCTCCACTTTTAGATAGAATGGAATTAATTCAACTCTCTGGATATACTCTTGAAGAAAAAATGGAAATTGCTAAAACTCATCTCTTAGTCAAACAATTAAAAAATCATGGATTAACACCAGAAGATATTGAACTACCTGATGAAGTAATTTCAAAAGTTATTACAGGGTATACACGTGAAGCAGGTAATTATTATTATTTTGATTTTATTTTTCTTGAATTTGAAATGAATTATAATCAAATAAAATAAAAAATAGGTGTTCGGAATCTTGAAAGAGAAATAGCAGCAATTTGTCGTCATACTGCAGTTGAACTTGTTGAAGATAAAGAAATAGATAAACAACGAATTCCAAAATCCATTTCTATTGAATCTCTTCCCGAAATTCTTGGGGTTAGTTTTTATCTCTTGTTTTCTTTGAAAGGAAAATAAATTATTTTTTTTAAAAAAAACAAAAAATAGCCTGAACATTTTGAAGAAGATTTAACTGAGAGAGTTTCAATTCCAGGAGTTGCTGCTGGTTTAGCTTTTACTCCAGCTGGTGGAAGTTTATTATTCATTGAAGGTTTTTTTTTTTTTTTTTTTGAAATTTTGAATTTTTTTATTTGTTTCTTTTTTTTTTTTTCACTCAACCAATTTTTTAATATAGTAACTAAAATGCCTGGTGATGGAAAAATGATTTTAACAGGTCAACTAGGAGATGTTATTAAAGAATCTGCTCAAACTGCATTAAGTTGGGTTCGCTCAAATTCAGTTTTATTAGGATTATCACAATACAATACAAGATCAGTTTTGAATCAAGTTGATATTCACATTCATTTCCCTTCAAATGGAACACCAAAGGATGGCCCATCTGCTGGAGTAACAATTGCAACAGCTATTGTTTCTCTCTTAAGGAATGAAACTATAATTCCCAAGTTAGCAATGACAGGTGAAATATCTTTAAGAGGTACAGTCCTTCCAGTTGGAGGAATTAAAGAAAAGGTCTTAGCAGCTCATCGATTTGGGGTGAAAAAGGTCATTATCCCAGCAAGAAACCAAAGAGATTTACAAGAGATTCCTAAAAAAGTCTTAAGTCAACTCGAAGTTGTATTAGCTTATAACGTGATGGATGTTATTCAAAACGCTTTCCCTTCACTTTCCATAACCTCTCTTCAACCTCATCTTTAATCTCTCCATTTGACATTCCCCTCTCTTGTTTTATTATTAGCTATTCTTTCCTTTTTCTCTTCCATACCACCTCAAAATATTTGTAACAATCCACAAAGTAAAAGTAAATATATTCACATTTTGAAATTGATTTGATTTTCTTCTTGGTTTGTTAAATGGTTTTATTTTATTGAATTAATAAGTATTCACAGAATAATTGAATTGAATTGGAATGGAAGACGATGAAAATGAAAAAATTTTGAAAAAACCGTTAAAAAAAAAAAAAAAAAAATTCTCGTGGTCACTGAAATTTCTTCAATTTCTTCAATTTTTTCAGCCTTCATATAAGTAAAATTCTAATTGAAATACATTTATATTATATTTCATTTTCATATTTTTTGTACTTAATTGATAATAAAATAGCAAAAGAAACAAGAAAATTGGAAAAAGAATAAGAAAGAGACAAGATGTTTAAATTGGAAGAGAAGGAGCTGAGTCGTAAAATACAAGACATACTGAAGACGACTGATTTAGAGTAATTCTTTTTTCTTTTATAAACTTTTGTTTTATATTTTATTGTGTTGTTCTTGTTGATATGATGAAATGGAAGAGTTTAAATATTTCAAAAATTCAATATTGGAGTCTGGACAATATTTTAAGTTTTTAAGTTGGAAGGAATTAGAGATTTTGTTCGTGATTTCCATGATTTCGCAACAAAATTAATTAATTATTGAATCATTAATAGTTTCGAAACTAATCAATTAATTCATAATTAATAGTGTATTTACAGAGAAATTACTGAGAAGAGAATTAGAGAAAATATGGGGATTAGAGGCCAAGTTGTTAGATAAGAGTGAATATAAGGATAAGATTAGGAATGTATTAGGAAAGGAATTAGAGATTTTTCAAAATAAACAAGAGAAAGAGAAAGAAGAAGCTGAGAAGAAGGAAAAAGAAAAGAAAGAAAAGGAAAAGAAAGAGAAAGAAGAAAAATTAAAGAAAGAAAAGAAGGAGAAAGAGGAGAAGTTAAAGAAAGAAAAAGAAGAAAAATTGAAGAAAGAGAAAGAGAAAGAACAGGCAAAGAAAACAAAGAAAATTGAATCTTCTTCAGATTTTAGTGAAAGTGATAGTGATTTTGAAAAAAAGAAACCATCAAGTAAAAATAATATTAAGAGCACTAAGAATAAAATTGATAGTGATAGTGAAAGTGAAAGTGAAAGTGAAAGTGAGAGTGAAAAAGAAAAGGAAAAGGAAAGTAAAAGCAAAAGTGAAAGTAAAAATAAAAGTGAAAGTGAAAGTGAAGATGATTTTCAAAGTGCAAATAAAAAGGAAAAGAAGACAACTACTACACCTAGAAATGTAAGTTTATCATTAATTGATTGATTCTTTTAAAAAGTGAACTCAAAGCTAATCAATTATAAAATATTAAATTAAGACAGGAACAAGTGAAAGAAAAGAGAATCGAATTGAAAAACTAAAAGGATATGTAACAGAATGTGGTATTAGAAAGAAATGGTTCATTTATTTTATTTTTCACTTACTTTTTTTTCTTTTAGATACCGATCAGTTAATATCATTAATCTTTAGGGTGAAAGAATTTGAGGGTTTATCTCAAAATGAAATCATTAAAAAACTTCAAACAATACTTGAAAAAGAAGCAGGAATTGAAGGTTTTTTCTTCTTCTTTATTTTAAAAAATTTTCTGTGAATTAAAGTGATTTCAAAAATAAAATAAAAATAAAAGGTCCTCCATCAAAGGAAAAATGTAAAAAAGCAAAAGTGAGATTAGATTTCCAAAAAGAACTTCAATCATTAGACCTACCTGAAGTAGAAGCAAGAAGTGGACGAAGAAGTACTAGATCCTCTTCAGTTGAAGTTGTAAGAATCTCTTTTCTTTCTAATTTTTGTAAATTAAGAGTATATCAACTATAAAATCATATTTTTAGTCACCAAAGAAAAAGCCAAAGATTGATCTTTCAGGTCTAGGAGATGAAGAAAGTGATTAATTAGAGTGATAGAAAAAATAAAATAGAAAATGTTGTAATGATAGAAAATAAAATGAATCAATGTTTTATTATAACTCTTCAGCATCATAAACAACAATAGTTTGATTTGGTCTGCAAATGCTTTCAAATGTTTGGTGAACAAGATGATTTTTATGGGAAATGTTTGAACTTAACATTGCTGCACTTGAATCACAATCAATAGAATAACACAAAAATAAGGAATCGGAGCTAAATTAGAATTTAAGATGGTTACAAAGAAAACTTAAACCAGAGAAAAAAAAAAAATTACATTGTAAGAACAACTTCTGAAAAGAATCGAAGAGTGAAAAATGAAAAGAAGATTGATATTAAAGATGGAATCCATCCATTTGAACTTCCTAAATTTGTTGCAGTAAAGGAAAAGACACCCATTGAAAAGATAAGTGATAATGTTAGAGTCCAAACAAACAAAACGATTTGAGCAATTGTTCCTTTTTTTTTTAATAGAAAATATTGATTAAATGATTATTCCAGAAAAAAAAAAAAAAAAAAAAAATAGAATTACCAATCATGACTCTATCCAATAAATTTCGTTTGAATATTCCAAAAGTTGCTTTTGAGGAAGCACAAAAACTTTCTCCTGTTAATGCAGCATAAGAAATAGCATATTTATTGATTGTATCAGCTAATCTTACTAAAGATTCTAAACAACCCAAACATAAATTTGTGCAACAATTTCTTTTCTTTGAATTACCCTTTTTTTTTTTTTTTGGAAATCATTATTGTAATTGAATTAAAAAAAATGAAAGAAAAAAAGAAACCAAAAGGAATCGAGAAGAAATAAATCGAAGTAAACGAAAGAGGGCAACAACTAAAGAAGCAAAACATAAAGTTCCAAATGATGTGGTAACAGAATGAATAAATGCTTCTTTGACAATGTTTCGATGTTTGCTAGTAGGTTCATTTCTAGAATTTTTTTTTTTTTTTTTTTTTTTTTTTTTTGAATCGAGAATTATTTGACGGAATTCCAAGAGGAAAGAAATTCAGAAGAAAAAAAAAAACATACCTATTGAAATACCAAAAGCAAGTTATTTCACATAAAATATAATTTTGAATATATCCAAATAAAGAAGAGGTCCAGAAGAAAATAAATATCAAGAATGTCATAACACCATAAGAACTTGAACTTGGATGCCAAACATATTCTATTTTATTCGTTTGTTTTTTTTTTTTTTTTCCTTCTTGAAAAAAAAATAATAAGAAGAAAGAAGTGAAACCTCCACCCAAAGGTTCAGCATATCCAATAAGGAAGGTCCATGAAAAACTCCAAGCCCAAAATACAACAAATACAATATACATTAATGAAGTTAACAATGAGACAATAAAAACAGAAGGATAATCTTTCATAACTTCACAAGAGAGCTAGGTTCATAATTTTTTTTTCATTTTGATTTTCTTTTGATTTTTTAATTTTGATTTTTTAAAAAATTCAAATACCTCCAAAAAGATGATTGCAGAATTGATTTGTTTTCGAGAAAATAAAACGAAGATTACAAATAAAATACATAAAATTAGAGACACAATTCCATTTACAATGGTCCTATTTAAAAAAAAAATTAAATGCTAAATTTTTGAAATTGTAAAGAAATATACCATGCATTTCCTAAGTGACTATAAATTGCGGCATCAACGAAACACCAAATTGAAACTATAAACAAACTTATTGGGACAAAAAATAATGTAAACCAAACAATTTTCTATTTTTTTTTTTTTTTTTTTTTTTTTTTTTTT
>Ga0209960_1001907_pt1 | contig 23656 bp, 17 predicted proteins | sample ThiBiot_500_plan_2_FD_183947 | JGI IMG/M metagenome (GOLD analysis project Ga0209960, IMG submission 183947) | Wastewater bioreactor microbial communities from Cape Town, South Africa - Thiocy_expt_500_plan (SPAdes) | ecosystem: Engineered > Bioreactor > Thiocyanate-remediating >...
ACGGATAATTTTTTGTTCTCGAAAATTCATGTATATTTTTTCGTTTGTTATGAAAATAAAGATTGAAGGAAATAGAAAGATGAAACTGATAGTATATTTACTAGACATGATATGCTACAAGATGCAACTAATAGAAGTTCCGAAGTTAGTTTCTGTACGGTTGAAAAAAACTGAAAGAAAAAATTTGAGTAGGTGGACGGATAATTTTTCGATTCACTGTAAGTTTGGCATTTCTTCTATACGTATATTTAGCATAATATCTGGAAATTACCTGATCAAGATCCAGCTGCATGGAATGCATCATCTACAGCGATCATGATTGATGCTTTGCGTATCCGTTACACACTTCTGCCTTACTATTATACTCTTTTCTATAAAGCACACGTAAATGGTTCGACAGTTATTCGACCACTCTTTCACGAGTATCCAACTGACAAGATAACACTCGATATATATTTGCAATTTCTAATTGGATCTCATATTATGATTGCACCAGTGACCGATGATGGAGTTCGACAATTGAATGTCTATATTCCTTCATCGGATTGGTACGATTACTATACAGGTGTTTCGATGTCTGACCAATCACAATATGTTACCATACAAGCACCTTTGACCACAATTCCAATTTTACTTCGAGGTGCAGCAATCATTCCAACTCAAATCTATGCAAACAATACTAAATATTCACGGTAAAACTACTAAAAAAGATAGTCATTCATCTTCATTTCACTGATTTGTTGTATTAGAAAGAATCCATTCGGACTTATTATTGTACTGGATGCGAATGGAAATGCTGAAGGTGATTTATTCTATGATGATGGTGAAACACTTGAAACAAATGCATACTTCTATGCAACATATAAATGGTCTTTACAAAATCATCAATTACGAATTGATATCATTAAAAACAACTATAGTCATATGTCGGATTTGATTTTAGATTCATTGGCAGTTTATGGACTAAAAAGTGAACTGCCAACTAATATTACCATCAATGATAGACAGTTGATCGCAGTTAGAAGAGAACAGACACAAATTATTGACGTGATTGGATTACAATTACCAATGAACAATAGTTATGTAGTAAACTGGAGTTATAATACATCATCTCATAATGGAAATTCTTCTATTATATTAACACTTTTTCTTTGCATTCTATTTAGATATTTTTCATTGTGAAGAATAAATACAAAGAATATTAATACTCTTCTGACTTTGCCCAACTTGAGAATGTTGGATCGTATAGTTCAGCAGTACGAGTAACATTGTTCCAATAACCTTCTCCGCCAGTAATTAATACTTTTCCGTTTAATAATATTGATGCTCTATGGTCGTTTCGATTTTCATGCATGCTATCAATTATAGTCCAAGTTTCTGTCGATGGATCATATAATTCGCTATTGGGAACTGAAGAATTTGCTCCAACATTTCCACCCGTAACTAAGACTTGTCCGTTTTTCAATAGAGTTGCTGTGTGAAGTGATCGGCCAAAATTCATACTAGTAGTATTAGTCCAAGTGTTCGTTGTTGAATTATATAATTCAGCACTTGCAAAATGTTCCGGACCATAACGTGTTCCGCCGGTAACTAAGATCTGTCCATTCATTAACAGTGTTGCTGTGTGTTGATATCGTTCAACATTCATAGTAGCAGCGATTGTCCAGTTTCCTGTCGATGGATCATATATTTCAGTTGTCTTTGCTTTATCAATGTCACCCCAAGCGCCAATAACCATCACTTTCCCATCAGGTAATGTTATTGCTACATGACATTGCCGTACAAAGTGCATGCTACCAGTTTTGGACCATTTTCCTGTCGATGGATTATATAATTCACATTGAGATAGTGTTTCATCAAACTCATTTGATCCTCCAGTAACTAATACATTTCCGTTTGGTAAAATTGAGGCTGTATGATCTGTTCGAGCATCGTACATACGATGAACCAATGACCAAACATTAGTTATCGGATTGTATAATTCAGCTGATGCGTCATCAGTATCTTCAATAGAATTACCACTATCAGGTGATCCACCAACAATCAATACTGATCCATTTGCTAACAATGAAGCCGTATGACCAATTCGTTGAGCATGCATATCAGCAGCTTTTGTCCAATTACCTGTTATTGGATTATACAGTTCACATTTTTTCGCCATAAGACCAAAACCGCCAGTAACTAATACTTCACCATTGTTTAAAACTGTTGCCGTATGCGAATCTCGAGTAGAATGCATAGAACCAGTGCGTGACCATGCTATCAATTTCAGAGGTTGTTTCACTATTGAATTTTCATAATCGAAAACAAAACTGAAAACTTACCTGATGATGTTACTTTTCGTGGCAAAGAAGCAATAAAACTTATGAACAAGATTAAATTTATTGTCGAAACTATGAAAATAATTGAATAGAAGATTATTTTTTTGCGAAAGAACACTCACGATATAGGCGTTTGTTAAACATATTTTCTTCTTCACACGAATGAAAATAATAAAGAAATGAATAAATGCACTATTATCGATAAACTATGCCTTTTATACGTCTCTTATATTTTCACAAGAATAACAAAAGATTACTACTAAATACAAAGTCCTTTCGCTAATACATTATCGATGATTGAACTGATCTTCTTTGCTTGATCTTTGAATGACGGATCTATGATACAACGTTGCACAGCGTCATGAATTTGTTCAGATGTGGCTTGCTCTCCATCTAAGGCAATTCCTGCTCCAAGTTGTTCCACACGTTGAGCTAGTATCGGTTGATCGGCTCCAAACGGAAGACATACTAGAGGTACACCATACTTCAATGCGATACTTGTAGTACCATGCCCAGCATGAGTGACTACAACATCTACACCTTGTGACAGAACTTCTGAATGCGGAAGTTGTTCAATGATAACTGCATTGTTGGGAACATCTATATCTTTCATGGATGTTATCGTGCTTGTGACTAGCACACGGTATTTAGTTTGATCGGATAATGCTGTCAGAGTTCGCTGTATTTTGCTATGACTATTGAACAATGGTTCTGTACTGAAAGAAACCAAGATAAATGATCGTCGATCATCTTGTGACCATGGATTGATCCATCCCGAAGGAGGTGCATCCTCTATTTGTGGACCGATCCATCGGTATAGCGAAGGACTAAGACTAGAAGCAAATGGATCCAATTCGGGAATACTAGTGACTAATGCTCGACCGACTGGTTTATCTTCAGCCCATTTCCATGTATCCCACAGTTCTTTGACAGGCTCGAGACCTTCAGCAAGTCTCATTTCATTGGCACGATTCATATTCAATGATTCTATCAATCCACCTGGAGTGCTTATGCCGCCAGGAATAGTATGCACCAATATGTAAGAAATCTTCATCAACTCAGGACTCTTTTCCACAGCAGTCAAAGCTCCGTACATCATACAATCTACAATGATTCGATCAGGTTTTTCTTGTTTCACTAGCATAGGAATTTCGTTGATATGCGTCTTGCAACACCAAGTTGTCTCAATGAGTCGATCGAACCCTGTAGAAGTGCTTGCCATCACCACTTCGTGCGTTTGTTCTAGTTGAATGAATCGTAATCCTCGCTTGTTAAAACGATTTTGCTGACTAGCATATCCAGCAATGGATACGCTATGACGTTGTTTTATGAGTTGTTGAGCGATAGCAATTGTTGGCGGTTGATTTCCTGCACCATCCCAAGTAAAGATGAGATAGTACAGAGAAGAAGAAGAATGAGACATATAGAGCGGTGTTTTGAGGATTTTATCTAAAGCGAAGAAAATGTAATTGGAAATATATGGATGACACACAACAAAAAACTGAATGTCTATTTTAATTAGTTCTTTTTCGGAGCTGAATCACCAAATAAATAGGCCGTCATTTGTTCAAGACTACGGCCGCCTGCTACATCAGCTTTTTCGCATGCTTCTCGAATTTCTTGAATTTCTTCTTGAGTTAATTCAATTTCAATAGCTCCAATATTCTCTTCTAAATTTTTGATTTTACTTGTGCCTGGTATTGGAATAAAATCGTCACCTTGCGCAAGAATCCATGCCAATGTTAGCTGACCTGACGTACAACCTTTCTTATCAGCTAACGTTGTTATTTGATCAACTAATTGAAGATTTTTCGGAAAATTCTCCTTTGAAAATCGTGGCATTATTCGTCGACGATCACCTTCATCAAGATCATCTGGACTCTTAATCTGTCCACCAAACATTCCACGGCCTAATGGTGAATAACAAACAATAGCTACGTTAAGTTCTCGACATGTTTTCAATAATCCCACATCATCTCGTTCAATATCTAAACTAAACGGTGAATATTCAATTTGTACACATGCGATTGGATGAACAGCATATGCTCGTCGAAGTGTATCACTTGAACATTCCGATAAACCAAGATATCTTACTCGGCCAGCATCAACTAATTCTTTCATAGCACCGATTGTTTCTTCAATTGGTACGGTTTTATCAATTCGATGTACATAATATAAATCGATAACATAAAGACCGAGACGTTTGAAACTTTTTTCACTTGCTTCACGAACATATTGTGCATCACCACGAACTAAAAATTTCTTCTCCGGCGTAGTAATATTGGCGAATTTAGTTGCAAGAAATACCTGAAAAGAAAATTGAGATATCATTGAGTAATTACGTATATACTAACTTTTTCTCGCTGTTCGGGATATTTTTGAAAATATTTTCCAAGAAGATCTTCACTATCTCCGTAAACATCAGCACTATCGAAAAAAGTACAGCCGAGTTCGATAGCACGGTCAAAAATCTTGAAACGTTCTTCATCGACTAGTACTGTTGAAGTTCCATAGGATCCTGATAAACCCATGGCTCCAAACCCAAGAGCAGATACTTGAGGACCATTTTTTCCTAATTGTCGTGTTGGTATCTTTGCCATCTTTACAAATAAATCTCTAAGAAAGAAAAATAGTATCTCTCGAAATAAATGATTCGTTGTTTTTTAAAGCCAATATTTATCTCGGACATATAGAGGGCTTCAAAGCATTTGAGTCTGTATATTTAGAAAAGAGTCGTGATACAAAAAAACAAGTAGAAAGTTATTTCGTATATTTTTCAGCTAGATATTCTTCCCATGTATTAGAATTTGATGAAATATTTTCACAAGTATTATTTCCTTCGGTAAAATCGTTGAGAACAACATCAATTATCGGCATAGGAGGCACCGATGTCTTCTCATGTCGTGACTCCATTAATGAATCAGCTATTTCTTTCATCGTATATATCTTTCGACCACCAATATCGTACGTGCCATTCAATGGCGGTTTTGTTGCAATGTTAGCTAATTCAATAGCTACTGCTTCTACTTGAATTGGCTGTATCTTTGCCTGTTTTGAAACAGCATCCATTGGATAATTTAGCAAATAATTTCCTAAATCTTCTGCAAGACTGTGAAATTGAGTAGCTCTCAGTATGGTATACGGAATACCGGCTTCTTTGATTAAACGTTCGCATTCCAGTTTTGCTTTGTAATATGTAAAAGACATCTTATCAATTCCAACAATGGAAATATAAATAAAATGTTTAATATTTTTTTTTGGAATTGAATTTAATAAATTCCTTGTTAAAGTTATATCAATTGGTTCACCATTAATTGTTTCGTAGGGCAAACTTGCAAGATATAATATTGTATCGACATCATCTTCGATATTTTTATTGATTCCTTCGTTTTTTGTCAAATCCATATGAATCCATTTTGAAGCTGATTGAGAAGCACTTGTTGGATTACGGCTGCCAATAACAAAGGGTGTTTGATTTGCAAGAAATATTTTCGATATAGCTTGTCCTACTGGGCCCGTTCCACCGACAATAAGTACTTTCACCATCGTTTGCAATCAGTTTTATAGTAGTACAGTTTCTAAATGAGTATAAAATAAGAATGACGAGAGCATGCAAACGTGTATATATATAGAGAGAGAAAGGTAATGAATGGCGGAAAAAAATACGACCTCAGTATTTTCGAGTACGCGTACTCTCCATTTGCACTTGAAAACTGTGTCATGTTGAATGTAATATAACTCTAGAGAAAGAAAGGAGAGAAAAGAAAGGAAAGAAACGATAATATGAAAGAAAAGAACGATTGATAATCATTGACTGTTACAGTAACAAGAGGTCCAACATTATTGGCAAATGACCATCCGAAAGCTTCATCCTTATGTATTTGCCAATCGAATACACCTCGAAGATCAGGATATTTATTTCGAAGTTCTTTCCATGTTGCTACTGCTTGATCAATAGTCATATAATTTCGTACACCAGGATCGACACCGAAACCAACAACGACATGTGATACACCAAGTACTGACACCCATTGATCAATATTTTTGACTATATAAGATTGATTAGCTAGATTCGGTCCAGAATAGTATTGTGGTGCAGCATAATCCATAGCACCAGCTAGTACCATTGCCTGACAAAAAGCTAAATCTCGTTTATTCCAAGCTGCTGGCGGCGCAGTAATAAGAAAGCCAGGATAACGTCGTTTCAATTCTAAACTAATCCAAATCATTTCATCTGTGTCCGGTGCCTGTTCCGCTTCGAACGTATTCCAATCTAATCCATTGAAAGCACCTATTTTTTCTTGAAGACTAACAATACTATTGACAAAAGTTTGGGACTTTGTTCGATTCGGAAAACTCATACCATTGTTTGCACCGCCAACTGATAATATTATCGACCGATTTTGAACTGTTTTAGCATATAGAATATCTTCTTTTAGATAAGTATTAGCGCCTCGACTATCTTGTGGCCGATTAAAATATACTTCACCTGTTGTGCCCGGTGGACCACCGACAGGTTATGCACGAAATAAATATATAAGATTATAATTCATATTGACATCACGAATACGAATAGGTGAGTCGACCCAATTAGGCCAATAGCCTCCAATAATTTTTCCATCGATATTATTACTTGATATAAGATAGAGTATTGATACAATTGTAAGAATCGTTACCAGTGATGGGAATCGGTTCGACTTTTTACGAACCGAACCGAACCGAACCGAAAAAAAATAATCACGAACCGAACTGAGCCGAACCGTTTCATATTTTAAGCTAAACCGAACCGAACCGAACCGAATTTAACCGGAAAATGTTAATATGAATTAAATGTGAGATAAAACAAGCACGTTGTTCCGAGAGGTATGTTTTACATGAAAGGAATATTTCTGTATGCATGATAAATATCTTTATTATCTATATTAAATGGAGAAAAATCAATACAATCATTAAAAAAAACAAATTAAAGAACGATTATCTTGAGGGTGAGGGTGTTGAAGGTGTGTTGACTGATCGAAATGAACAAACTAAATGTTTATCTATTTTTATTTCTTTGTAATGCTCGGCGAATTGCTTGTGCACATTCAGCTCTGACATCACTATCTTCAAGCATGAGCGCGATGAGTGTCTGAGATAAATATAAAAGACGGCTGATTGGGATGAAATGACTAAATATATATCTCACTTGATTTCGTTCTAAGGCTTGCACGATTACTTGTGCACCTTTAGCTCCGATTTGACACGATCTCAGACTGAGAGTGGTAAGTGTCTGTAATAAATATAAAACATCTCTGACCAAAATGAATAAACGAAATATATATCTTACTTGATTTCTCTCTAATGCTTGACCAATTGCTTGTGCACCTTCAGCTCCGATTTGATTATTGTAGAGATAGAGTGTGGTTAGTGTCTGTAATAAATAGAGAAGATGGCTGATCGAGATGAAGACACTAAATGTATAACTAACTTGATTTCTTTGCAATGGTTGAGCAATTGCTTGTATACCTTCAGCTCCGATTTTATTATGGTGGAGGTAGAGTGTGGTGAGTGTCTATTCAGGATAGAGATTGAATAACTACGTAAAAAAATATGTTAGGATTTTAGTTAAGTTTACTTGGAATGGCTGGTAAGAATGCAGAATATCATTGAATCGTTGATTGACATTGTTTGTGGACATGAATAAGTCCTTTTCATTCAAATGATCGAATATGCGATAAATTATGTCGATAGGAAGTGCATGAATTGATAAAGACATGTTTCTTCGAGTCTGGAATAATGCATATGTAATAACTCAATGTGTTGGTTTCAAAGTTATTAAAGGATGATATGCTATGCAAATCGGAAAGATAAATTTCGTCGTAAAAACGTACCAAGCTTCGACAATAATTCTGTTGTGACACTACCGCTTTCTTGTTAAAAAACCTTCCAAGTCTAGATAAGGATTCTCTTTGTAATCGTAGAGTTTTTTATGAGATAAGTTGATTAAGCTTGCAATGATAACGTACTGTATTTTACTCAACGTTAGCTTTACTAGAAAGAAGTTTTAGTCATTTCCTATTTTCTAAGATAAATTCATAGCAGATATTCTTCAAATCCATATTTTTTTGACTTTTGCTTTTTCATAGATCTATTTGTTAATAAAATCACATAATATGCAATCTAATGAGTGTTCTATTAAATAAATACAAGTTTATATAACAAGTAACGCTCGTTTTGAGATTCGCTCAGCTCTTTCTCGTAGAAATCAAGTACTTCTCAAAATCAACGACACCTCTACATTTGCACTATAAGGAGACAGAAATGAATGAATTGACAATTATCCATAAGATAACATAATACGCATACACTATTTTACTAAGGAGTATTGCTAATGATCAACTAGGTATAAGAATGATACATGAGTTTTCAATTACAGTCGAGAGTTACTTGTTTATCGATCATACGTAGATATTGTTTTTAGGGATTCATATAAATTAAATTTATTCTTGTTATTGGAAAAAAGATATTAGTAAATTATATTATATTAAATAATCTGGAAGATGTCACTGTTTCAAAAAAAACGACACATAAATAAAGGGATGAGAATGAAAAGAATCGGATTCATTTTCAATTGTGTTGATGTCGATGCTGAAAACAAAAGAATTATAAGTAAATAAATACTATTCAAATGAATTTTTATGTACGTACAGTGATAAGTTTGTGTTGTTGAGGGTGTAGTAATCAAACGATTGAAATTGACTTTTACTGTACCTCTCATTAAGATTGAAAAAGATCCTGTTTCCAAAGGAGAAGCTGATGTCACTATTAGAGTATAAATTTGATTCGATTGTAGGTAAAAGTATATGAGAAATTGCAAATTTCCTGCAGAATCATCATTCATAGCTACTATATTTTGTGAAGGAGCATTCGGATCAAAACTAGTATATAAATAACCAAATGGATCAAAAGATGCATCGCTTTGAATATAGTAATATCCAGTTGTCGATACTTCAATTTTTATTGATTCGTAATAAAATCTTCCGGATGAGTCACGACGAGTAAATGTTGAACTACTTGTAGTTAATCCACTTGAATAGTTTGATATTACACCGAATTGTGAGGGTGTTGTGTTTGGTCGTACTAAAACAAACTTGAATATGAATACAGAATAAATCGAAAAGCACTTACCAGTTGTGATATTTGAAGTGTAATATACTGGTGTGATGCTAACTGATGCTAAACCGTCAATGGTTAAAGTGAAAGATGTGACAACCAATCGAGCAAATGTTGTGAATATTACGATATAAGTTTCATTGGTTTGAAGAAAAGCTCGAAAACGAAATTGACCATTTCCATTGGAATCATCATCACTTGTGATTAAATTCTTAGATGGTACGAGAGGATCAAATGATCTTAGATATAAATATCCAGTTGTATCAGCTGAACTCTCACTTCGAAATATATAATTGCCATCTGATACTATTCGAACTTCAAATGCTTGATAGTAATATAAATCAAATGCAGTGAGAAATTGATTGTATATTGGACTGTTTTTTGTTAATAAGGATGAGATTTTTGTTTGTACGGTATATAAATTGACTTAAATAAAGAAAAAAGACATTTTATAGTTTTAAATAATTGAAATGAAATGTCTAACCAGGTGTTGTCGACGGTGGAAATGTTTGACCTGTTGCTGAACAATTATAAAACATTCGAATTTCTTGTAAATCAATCGAACTCATTGTTGTTCGTTGACCAATTACAACATTTGCTTGCAATGGAACGATAGTTGGACGTCCATTGGACGTAAAAGCATATGCATCATAATGCATCACTGATCCATAATCATATTGTGTGCTTTGAGTATTCACATAAGTACTATCATATTTGTCAAAATTATGTTGCATTCCTTAATTAAACAAAGTTGATTTCATTTTTATTTGTTCTTGTTGTTCTATCATACCTGAGATTATATTTGAATAGTCAACTCGAATGAAATTATCACGATCAGGACGAGATTGTTCATGAAAAAAACCTTTAATTGAACAATTAAAGGATTTAATCAAATGATTAACAACACAAGTATACCTAATGCATGTATCAATTCATGCATAATAATTCCTTCAGAAATACAACCGGGATGTTGTAGTGAAACTGTACGTTCCATTGAAGTACCCGTATTTTGGCCAACCTTTGATTTTATACAAATCGAAATATCAGTCAATAAGCCAAAAAGAAAGATTCTATTTACATAGGATGAACAACCGGCACTATTTCGAATCGTGATATAATACACATCAGATGATATTCGTGGTCGAAATTGAACACAAACAACATTATTCAATGATATTAATCGTTGCATTTTTTCTATAGTCATTATAATAAAACGAACTTGTTCATATTCTAAAATAAATGATAAAGAAAGCAGTTTAAAAATTGAATTTTACAACCATATCCCTCTTCAATTATTTCATATGGAACAATTCCATTTGGCCATGCAACTGTATTTCCACGCAATAGTACACCACGCTAGCAGAAATGAATTCAATTCATTTTCATTTTCATTTATTAAAACTCTCGAATAATTACACTTGTCAATGGAAAACGCATATCACCTTCGAATAGATCCGCTAAAATCGACAAAAAAATAAATAAAACAACATATTTATATAGTCATATCTAGATAGAACAGCGTACGGTTCTGTTCTGGATTGTCGTTCATTGTATTTGATAGTGGACGTCCATTGGTTCGTGTCAAAGAAACGAAAAACAATAAGATATTGAAAATAATCATCACCTTGAACATCTGAAAAATAAATTAAACGAATAGATTGCTTTTATAGAAGCATATATGCACTTTAATGACAATCATTATTTTCAATGTATTCTGCGTATATCATATGTTAACAAAGAACATGACTGATTCTGTTTTTTCTCTTGATTTTGAGATTGATGTGATGTTTTTTTTATATTCGAATTCGAGCCAAGAAAGGCATACTTCACCTGTAATTAAAACACAGCGAAAACTTAAAAATAATCTTTATGTCATGCTTTTTTTGTTCTTAAAATTCAAAGAGTGAATTTTTTTGCATCGAAAAAAAAAAGATTTTAGAGAGACATATTAAAAACCATTGCTTCAAAATATCTATTGTCCCACATTACTTTCCTTGAAATAAGATCCACTTTTTTTATTTTGCAAAACTGTGATCAATAAAATCCTGACAGACCAAAAATATAAAGTAAAATTAAAGTAAGTAAATAAAATTGAATGAAAATAACAACATAAGTAATGGAAAAAAAGCATAATAAATAGAATATGTTAAATTAAAAATATGAAGGGAAATTCTCGAGGAAAGAAAGTTCATCGATCGAATAATAAAGAATAGAAGAGAATTCTGGCACAGATGCTAACCGGCTCATAGCATTCGGGCCTTCGCAGACACTTAACAGAATATTCTTTATTCGGTCAATTCTCATGAAAATCACCGAAATTTGCTTTTTCGAAGATAAGCTATCCATCCCATCTATATCTTGACGGTGTTGAGTCTAGCAACTATGACCGGTTTCAACCTTGCTAAAGGGTCTCATCAGATACTTTTGACTATGTATCTACAGCTATTCGAATGATTTCTGCAATCATAAATAAGCTGGTCGATACTTAATCTACTAAATCACTAAGAAGTAAATTTCTCAGCAATTTTAATAGCTATTTTTCTAATGTTTTCAATGTTAGTATAAAAACAGATTAACTTGTAACTACAAATCAATCTGCTACGCTCAACTTTTGTTTTTCAACAATCAATTGTTTTGGTGTACAAATGAACAGTTGTATGTGTCTTTTGATAAAGATTAACACTAAATGCAGATCTTATATATTTGTCGACGCGTTCCGTGTTTATTTATTTGAAAAAAACATTCTTCAGGGCGCTGCATAAAGTTTTTTGAAAAGCACACAGAAAAGGAAGAAAGTACATATCGGAAAAATGCCGAAATACACAAGCTATGTACAGATAAAAAATGAAAAAATAACCGTTAAATTCAAATGGCAAGTCAATTGGTTTTAATTTTACTACTATTAATTCCAATTGATCCAATTGTTTAACACGCAAATTAAAGCCCAGTGATGCATACAAAGATATTTGTACCGTCCGTGTTTACATTAATGTTAGTTATTCTTAATAAAGGATATGTGAAAGAGCAATAAATGATTACAATATATGTGATCAATTAAAATAACTATTACATTTAAATTTTTAACCGTAAACAACAATTATATATAACTGAGGAACCAATTCATCAGTTGAAAGTAACATTGAACTTAAGCTTTTGACCTCAAAATACAATGAGTACTGTGCTATGTAAAATACTATTAGCTAGCTATTAACTGGTAGTAGTTGATTAATCCGTTAATTCATAAGAATATGCATCGGATTCCAACTCCCCATGTCAAAATACCTTTGGTCAAGTTTTATTCGAAATATCGCTATCTATTTTACTAACTATTAATAATTACTTAACAGTTAACTGCACATTTGAATTAGCTCGACTTGAATTATCTAAGGCCCTACTATTCTCGGGACTCTTATAGGTAACAACACGTTTGCATTAAACATATGTTCTTTTGACCTTTGCGCACACACAAGCAAACAATTTTTGTTTGTATGACTCTTCTCTACGAGAAAAAGAATATCACATTAAAAAGAAAGAAATTCTGTCTCTGTCCCATTCTCTGGTCTGTAAATGATCAGGAATCATCAAGAACTTTATTATGCAATATATATTATTAAAATATTATTCCCTTTTCTGAAAGAAAGGGTTATATGCGAAAAATTCACTCTAAAAATCCAAAAAGTTTGTCTGTCTGTCCCAAACCAATCAGATTTCAGCATTAGAAGGATAACAGATATTGCCCACTGAGAGGTCGAACTTAGTTGGAACCTAGGTAATCGAGATTGGGGAGTTCGAATCTCGATACAAATTCGGGGTGAAAGGTCAAAAGAACATCGATTAGAAACAAACTTCCATGGCGACCGTTTCGACTGAATTTCAGTCTCATCAGATGGCTTAATCTTTTCTGAATTCAAAGGAAGAATCCAAAATATAGGGTGTTCCAGAAGTCCGTTAGGAAAGTTTTTCTTAATTTCTCTCATATAACACTACCAATCAAATTAATTTTTTTACAGCATGATAGTATAATGTCTTAAGATTCGTAATGCCATTCAAACTACAATTTGTTCAACAACTGTACGAAGAAGATTTACAAGACAGAATTGACATATGTGAAACATTGATACCGATGTTGGAGAACGAAAAAATTGGAGACAACATCTTTTTTTCTGATGAAGCTACGTTTTATCAGCAAGGATTAGTCAATAAACACAATATTAGATATTGGTCCGAGAATAATCCACATGCAACACTTGAAACTGTAATGAATTCTCTGAAGTTAAATGTTTGCTGTGCTATGTCAAAAAAGTATTTGATCGGACCATTTTTTTCGACGAGAATACAGTTACTGGAGAAAATTATTTATCAATCCTTCAAAGCTTCATTCTTCCCGAAGTGAAGAATGATACACAAGGTTCGGTCAATCATTCTACAACAAGATGGGGCTCCTCCACATTTTGCTGTTAATGTACGAAAATATTTGGATCATCAATTTCCAAACAAACCTTCTCTAATGTTTTCACGAATGTTGTGAAAAGGATGCGTTTATGTATTCAAAATAATGGTAGTCATTTTGAAAATTTTTTGTAACTCCAAGTACATGAAATAAAACTTAAGATATTATACTATCATGCTCTAAAAAAATAATTTGATTGCTAGCGTTATATGAGAGAAATTAAGAAAAACTTTCCTAACGGACTTCTGGAACATCCTGTATATCAACAGACTATTAGCGGTGCTATAGGCTCTTCATTTACATTGACATTAATGAATCTATTTATGTGAAAATAGTAAAAAGAAATTGACCGTCAGCAAGATATAACAGGTCAGTTTTAGTTCAATATAAACATTTACTAGATATATTGAAGATATACTATTGACATGGAATAGATCAAATTTTTAAATGAAACTAATAACCGGCATGCAAATATCAAGTTAGAATACAAAATTAATCAATCCTTACCATTTCTTAATGTTCTGCTAACGAACAATAATGGCCATCTTGTAACAGAAGTTTATCATAGGCTCGCTGCTGAGCCGTATGTTACACCATTTCTATCCGATCATCCTTGACATGTATTTGGAAATACTATACAAAACGCTCTAACGCGATCTGTTCGATATTCACCAACATTAAAGTCATTCCAGAATGAACAACGATATATAAGATTAATCCTTTTGTACGATGGGTAATCTATTCGAAATTACCTCTAAATTCATTATTTCACATTATTTTTATTTCAATATACATTCAATTTCTAGTTATCCACCAGTATTTACTGAGAAGCGATTTAGAAAATTTTTACAAACATATACTCCTCAATCTTCATTTATACCGTTTCTAAATGATCGAAAACAATATCAACTATTGTGTCAAAACATTACCGCAAGATTAACATCAGAAAAAGCGAATCCCATAGAAACTAGAACACACGTAAGTAAAGAAAAGGATTCAGCACATATCGAACTACAAGAAAAACAAAGTCATTCAACTACATCGAAATCAACAGACAAAGTTACTTCATTAAATAAGTTCATTATTCATTACACACATGAAAGACGTTTTTCATCCTTCAAACTAGACATGCATCATATCTATGATCAAACATTTATCGAACATATATGCAACGATATCAAATTCATAGTTGGAAATCGAAATCGTCGCGCAAACACACGTGAACTTATCAATAAACGGCCTAAGAAATACTTATTAACGAATCACCACCGCAAGACACCTGTATGTATCTACCATCCAGTTTTGATTAAGTCAATCTTCTTATCTTCTAGAAACAGCACACAAGAAACTCAACACAAACGAAATATACTGGAGACATCGACAAATCGCACACGAATATGACATCCTTCCACTGTTTGTCCAAACAAAAACAAAACCAACAATTATTCTATATTTCAGATAAAAATATAATCAAAACATACCATATCCAATTATCTACATTCAAAAGCCTTCAATGATGTAAACTCGCGAGTACAGTATCAGCAGTCGAAACCGGCCATGGCAGCTTGTCTCAACACCCTCAAGATACTTACCGCCATCTTTACTACAGAACTGATACTGGCTTTCTTTATCTTCCTACTATTTCATCATTCGTCAAGCACGATCTATTGTAATTGCAACAACGAAAACCTTCGTATATGAGTAAATTTCATATTCATTGGCAAGAAAAAGAAGCATTTTACATTTTATACACACTCTCAGATTATTTTCACTTATTATAAGTATCTGATTATTTATATTCAATGAAAATGTCTCTTACACTTCAAAACTTACCCATCGAAATGGTCTACCGAATATTGGATCATTTAAATGACAAAAGTTTATATCTATCCTTTATTAATGTGTCTCAACGTTTTAATCGAATCATTTATTCTTCCCAACGATATCAGGTAAATCATTACTTCTTCTTAGTTTCTCTAACAAAGTAACAGAATAAAAGCATCATAAAACAATAAGTAACAGTTTACAAGATGTAAATGATTTCAAAGCACATGATGAGTCATCGTAACTTAAAGATAATGATCGAACTTTTCGAAGTTTCAATCTTCACAAACTGACTACAATTACCAATTATTTTGAAAACCAAAAAAAACTAAATCCAATATTATTTTCTTTCCGCACTAAAAGCCTTAATTTCCCCTCCTGATAAACAAAAACTCTCGAATATGACCACGTCTTTTTCAGTCTAAGTTATTTTCTTCCCTTTTCCAAACGTTTAATCATATGTTATGCATTTACTACAAGTGCAACTAACATCAACGTAAAGAAACCGACTGGAAAAACAAATCTCAACTCGCACCAAAAGCAAAGAGTTGATTACATTTGTGATCATACATCTGTTTCTCTAAAATAAACGACACAATCCTTTATTTCGTGCAAAAGATACCTCCAAGTACATTACTTCCCTCAACTCAAAATACACTAGACATCGAAGAAACACTGTACTTAAACCACTCAACGATTAGGATAAAGAATTAATCTTGCGCAATTGAATATATATTACATCACAACGTTCGAAAAACACCTATATAACTCAACAATCAAAACTCATGCACCCAACATCACCAAATTGCCTCATAGTTCTCAAACAAAGATACATATTCTCAGACACTATCTCTACTCGGGACTAAGCATGAACATCTATACTTACCAGAGACTCCTCCATATAGCATACACATCCACTCAGCTCATTTAACGCTCATCTCAGAGGCGTTACTTTCTTGTCTGACTAATAACAGAGATATATACGCAGAAACCGATCCTTTCTCCGAGTAGACAACATTTCATCATCTTCTTCGACACCCATTCATTCCTGTCTCTTTCATACAGACACTCACTACACTCGACCTGTCGGAGAATCTAATCGAAGCTCAAGGTGCACAATATTTGGGTGAAGCATTACAACAAAATAGAGTGAGATCATCACTTCTTCGTGTTCTCTCCATCATCTCATTCTTCTCTCTTTCATACAGACACTCACTACACTCGATCTGTCGTACAATCAAATCGGAGCTCAAGGTGCACAATATTTCGGTGAAGCATTACAACAAAATAGAGTGAGATCATCACTTCTTCTTGTTCTCTCCATCATCTCATTCTTCTCTCTTTCATACAGACACTCACTATACTCAGCCTGTCGTCCAATCGAATCGAAGATCAAGGTGCACAATATTTGGGTGAAGCATTACAACAAAATACAGTGAGATTATCACTTCTTCGTGTTCTCTCCATCATCTCATTCTTCTCTCTTTCATATAGACACTCACTACACTCGATCTGTCGTACAATCAAATCGGAGCTCAAGGTGCACAATATTTCGGTGAAGCATTACAACAAAATAGAGTGAGATCATCACTTCTTCTTGTTCTCTCCATCATCTCATTCTTCTCTCTTTCATACAGACCCTCACTACACTCAACCTGTGGAATAATCTAATCGGAGCTCAAGGTGCACAATATTTGGGTGAAGCATTACAACAAAATAGAGTGAGATCATCACTTCTTCATGTTCTCTCCATCATCTCATTCTTCTCTCTTTCATATAGACACTCACTACACTCAACCTGTGGAATAATCTAATCGGAGCTCAAGGTGCACAATATTTGGGTGAAGCATTACAACAAAATAGAGTGAGATCATCACTTCTTCATGTTCTCTCCATCATCTCATTCTTCTCTCTTTCATATAGACACTCACTACACTCGATCTGTCGTACAATCAAATCGGAGATCAAGGTGCACAATATTTGGGTGAAGCATTACAACAAAATACAGTGAGATCATCACTTCTTCTTGTTCTCTCCATCATCTCATTCTTCTCTCTTTCATACAGACACTCACTACACTCAACTTGTCGTACAATCAAATCGGAGATCAAGGTGCACGATATTTGGGTGAAGCATTACAACAAAATACAGTGAGATTATCACTTCTTCGTGTTCTCTCCATCATCTCATTCTTCTCTCTTTCATATAGACACTCACCACACTCAACCTGTGGGGGAATCGAATCGGAGCTCAAGGTGCACAATATTTGAAGTGCTCGAAGAATACAAATAGCCATCTCGAAGTGGTTTGGTGATTCAAGTCTAGATTTCAATTTTCTTGTTTAAGATTGATCACGAATAGGTGGAACATGATGGATATTCGTAATCATGCTCTTGTGTGCGTTTGTTATATATCATCGTAATAAATTTTAATATTAATATTTTATACAGATTTCTCGATTAATTTGAAATATTTAGACAGTTATATGTACTTTGGTTGCATGAAATGAAAACGGCTGGTAGTCGTTATTCTGTTTATTGATTTTATTGATTGATTATTGGAGAAAAGAAAATTTGTTTGAGATTAAAATGAAGTTGAACTTTATAGTTTGTGAACGTATCATAGATGGATGATATCTAGCGTATAGGAAGTGGGATATGAAAATGTTTGCATAAGACCTATCATTTATGGTTTTGATTGGTTATCAGACTTATTAGATTCGAAGTAGAGAAAATGTATGATGAACACGTAAAAAAGTCTTTAAAACTGAGAAAATATGGAGATTTCAGTGGTTGAACACGAAATACTCGTGAGAATATATCGAAATATCGATAAAAAATGAATAGTTTTAGTACTACTATTATGGTTATTATTCCGATATACTGGGGTTCACACTCGTGTTTCGCATTCAAATTCAAAAAGCTGATCAATGCAATCGCTTCCGGATTAAAAATGTGAAACACGAACTCATTGGGAAGTTTGTAAAATACTAACTAGAACGAAGGTTCAAATTGATGTGTAGAACTGATTTATTTTGTTAGTATGTTAATCGAATGTTGACTTTCAATGAAAATTAAGTTATAAAATATGTTCAGATCACTGAAATCGATACATTAGTTCTCAAATTATGTCTGTAATATTGGTAAGTCTGTGATGTTAGTAACGCCTGTGACATCAGTCCGGTTTCTGATAGTACCTATATTTTTTATGTCAGTGACGTCTGTGAGAAGGGGGGGGGCATGATAGGTCCAGACTTTCTACCCTTATACTTTAACACTCCCTTTCAGTTCGTATTTCACGAAATCTTCGTTTAAACATGTCATATTAGCTTCACGGCTGATATTTTGAGTCCGCAGCTGATATATGAATATTCAGAAGCCTAAATTTTAAAGACACAGATTTTCTACACATACTTGAATGATTGTGATGTGTCAACGTTGAAGCAAAATAAGATCCTTATATCAGACTCTCAAACAAAGGATTCGATAGCCGTGAGAATGACTATTAATATGTGAAAGCTTTGAGAAAAGTGAATAGTAAAGTAAACCGTTATAGGTTCTACTTGAACCTAACCGTTTGTATCTAAAGTTGTTAGCTTGATAGCTAAATTCCTATCGGTTCTATCATAAAATTATGAGTACTATCTTTTTTATATTTTGGGCAAATACAGCTGGTTGTTCGAGAGTCTTTCGCCCTCAACGATTTCGTCTATCTCTCGTTGTTCAATTATCATTTATAACATGATTTCTTATTCTAATAATTTACGATGGATATATCATACAAGTGCATTTTCTATCCATGAAAGATCTGCGTTCAATATAAGAGTTTTATCCAATTTAACTTCATCGAATATCGTTTGTTTCGTTTGAATTTATAATGTTTTACCTTCCAATGTTCGTGTCGTATATCAAGTGAACAGTGGAGTCTTACTTTACTTATTCTCTCAGTTGTAATCTCTATATCAATAATTATTGTTTCAAAGATTATCAATATTTCAGTTTCTATGACAGCTAAAGTATTAATATCAGTAATCCATTGTCTTATAATCAACGTTCTTCGATTACTTCGATTTACTTATTATTATAAGAAACATTATCGTTCTCTTCCTGTAATAACGAGATAAAATCCGAAATTACATATAGAATCTTTATTAACGATTAATTAGGAAAATGTGTTATGGGATATAAATCACATGTCTTTTATTAATTTAGATAATGCGCTATCAGAAAAAAACGAATCTTCGAAATCATTAATCATTTTTGAGCAATCGGAATTAGAGTCCTACGGGAACGATATTGAAAATATCACGTTTCCGAAAATATTCTATCTTTTCATATATTTTAATTAATGTATTCAAAAGTAGATTCTTTTTGAATATTTTGTTTCATGTTTATTTTGTAATAAAAAAGAGAAGTAGAAAAATATAATGAATACATGAGTTCATTGATTGATCGTTAGCAACATTCTCTTTTTCTTGGGGTGAGGATGAAAGTGTTTTGAGTGCTCAGTAAACTAGATTTCTTTCAGAAGAGGGTCTGCGAATCCTTCAGATGAGTGCTACTTGTTTTTCATTTGACAGATTAAATCTATATACTGAACATTTCGAATCCACCGGTAACTTTTCATACATATACGTATATAGAAAGGTAATACATGGCGAAGGAAAAAATGTGATCTTATTCGCTTCTCTGAAAGAAAGGGTAATACAGCGACTAATTCTTGAAAAAAGTTTGTCTATTTGTCCTATCCAATCAGAAAACAGTATGGTTTATAATGACTAATATTGGTCACTTATGATTCCATGTTAGTTAGACCCTAGGTTATCGGGCTCGAAGAGTTCGAATCGGTTGATAGGATCCTAAGAATGCAGATTGCAAAGAGAAATAAAAATTCATCTTCTGCTTCATGAACAGTGGATAAATCATATAATGAAATGCTTTGCTATTCATGCGCTATAAGTGTCCCTTATGGCTGTTTTATTTACATATATGATGATTTTGAATGTTGGTAAATAAAATCTTCTGTGTAAATTATATTGTATTACGGATAGCTCTTGATTTGTTTATCTCTACATTCTCACAGAATGTTTTCAGACGAAGATTAAGTGAGTCTAGTCGCGATTAATGTTATATTGTTTTAAGTATTTTAGATGTCGTTTCTGTATAAAATGATTTTAGGAGAATAAGAATATACTTAACAGAGTTAGATAAAGCATAATCAGATATTCAAAAACTAATATGGTGATTAATTTTTTAAAATTATTTAGCTGTGAGCTTTCTCTGCATGAAGGAAACTATTATATTGTAGAAAATTGCACTGATATAGTGAAAAAATGTGGATAGTTCGTAAAGAAAACAGCTGAGTCGCTCGAGTCGTGAGTGGCTTCTCACAATGAAAATAATATTCTAGTATACGAATCTTCTATGATTTCAAAAATTAGTAATAAAACGTTTTGCTGTCATGATAAACGAATCAATGGTATCAGGGCATCTGTTCGTTTTATATTTGAGAGACTTAAGGAAACAAAGGGATATCTTTTCATATTTGCAATACGCGAATTACATCTATATTACAAAGTTATTTTGATATAAATCTTATTTTGTAGAAAGTCTTTATACAAATTCTTCATTCATTATTTGATATTTCAGTGATATTTGAATTTGATCTGACACACTTATTCGAAGATGGTTACGTATTCTGAATTTACTCAAAAAATGTCAAAAATGAAATTATGTGAGCGCTGACGCTTTATTCCCTCTACTGAAAGAAAGGCATTACACCGAAAAGGAAGTAATGTGTGTATATGTGTAAAGGTTAAAAGAACATAAGTATTTTCCTCCACCCTCATACTTTCGAAGTCTTTTTCGAGAAAAGTCAAAACTATATTTTTTATATTGAACTCGAATCTGACATTGGTTTGTCAGAAAAAGCATGTGGTAGTAGCCATATTAATTAATAAAGTATTCTTTAGAAAATTTTGAGTTAGTTTATAGTATGGCTTCCTCGAAATAACGCGTTTTATAACGAATTGAAAGAATACTATTCGTGTTTAGTATATTGAATGAAAAGAGCGATTTTTGTCACAATATCTTCAAGTAATGATCGGTTTGAAAGACTGATAATCAATATGATTTGATGACGGGAAAAATGAAATTTTGTTGTTTTCTTATTTATTAACAAGCAAAGTTTAATGTCACTGTCTATAAAACGACCGAAGGAAAACAGTGTCATTGAGATAGTGAATGTATTTTAACCGTTTGATAGAAATGATATGATGTGCGAAAAACTAGGGTCGCACATTTGTCCATTGTTCTTGGAGACGAGAATAAAAGTGTAATTTTTATGAAGATAATATGTAGGAAAATTAAAATATTATTTAGAAAATTACTGAGAGAAATCCTATAGTACACAAATGTACGGCAATGTCGTGAAGTAATTACATTGTGGACATCGATAAATATGTGAATAAATGTTTGTCTGATATGTATCCTTATATGGCGTCGTGTGAGTGGCTTGACAAAAAAACTTTGTAAAGTATCGGATCTTAATAGTCAACTTAAAATGAAAATATACACTCAATTCACTTGCATTATTAAAATATGACAACAAATTTCTTTCAGAAAAGGGTCTGCGAATTCATAGGATGAGTGCCACTTGTAGCATTTATATCATGTTGAATGTAATATAACTCTAGAGAAAGAAAGGAGAGAAAAGAAAGGAAAGAAACGATAATATGAAAGAAAAGAACGATTGATAATCATTGACTGTTACAGTAACAAGAGGTCAAGGGGGAAACAGCGGACTTCAAGACTTCAAGACTTCAAAGACTTCAAAAGACTTCCCCCTATGTGACTTCACTTTTTTCGCAATACTTCATAAGACTTCCAATGACTTGATAGACTTCGAAGAGTTTGAAAGACTTCTAAAGCCTTCAAATGATTTCGAAAGACTAAAATAGATTTCAAGAGACTTGAAGGACTTTTAGAGACTTCAAACGAGTTCAAGGAACTTCATAAGACTTCCAGAAACTTCTAAGATTTCATTAGACTTCAATAGACTTCTAGGGACTTTAGTGACTTCACATGACTTTACAAGATTTAAAGGACTTCAAGGGACTTCAAGGGACTTCAAGGGACTTCAAGGGACTTCAAAGGACTTCATGGGACTTCAAAGGACTTCATGGGACTTCAAAGGACTTCATGGGACTTCAAAGGACTTCATGGGACTTCAAAGGACTTCAAGGGACTTCATGGGACTTCATGGGACTTCATGGGACTTCACGGGACTTCAAAGGACTTCATGAGACTTCATCGGACTTCAAGGGACTTCATCGGACTTTATGAGACTTCATAAGACTTCATGGGACTTCATGGGACTTCATGGGACTTCATGGGACTTCAAAGGACTTCATGAGACTTCATTGGACTTCAAGGGACTTCATCGGACTTCATCGGACTTCATGAGACTTCATCGGACTTCATCGGACTTCAAAGGACTTCATGAGACTTCATGAGACTTCATTGGACTTCAAGGGACTTCATCGGACTTCATCGGACTTCATGAGACTTCATCGGACTTCATCGGACTTCATCGGACTTCATTGGACTTTATGAGACTTCATAAGACTTCATAAGACTTCACTGGAGTTTCTTAGCGTATGAGTAGACCATCTACTGAGTCTAAATCTTTAAGATTTAGATTGCCGTATTTTCATAGCGCTGGTATTTGAACAATAATTTGCACTAGTTTTTGCAAAGAACTGTCTCAAGAAGTACAGTCTACTAAGGAAATTCTGATCACTCCAACTTTTTTGACTGAAATTGAGAGGTGAGGGAAACTCGTGGAACAAAGGTAGCTCGCCTCATCGTTTTCTATCAGTACAAGTAATTGTACTGAATTTTTTCAAAAA
>Ga0209960_1001915_pt1 | contig 23569 bp, 23 predicted proteins | sample ThiBiot_500_plan_2_FD_183947 | JGI IMG/M metagenome (GOLD analysis project Ga0209960, IMG submission 183947) | Wastewater bioreactor microbial communities from Cape Town, South Africa - Thiocy_expt_500_plan (SPAdes) | ecosystem: Engineered > Bioreactor > Thiocyanate-remediating >...
TTTTTTTTTTTTTTTTTTTTTTTTTTGAATTCTTTAAACGAAAATAAGTAAAATAAAATAACAAATAAAATAACAAATAAAATAAATAAAAAAAGGAAATACAAATTTTCTTTTGACGAGAAGGAATCTAGCGGGTTCCTCAATTGAAGGTGTATTAAGGGTGATTAATAAAGGAATTTCACTGTAAGTAACAGGTCGTTCTTGAAAAAAAAAAAAGGAGTTGATTTAAAATATTATTTTTCATTGTGATCTTTTTGAAAAAAAAATCATTACCATAAGTAATAACATTATCAGGAGAAATACGAATTTCATATAAAAGAAAATCATCAACAGGGAGTTCTCGAAGATTAACTCCTTTTAAATATATTTCTATCACTTCATCAACAGTAGTTTTTGAGTCAACAGCAATTCTTTTATAATTTGATAATTTATTATCTTTTTTCCAACACAAAAAAAAAAAATATAAAAAAATTAAAAACCTTTTTCTAAGAAAATTAAAACTACTTCTTCTTTCATTTAAAAAACGGTCTTGTGGTTCTAAATCATCATAATAAAGATTAATGAATCCACGTCCTAAGGAATCAACAGGTCCAGTTTTAAAAGGTAGATAAGAATTGATGAGTAAGGGAATATGCTCAGAACGGAATGAGGGTCTTCTAAGTCTAGCTCCTAGTATTGAGTTTTGTCTTTGGAGTAGATTTGAAGAAACAGTTCTCTGAAGAGCATTGGAATTGGGAGGAGGAGGTTCAATTGGTTGAGAAAAAGTATGAAAGTGAACAAGATATAGACGCATGAAATCATTTGTTTCATTTGCTATCCATTTCATTCTTTTTTTTAAAAAAATTGTTGATTATTAGTTATATATCTTGAAAAAAAAATAAAATAAAAAAAGAATTCAAACTTTAGATCAAAAACATTCTCTCCTTCATCCATTCTCTTTTGATATATAATCATTTCTCCATACATACGAACTTTATAAATTTTGAAATCATCTCCAGTTCCTTTGTAATTCATTTTCTTTAAAATCATCTTCACAAAGGCACCAGCAGTAGTTGAAGAATTCACTAAAAATGTCATTGATGAGCCTTTTTCTGCAACTTCATCAGTATCAAAATAAATTGGAATATATGATGACTTCAAGTGTTGTTTTCTTTTCTTTTCAGAAAGTAAAGAACAAACTGAACGGAGGAGTTCACTCAAATCATCCCTTGAGAAATCTCCATATCCACTTTAAATCATGATTGAAAAAGTTTTATTTATTATTTATTTTTGAAAGAAAAAAATGGATTAGAAATTTCTCAAAAAAAAAAAAAAAGAAAAATACCGATCAAAAAAGACAAATCCTTGCATTAATTTATCTTCAATTGTACCAAAATGAATTCTTGAAAGTGTAACAATCAAATCTTTTAGTTGAATTAATCCAGTCTTTCTATGATCAAAAACTCTAATAATTCCTTCAAGATAAGCTTCTTCATCTTCTGAAAGTCCATCTGGACCCATGATCATAGTATTAGTTCTTGATAAGGAATTAAAAATTTCAAGAAATAAGTTTCGATTTAATCCTTTCTGATTCTCCTTTTGATGAATAAATAAGTGCCTCCATTTTACAACATCAATTCCAGTTAATATTGATATCATTTTTGTTTCAAGTAAAAGGCGGTAAAGAGTATTTGGTGAAAGAAACGATTCTCCTGCATCAAGTTGTCTAAGACCTTGGATCATTTTCTCTCGATTTTCTTTTTCTTGTTTCTTCTTCTTTAAAATTTCTTCTTGCTCTTCTTTTTCTATTTTTATTTATTTATTTATTTATTTTTTGATTTTATTTGAGAGAAACCAAGAAAATAAATAATAATAATAATAATAACCTTGCATAAGACCAATAAAATTTGATTGAAAGTTTGTCATTTTTTGAGCAAATCTTTTCTTTGACATTTTTTTTCTTAACATTTGTTGAAGAGAGACAGCTAATGCCTTGATCTTTGCATATCTATTAATTATATTGTTTTAGATTGTATTATTGATGCTAAATTTTGTTTATGAAACAAAAGTCAATAAATAAATAAATTAATAAATAAATGAAACCTTCTTTGAACTATACGTTGTCGAATCTTGGATTGAACAAATATTGCGACCTTATCAACTTTTTCTTGTACAAGTTCTTCTAATCGAGCATACATTATCATTTTCAAAGAGATCTTTAAATCTTGAATTCTCCAAAGTCCAGATTCATCAATAACTACAAAATATTGTTCAAGGTTTTTAATCAAAGAAATACAAAGACCAGGAGAAGCTTTTTTCTGATAAGGACCAATTGATGAAGGAACAAGGATTCTATATCTACGATGAAAAGAGTTAACGAATTTAATTTTGAAACAAATAATAATAGTAATAATAAATGAAACCTATTGTAAAATTGATAAAAATCTAATTGAATATGATAATTACATCGAAGTTTTGTTATTATATCTGGAAGTCTAAAATTTTCAATTTGATTCAAAAGTAAATTTTCATTGGCATTTCGACCTTTATTTATTTATTTATTTTCATCAGTTAAAGTATTAATTGAAATTAAAATTAAAAGTACTATCTTCAGGTGTAAAGCAACAAATATAATAATGTCCTCCTTCTTGGATTGTTTGAGTCATAATTTTGATTGATTCCTAAAAACATACATCGTTAGAAAAAAAAAAAAAAAAAATCAAAAGGTTAAAAGAAAGAAAGAAAGAAAATATACAGTAAATTGATTGATTAAAGAGTTATCTACTCTTTTTTTAAGTCGTTGATCTTTCCTCCGTTTTGTTTTTGGAAAGAGAGAAGGATAGGAAAAGGTAAATAATGATTGAATAAAAGGAAGTGAGCTGCTTTTCAAACAATCTGAGAGTTCTTGTCGAGAAGTATTTTTATTTTTCGACAGAAAATCATCAATTGAATATTTGATCTTTTGTTTTATTATTAAATTTTTTATTTATATCTTTATATAATTAAAAAAAGGCATACTTTTCCAGAGAAATGGACAACTGTAAAAAATCGTTCATGTTGAGTTGAAAAACGAGGTGTAATAAATAAAGGATGAGAGCCACAATAAAGTTTGATATTTTCAAACATAAGATCATCAGAACTTCCAAGTTGACAAGCTTCTTCGATCAAACTTAAAATTCCAGTTGAGTTCTATGGATAATTAAGTCAAAAGAAGAAAAGAAAGAAAAAAAAAAGGTTGAAAAAAAAAAATGATATTTTACATTTTCGAAGAGTTCAATACAATCTTTGTTTTTGTATCTTGAAAATTTTGTGCCCTCAAAAGTTTGGTCAAATGAATTGAGATATAAAGTAAATATTTTTTCATTTGTATAATTAACACAGAGTTGCTCAAATTTATTTTCCTTTAGTTTTTTTTTTTTTTTTTAATTGGTTCAAAAAGTAACAAACAAACAAACCTCTAAATTAGCAAATCCAAGACTATCTAATATTCCAATTTCGTGATCACTGGCTTTTCTTGAATTTGATAAACTCTGAGTTAAATTTTGATTAATTGTAACTAATATAAAATAGCATAGACGTTCATAAAGAATTTTTGCAAAACCATCACATCCTTCTTGAACCTTTATTTTATTTTATTTTTATTTTTCTATTTTTTATTTTATTTTTAACTTTTAACAATTTCAAGGAAAAAAAAAAACTTGATTGAGATCTAAATTATATGTAACAGATTCAGTATGAGCAACAATTTGAAATTTAGTTGTTAAAGCTTTGACAAAATCTTCTTGAGAAACAGCAAGTAAGTCACATATCTTTTCAATAACTGTAATTTTATTATATTATTTATTTGGTTCGATTTGGTTGCTGAAAATTACTTTTTTTGAATAAAATGATTACCTTCAATATTTTCAATTTTGACACCTCCAGGAGTTTTAATAAATTTAACATTTCCAAGTAATAATACAACAGAGGCTACTTCAAATAAGGAATCAATTTGATAATCTGAAAATCCAATAGAACTCATGCAGTCTCTAACAATATTCAAATCATTTTCTGAACAAGTTGGTGACCAAGATTGTAAATATCGATAATATCCTATATCTTGAATCCCTAAAAATTCCCTTTCTCCAAGACTTACACCTTTAATTAATTGATAAAAAATTAAAAAATTGCTTTCATTTAATGGTCTCTGAACCACCCTAAATTTTTCAAATAAATGAGGTAAAAATTGAATTTCTTTCATCCTTCCAGTTTGATCAAAATTAATTCTAATCATTTTTCCAAATCGATTTGAGACTTCATTGTTAATAGTACATGCTCCACAAAAAGCTTTAATTACTTTATTTACTTTTTCTATCATTGCTTCAATATTACTTGGACTTTCAGTAATTAATGGAAGACTTCTTAATATTAAATTACAAATTGCAGTTTTTCCTGATCCCTCAATCCCAAGTAAACAAATATACTGAGATCTATTTATTATTATTATTATTATTATTTTCTGGATTTCAAAAATTCTATTCAATTAAATTCGAACCTCTTTTCAATTAACATATTTCGATAAATCATATTTACAAATCCAAAAAGATGAGGGGTTGTTTTCCAAGAATTTATGTCCAAATATTTTTGAAGATTATCAAAATTAAAACTTGATTCAATATAAGACTCCAATTCCTCTTCTCGATTCTCTTCTTTATCAAATGTTTCTAAACTAAAATTCTTTGAGAAATTAAAGCTATTCACTGCAATAAGAATCTGATTTCCAACCAATGTGAACTGTTTCCCAGCTGCATATCTTGTTTGTATAACATTCAAGATCTCATTTCCATTTCCTGACTTTAATTCAATGAGATTCGGAAGGACCTCATGAATTCCCATCATTTGTTTCCAACAATTTTCTTTTCGATATCCTATTTAACAAAAATAAAAAAGAAAGTTAAACTTTGATTCTCTTCAAAATAAATACAATAAGAACTAAAATAAGAATGTTTTTCATCTTAGTTCATTAATTAACTTCAAGCTATAGATCTCTTTACTTTTCCCCTCATTCTCATTTCATTTGCCATTTCACTTCAATTACAATTCCATTTTTTTTGCCACATCTCCAAAATTCATTTTATATCTTCCAATTCCTTGAAGTTATTCATATATACTTCTCTTTTATCAAATAGTAAAAACAAAATTTTATAATAACAGTTAAAACTGGTTTTATAAACAAATTTTTTAATTAATTAATTATAATTGGTTTTTTTTTTTTTTCTGAAATTAGCTAAATAAATGAACCGTTAAATCTCTCATTCAAAAATCGATTTTTTTAATCAGACAATTTATACCTCAAAAGATCACCTTCTTTTCAAAGAGATACAAAAACTTAAACAATTTAGATAAACTTTATAAGAAAATTGAATTAAAATGAGGAAAAGTGTTAAGATGTGTTGTAAAAGTTTGATTTGTTTCAGAAAAAAGTTCAATAAATCAATAAATAAAAAACAAAATTTTGTTGACTTTCACCTGCGATTTTTTCTCCCGACATATATTTCCCCTTTCTCTTTCTCTTTCAGCTCCGTCTTTACCTCTTTTTACAATCATCTATCAAAATCTCTTCCATCTCTCCTCATTTTATCTATTCAACTCAAGTGTTTGATATTGGAAAGAAGAAATTAAAGATGGTGGTGATAAAATTGATTAAATCATTTTTGAGTTTTGATATATCCTGTTTTTTTTTTTTTTTTTTTTTGAGGAGAAAAAATATAAGTTATGCTTGCTTGGAATAATAGACTTAATTGCTTCAACTCTCTTTTGAATAGATTGCTTCTGAAAGACGAGACAAGAACTTCTTGGGTTTATTTGAAATTGGAATAGAACTCAGATTGGAGACAAGTGTAACGTTTCATTTTTATTTTGTTTCATTTCATGTTTTGTGAAAGGAAAGAAGGAGAAACTTTAGAATTGAAGGAGTTGATTTAATTGATTATTCAAATAGATATAGTTGTGCACAAAAAAACTTTAAATTTTGTTGTCCAATTTGGAAAAAGCCCTAAGAACATCCTTGAATTTTTTCTTTATCTTTTCTTCTTTTTTTCTTTTTGGAGAGTGAAAGGAGAAAAGAAAAGAGGAAATGTCAGGTTGGGCTTCAAAGATCGTTCCAAAAAATTTTAGGAAAGATGAAAATAGTGCAACATGGAATGCTCAAAGGTTTTTTTTTAAAAAAAAAATCTTTCTTATTTTTTATAAAAAGAGAAAAAAAAGAATCATAAAAAAAAATAATCAAGCCGAGCAAAACAAATTGTAACATTAAAACGAATGGTTCAAGAGTTAGCTTCTTTGCCAGCTGTTGAACAAGTTCTAACTTTATTTATTTATTTTCTTTTATATTGCTAATATTTGAAAAAAAAAAAGCCAACTTCTCAAAGTTTAAATGAAATTGTACAAATTTTTAATGAAATTTATAAACATAATTTTGAAGATCTCGATGAGTAAGAAACATGAATCAATTTATTTTGTTTTACTACATTAATTTAAAATTAAAATTCAATAAAAAAAATAGCTTTCATGGAATTCTTAACATTTCTTCAATTGTATCAAAAAAATTATCTACAACTATATCTCAAATTCTCGATCAAAAAAATGATAATAACAAAATTGCAACTTCATGTAATCTTCATTTCAAATTTCAAATTTTTATAATTCTTAAGAGATGGAATTAAACTTTTTCTTTTTTATTATGAATATAGTCGTCAATTATTTTCAACACGAAGGACTCCTCTATCTTCATACTTGTGAAATTTTATCTCATTCAACTGTAAAAATTTTTGAATTTAATCAATTATTTTTTTTTTTTTTGAAAGAGGAATATTTTCCAACAAAAAAAAAAAAAAAAAAAAAAAAAAAAGACTGTTCCTGAGACAATTGCACGTGCAAAACTTCCTTCAACGATAGTCAAATGCTTCTCATTTTTTATGATTTATTGTAAATTACAAGAAATTGGGGATCAAGATGATATTCCTGATCTTGGAATTTTAGAGAGTGACGAGATTAATATTGGACCACTATTAACCGATATTTTAAAAAATCTTGGAAAAAAATCTCTTGTTGTGTTTGAGTTAATTGAACAACGTGCTTTCGAAATTTTGATAAATATAATTGTCATGAATTATACTTCTTCAAATAAGATTTGGAGAGAAAGGTTGGAAATTTTTTTTGTCATAATTCAAAATTTTATTTCTTTGTCTATATTTGAAATCAATAAAATAGAGCTTTCTCTGTCTTAGACTCTATAATTGATTGTAGACTTGATCAAGACCCAAAGTTAGTAACTCACTTCTCAAACATTGGCTGTATTAATACAATTCTCCAAAATTTGGATAAATTTCATCTTCCAGAAATTGTAATCTTAGTTGGACTTCTTTATAAAATTGTTAAAGTTAGTTTTTTCTTTTTTTCTTTTTTCTTTTTTTCTTTTTCTTTTTTTTTCAATTTTCCAAAGTGACTCCAATCAATAAGAATAATAATCATAATCATAAAAAAGAAATCAATGGTAAGATCAACGGAACTTTATGTCCAATTTGAAGAACTTGATGGATATGAAAGAATAGCTAAATTAATTATCCAATTAAAATCTCCTTCCTCAGGGTTTGAAGACCAGGTTTTTTTTTTCTTTTCTTCTTTTGTATAATGACCAGGTCTCTTTTGTATAATGATTACCTTTTCTTATTTACCTTTAAAAAAAAAAAGGAAATATTATTGAATTATTTAAAAGAATTTACATTAATTGGACCAAAAGATCCAAATCAAGGTGAAGATGAAACTGGACCTACAAAAGTTGTCAAGAACTTAAAGGCTCTAAGTTCATTTAAGACAATATTTTTGGATTCTACTGAAGAGACAATTAAAGGAAAAGTTGTTCAAATTATTTCTGATCTTTATAAGTCAAACCCTCAAAATTTTTTGAAATCTGAAGAACAAAATTTATTACCATGTATGATTAGTCAACTTGAAATTTTATCATTTGACTTACAGGTGAATTTCTATTTCTCATGAAAAAAAAAAATAAATACAAACATTCTGTAAAATAATTAATAATTCTGAATATTATAGTGTCAAGTAATTGATATTATTCGTTTCTTCGTTCTCGATGAATTATATAATCCTATTCAAACATTGATGGCCCTTTCTATGAAACTTGAAGGTTTTTTTTTTTTTGCAAATGTCTTGATTTTTTTTTTTTTTCCTCTCTTTTTCTCTTCTTTTTCTTTCATTAAATTTAAAAAAAAATTAGCAATAAATGAAGATATTGTACCAAAAAAAACAAAAGACCTGATTTACAAAACAATATTTGAGTTTCTAGAATTCAGAAAAGAATATCAACAAGTATTTGTTGAAGTAGGACTTCTTGGAGTTCTAACAAATCTCTTATTAACATTTCTTGAAGATACTGAAACTTGGAAAATTCAACAAATCCAAAAATTATTTGAAAAGTCTGATTCATATTCAACAGAAAATCTCCTTAGTTTTTCACAAACTGTTGAAGTTTCTTCACTCAATGGAAACCCTTCTTTATTAGCTCGATTACCTCACTTTGAGAAATTCATTGAATGTTTAATTCTTTTATTGAAAGGAAATCAAGAAAATCTTTCAACTTTTCATGAAACGTTTTTTTTTTTTTTTTTTTTTTTTTTTAAAAAATTTTTCTTTTTTTTTTTATTTTTTTTTTTTTTTTTTTTTTTTTTTTCAAAAATTTATCCCTCTTCTTCACAATTTTTTTTTTTTTAGATGTAAAAAGAATATCTATATGTTATTAAATTATACTGAAACAAGACCTTCAATGTTCAAGATTTTTTATACCCTCATAGAAGATAAAAATGATCAATTTATAGATTTAGCTAAAATGGGAGAAGCCATTCAATCAAACCATAGTCTTTATAATGATATGAAAATTGAAACCCTCCAAGTTTTTAGAGAAATCTTTCAATCAAAACCAAATTCCAAAGAACATTTTCAAATTTACTCTGGACCCATTTGTTTGGTTTCTGTGATTGTAAATTTAGAGAAAGCATTTTTAACTGAAGAGAAAAATCCCCTTTCAATTGTTTTATTAAGAGAAGTGTTTTTTGTTCTTATTGAATATTTTGGAGAAAATCCTGAAGGAAAGAGATTATTTGAAGAAGATGTGAAATATTCTTCCCTGGCTACTGCTCTCAAAGAAACTGGAATTTTACAAACAAATCAAGAAGCTGAAATTCTCTTTGATCTTCTTATTTGTTTAATTGTTGGAGATCCTGAAGCTTATGAACCTATCTCAGAGGGAAATTTCAGTCATTCTAGTCTCAAGAGTATCCAAAATCCAGAGGTGGCTCCTGCCCTATTATTAGCACTCCTCCCTCTTGTTCAACAACAACTTCAGCTCAAATATTTTTCTAAATTTTATAACCTAATAGAAACATCACTTTATAATAAAGTGGAAATCTCAAAAGTAGGTTTAGTTGGTGTACTTATTCGTGATTATAAGGATGTTATAGTATATGACTCAACTTCTCAATATCAATCGAATGAAGGAAATTTGCAAATCTGTCAAGATGTAATTTATAATATCCTCGAAACTTTATCCTCACTTTACCTTCTTCCAAATGAAATGAAATCCCTTTTTGGATTGATCGATTCTTCAGGTCGCTCTCCACCATCACTTCGACTTTTAAACATGATCTTCAATTGTACAAAGACTAGAACCCCAGATTATATCTCCTTTGATATGAGTAGTTCACCATTTAATTGTATTTATATGAAAAGAGTGAATTCTTGGCCTCCACCATCAGGATATACATTCACTGCTTGGATCAAAGTTATTCAATATGATGATGGAAGTGCACCTTTAGAGCTCTTAAGTTTCACAGATGATACTGATCGAACTATTTTATCAATTCAAATCTCTTCACAAACAAAACGTTTATCAGTTTGTGTCTCAAGAAATTATGATTTTGATTACGAATTTCTCCCTGATGTTTGGTACCATATCGCTTTAGTTCAAAGTAAAGGTCGCCTCACTGTTCAACAACCACATCTGACTTTATATGTTAATGGTCAAATGACCAAATCAGAAAAAGCAAGTTATCCTTCAGTTATGAGCTCAGGATTTTCAACAAACACAGATAAAATCCCAAATTCACTTCCATATCCTTCTCTCTCTTTATGGATGGGTACGAGGCCCTCTCACCAAAAAAAGTGCCCATTGATGTGGAATCTTGGACCTTCTTATTTTATTGAGGAACCACTTGATTTACCTCGAATCAATGCAATGTATAATATAGGACCTAGAATAGCAAGCAATTATCAAGGCCTACTTTCTAAATATTATACAACTGATGCCATCAATAACATTAATTTAGACATTGTTGGAAAAGTTAAAGAGAATGAAGGTGATAAAGGTCATTCAATTTTTGATATTGAAGAGTTAACAATCCCTGAGGAGCGATTTCTTTTCTCATTTCATCCACAAAATGTCTTTTTTCCTTTCAAGAAACCAGAAATTGATGTTAATGATTTCCATATCATCAATGACTCTCAAACTGATATTAACAACAATGTGGAATATAAGAGACAATTTATATTTAACTCATCAATCACTCGCTTTGATCCTTCAGATGAAGAGAAAATAGATCTTGTCGTTGAGAGATGTGGAGAATTATTTGGAAAACCAATTATTTTTTCTTCTCATGATATTTCAGAAAATTTAAGGAAAGTTGGTGGAATTCCAATTATTTTCAAAATGATTGATCTTTGTCAGGTTTTAAATTTTTCTTTCTTTTTCTTTTTATTCTTGGAAAAACAACTTTTTTCTTGTTATTGTTACAAGTTAATTACAATAATAATAATAATAATAATAATAGGATACTGAAACTTTCAATACAACAATTGGGATATTGGTTAATCTAATAAAATTCAATTGGTTTAATAGTTATTATATGGAAAAACAAGGAGGTTATGAAATATTAGCTCATTTAATCAAAAAGAAAAAAAATTTATTGAATTCCCGAACATTTGAATCAATTCTTTATTTAATTGGAAAAGCACCAGACAAAAAGTAATTTTTTTATTTTTATTTTTTTTTTTTTTTTTTTATAAAAAAAAAGGGATTCTGTAATTGCTAACCGAGTTGCATATCGTTACTTAATCCTTGATGTTGAAATTTGGAAAGATTTATCAATTAGCCTTCAAAGAATATTTTTCAATCAACTCAATGATTTTATGAAATCTAGTAAACAAAGTGCTTTTAATATCAATTGTTTACTTAGTACAAGTATTAATTCATTAATTCATTCATTTAAAATAAAATAAAATGGAGTATAATAACACTTTTTTTTTTAAAAAAAAAAAAGGATTGATCGTCAGATTATTTAGATTTTTGAAACAAGAAGTTTTTCATGAAGAACTTTCATACGAAGTAACTGGAATAATTCAATTTCTATTTAAAACACCTGCTTCACATCAAGGAGTTGATCATCTAGCGAAATTTCTTGTTTATACTTTATCAATTTCAGGTTTTCCTTTTATTTTATTTTTATTTTTATTTTATTTTATTTTCTCTTTCAAACTAAATCATTAAAAAAAAAAAAAAATTCCAATTCATTAAAGAAAAAGCCCCAAGAAAAATGAAAAGAACTGCAACAAATATAGATTCTGGAAATTGGGATACAGTATCTGATCTTAAATCAACACCTTCATATGTAAAATTAAAGGGAGTTATTGGAAATTCAAAAACAGTTTCTAGTGCAAATCGGATGATTAGAATTAGAAATCAATTACTCGAAATGCTCATTCAAACTTTATCAGTGACAGAAGATCTCTTGGACAAATTTCTTCGATTTATTGAAGACCCATTAAAATGGTGTCTCTACTTTTTTGAGAGTGAAGTTCACCCTTATACAGTTGTTTTGGTTCTCAGATTATTAGTCATAATACTGTTATTAAGACCCACAGTTTTGTCAAAATTTCGTTCTTCAAATGGCTTTGTAATTCTAAAGAACTCTCTCTTACCGCATTGGAATTTGGTCCAAGTATATGAATCACTTTTCGGACTATTTTTTGGAATAGATATGGCAAGGATACCCCTTGAATCACCTCAAGAAGAAAATTCCATTTCAAAACATCTTGATGAACCAAATTCAAATCCAACAATTGTTTGTCCTGAGGCCTTCAAAATTATTCTGACATTAGCGAAAAGGGGTGTGGATACACTTGTTTTTTCCCATCAAAAATTGTTAAAAGAAGATGAAGTCTCTTTTGATGTCTTACAAACACCTATCTCTCAACTCCCAACAATTAGATCTGGAATAGTCTCAATGATAATGTCAGGAACTGGAGCTTTTGGAGCCCCTGAATTAATTGAAAATAAAAAACCAACTGGAAAACAAGTCAGTGATGCAAACCCACAGGATCTTAATGAATGGACACATACCAATTCTGAAATTATTAATGGAGTTCTCCTCTTGGAGAGATTTATTTTAGATATTATTACTGAAAGATATAAAACTGGAATTTTTATGGAGTACGTCTTAAAAAGTGATTTCTTGGAAGATTTTACATCAATTAGCTTTCCTGTGTTATTTTCTGAATTGGAATATCAAAAAAAGGGTGCACCAGATTCTATCAATTTATTACCATCTGGACCAATTTTAAAAGAGGAAAAAGAGGGAAATGAAGAAAAGAAATTAGAATTGAGGTTCAATGAAATTTTTGCTTATCCACTTGGAAGGTTTCATTTTGATTTTCTCCTCGTCGTTGCGAAAGATCTTATCTTCACTTCAACCGTGAGCAAGATGGCTCCAAATGTTGATTTAGTTTTTGATTCAGCTTTTGCAACAGATGTTAGTATCATGAACTCATTTATAACCAAAATGTTAAATGTCCTAGTCGTTGAACTCAAAGGATTCATTGGAGATAAACAACCAAGGGGAGATATTCCTTCATTCTTAAGGGATCAAAAATCATTCTCAAGTATCCTCAAATTTTCAAATATAGCTTTTGAGAAAGTACTTCAAGGATCATATGTTGGAGGAGCTGATATACTTTTTGATTTTCTTGCAGAAGTTTTAGAGATGGTAAATCTTGAAGAACCTCCAACTGAAAGATTAACAAGTGGACTCATGAGATTGGCTCGATCAAATCTCGCAACTAGAGAGGATAATACACTTGCATTAATGAAATTATTTAATCGAATTCTACTCTATCAACTTGAAGAGTCTCATAATAATAGTGAAAGGAAGATGATGTTTGCAACTCGAATTATTTATTACCAAAAAGTTATTCTTGGTTCTGCAAATACAGATCTTGAATTCTTTCGCTCAATTTGTTGTTATTTGTATCAATATTTATATGATACTAATCAAGATGTTCAAATTATCTCAATGAACATTTGGAAACTAGTTATTCTCTCAAAACAACAGGAACTTGAATCTCTCTTCAAAACCAAGAATAAAACAATCAATGTCGTAGCTTTAATAGAAGGTTTCAAACATTTAATTCATTCTGAAACTGGAATTGTTGCTTTTCAAGAGTTCCTCAAGCAAAAGAAAAATGAATTAGACCTCATTTTTGATGAGAACTTTTCAAAATCTTGGAACAATTTAAAAAATCAAGAAACAAAAAATAAACAAGAAGCCAAAAATTTATTAAATCAAAAACGGACCTCAAAAACTAAAAGGCTTCAAAAAGAGGAACAACTTGAACAAGAGCTCATGATAAAGACAAGTACCTCCTCACAATTAAGGTACTCAAAATTAGTTGATAAAGAGAGTTTGAAATTTTCTTTAAGTGAAAAGGATACAATTCGTCAGTTATCAAAGAATAATGAGATTTGGGAAAAGTTAGATCTCTCATTTCAACTTGAAGTTAGTATTTGGGGAGGAATGGAAGACCCATACCTTCAACGATGGAAGTTAGACCTTCATGAAGGACCATCAAGAATGAGATTAAAATTAGAAAGAAATCATCAATTTTATACTCGTTACCCTTTTTGTCCTGAGGATCTTGAAAGAGACACAGATTACCTTCCACCATCAAGTTTTTATACTCCAGAGTACCTTCAAAAAATTGGAAAAGAAAAATCTGTCTTGAATTCACCTGCTATTGGTCCTGGTTTGTTGACCTCAATGAATTTTTCAAGTCTTCAAGATTTAAATAAAGCCTCCATTATTACTCTAGCAAATTCTGCAATTATAAAACAAGATGAATCAATCAAAGGTGAGAAAGAAGAGGATAGTCAAAATCATAGTCAGAATCATATTCCCGGTCAAAAAGATGAACTTGAAAATAAGAACCATGAAGAGAATACTCCAAATGAAATTGATCGTGATAATGAGAGTATTCTTGAAAGAGATGAAGATACTGAGAATGATAATGAACTTGATACAGCAAAATATCCTGGAGCTGAAGATGAATTTATTAGTGTGAGCAAACATGATCAATTTTTATCACAATTTCTCCCTCATTATCAAGTATTTGAAATTCATAATTGTGTTCGTGTTTCAGGATTAGATATTTATGAAGGAATCTTAGTTGTCACCCCAAATGTCCTTTTTTTTATTGATCACTACTATCAAAAGTCAAAAGATGAGATTGTTCCAGTTGTTGAGATTCCAAGAGAGAAGAGGGAATATGCACAATTGGCAGAGAAAAATATCAAATCAGTTTCTAGTACGACTTCTAACCTTGTTCACTCATTTGTTTGGAAAGAAATTAGAGATATTTATAAAAGAAGATTTCTTTTGAGGAACGTTGCTTTAGAACTTTTTATGAGAGATGGAGAGGGATGTTTGATTGCTTTTCATCATCTAAAAACAAGGGATTCAATTTATAATCGATGTCTTAATAGGGCAAAAGCAAACCCAGTTGCCGAAGCAATTACTGGAACAGTTAGAGGAGAAGTCATCCATACATCTAAATTCCCTTCCTCCTTGAGCTTGGGTGAGATTACAACAAAATGGGAAAGAAGGGAAATTACAAATTTTGAATACTTGATGCAATTAAATACGAGAGCAGGAAGGACATATAATGATTTGACACAGTATCCCGTCTTTCCATGGATTCTGAGAGACTACACAAGCGAAGAAATTGACCTCTCCAATCCAGAAGTTTATCGTGAATTAGACAAGCCAATGGGAGCTCAAACAAATGAAAGACTTCAAGGATATATTGAAAGATATAATGAGATGGAAGATGACCCTTCCTCACCAAAATTTTTTTATGGAACTCATTACTCTTCTTCAATGACAGTTTGTTTGTATTTACTTCGTTTGGAACCTTTCACTCAAGAATATTTGGAACTTCAAGGGAATCATTTTGATAGACCAGATCGATTATTTCATTCTATTCCAGATGCTTGGGAATCTGCTTCTCAAACTGTTCCACTTGATGTTCGTGAGTTAATTCCAGAGTTTTTTTATCTCCCAGAATTCCTCAAAAACACAAATCGTTTTGATTTTGGAAAGAAAGATAATCATATTTTAATTGATAATGTTGTTTTACCTCCTTGGGCTAAAGGTGACCCCGATTTATTTATTAGAATTCAAAAACAAGCACTTGAATCTGAATATGTTTCTCAAAATCTTCATAATTGGATTGATTTAATTTTTGGATACAAACAAACTGGAAAACCTGCTGAAGAAGCTTATAATGTCTTTCACCATCTCTCCTATGAAGGTAAAGTTGATATTGATAAAATTACTGATCCAATTGAAAAGACCTCGACCATTGGAATTATTAATAATTTTGGACAAACACCAACTCAATTATTTAAGAAGCCCCATCAAAAGAGACAACCCTTAGAGGATTCAGAAATTATTCTTTCCCCTTTAACAACTTCAAATGAGATGGCAACTAATCTTGGAATTTCCCTTACCTCTTCAACACATTCATATCTTCCAACTGATGTTAGTTCAAGTTTATCATTTGTAGATTCTCCATTTGTTCAAGTTCAGCATCCAAATCATTCTTTAGTTCCCTCTTTCCATTTAACTTCAGAAAAATTAATTCAATCTATAGCTCCAGTAAAAGAGATAGGTGCTCCTGTTGGATACATTTGTTGGATGGGTGATAAAATTGCTGCTTTTAGTCCAAATCAACGTCCATTCCCTGGACACTCAAATAGATATGTTGAATGGGGTTTTAAAGATGAATCCTTAAGATTCATTTCCAGTGATTCTAGAACGTTTAGTATCTTTGAATCACTTCATCTGGGACAAATTACCACGACTGCTTTTGCTTTAAATGATCGATTAGTTACTGGAGGAGAGGATGGCCTTGTTCTTGTTTGGAAAATCCCAGGTAAAATTCGACAAGAGCTAAAACTTCTCCAAAATCTTTCTGGACATTTGGAACCAATAACCACTATCTCTGTTTCAAATAACTTTTCAATTATTGTCTCAGCATCAAAAGATTGTACTTGTATTATTTGGGATTTGACTTCCCTTCAATACCTTCGAACTCTAACTGGTTTTGATAAACCTGTCACTCAAATAGTTGTCAATGAAAAAAATGGAGATATTGCAATGTGTTCTGGAAATTGGTTATATCTTTGGACATTAAATGGTGTACTATTAGCAAAAGTTCAAACAAATACCTCCAAGAAAGGCTCTATATTATCATTATGTTTTTATGAATCTCAAGGAACTGAAGGTGAACTCTTATTTACCTCTCATGCGAACTCAAAAATTAGAATCTGGAGTTTACTTCATGATAAAGATAAAAATGAGGAACATTTACACTTTGATTACTCAAGAAATCAACTTGGAAATACTCAATCTGAATCAAATTGGATTTTAAAACCCCTCCATTGTCTTGATTATTTAGGAGATAGAGATTTTCAACCTGAAGGAAATAATCGACCCAAATCCCCTCAACTTACTTCAATTGTTCTTGTTCATGATCAAAAAAGACTTTATGTAGGTGATTCTTCAGGATGTGTTTATGCTTATTCTTTTCCTGATTCTGATGAAAAGCATTGGGTAAAAGATGCAATGGTTGATTCTTGTCCAGTTTGTTCTATAAAATTCAATGTAAGAGAAAGGAAACATCATTGTCGAAGCTGTGGTGGAATCTTTTGTGCTAATTGTTCAAAATATGAAGCTGATATCCCTGATTCTGTTTCAGTTCCTAGACCAGTTAAACAATGTCAAGATTGTTATAATGCAACAACGAAGAAGTGAAGTTAATTTAGGAGTGAAAGTGAAGTTGATTTAAAGGAGATTTAGAAGAAGAGATTTCAAAAGAGAATGAAATGATTTTGAAGAAAGAAAAACTAACTTGTGAATATATTTTAAATAGACTTTTTTTAATTTGAGATAGATTCGTTTTACTTAATTTTATATTTATTTTAATTGATTCCCTGAATTCAAACATTAATTATTAATAATTAAAGTTGTAAATTGGAAGTTTGGTGGCCCTGCTCTCACTCTCATTTAATGCTCAAATTATAATTGATTCAATTCAAGAAGTACCAACTCCTCTCAATAAATTCAATTCAATTCAATTCAACACTTTCATAACCAACTTGAACCTCTTCTAACGTTTCATTTGACTCATAATTACTCATAAGAAGTTCTTTGGAAGTACCAAGTCTTCCCATATATTATTAATTACATACATATTGAAAACTTGGCCAAAATACAAGCAATAATTAGAAGCATAAATATTTAATACAAGTAGATAACCAATTTTTATTGTCTTATAATAAATAAATAATAGGTTCAATAAGTTTGAATACACAAATAGCATTGGAAAAGCTTAATTAGACTAAACAAATGAACTTGGGATTTCTCAAAGTTAAAGCTGACCAGCTGCAATCAGTAGCTACGAATGAGTTGGTTGGGAAAACTATTGATATTGGAAGCTATTCTCTTGTTATTGAAAGAAAGTTAGCTGAAGGTATTGGATTTTGTTAAGCTTATTACAAAAGATGTTTATGAGTTTAAAATGGATAAATATAAACTTATTGAATTCTTCTTTGTTTAGGTGGATTTGCTCATGTATATCTTGTTAGATCTGTTGTAACTGGTGAACAATTTGCATTGAAGAGAATTGTTATTGGAAACACTGATGTATTGAAAGCAACAATGGCAGAACTTCAAATAATGGTTTGCTTGATTAATTCATTTCAAAATTCTACTCAAACTTTGACATTAATTTAAAACTGGATTCAAATCATTCAATCAACCATTTTTAATAAAATAGAAACAATTATCTGGATCTGATAAAATTGTCAAATATCTTGATTCAAAAATTATTGGACAACATGAAATCTTAATTCTTATGGAATATTGTCCAAGTTTGAATTCTTCTATTGATTTATTTTCTTTTTTTAATTTCTCTCAAATTCAAACATTCAAAAAAAAAGACACACTTGTTGCATATTTGAATTCAAGATTTCAATCAAGATTAAATGATTCAGAAATATTGGCAATATTTAGTAGTGTTTGTGAATCTGTTGCTTACCTTCATTATCAAAATCCTCCAATAATTCATCGAGATTTAAAGGTTTATTTATTTTTCTTTTTTTTTTTGACTAATTCTTCCTTCTTTTACTTAGTAGTTGAAAAATTGATGAGATCTTCTTAAACTAAACTTTTTTTTTTTCTCACTTCAGGTTGAAAATGTATTAATGTCAACAAAAGGAGAATTTAAACTTTGTGATTTTGGAAGTGCAACAACAAATGTTATTAAAATAACAAATTTCAAAGATATTGGAATTTATGAAGAAGAAATTCAAAGATTTACAACACTTGCATATCGTGCACCAGAAATGTGTGATCTTTACCTTAAAAAGACTATAAATGAAAAATCTGATATTTGGGTTGATTTTTTTTAAAAAAAAGAATCAAATTTTAATTATTTCAAACTTTTAATTTCCAAAAAAAAAAAAAAAATCAAGTCCTTAGGATGTTTACTATACAACCTTTGTTATTATAAAACTCCTTTTGAAGATAGTGGACAATTTGCCATTTTAAATGCAAAATATCAAATTCCATCAAGTCCACATTATTCTCAAGAGTTACAGAGCTTGATTCGTAATTTTTTTCTTGATTTATATATTTTTTTTCGAAATCCAAAATTTCGAAATATAATTGAATTTAATTATAGCATTTATGTTAAATGTTGACCCTGATCGGAGACCAAACATTTTTCAAGTCCTTGAAAGGGTTTCAATTTTGAGAAATTGTGCTTGTCCAATCCAAAATGTAACTTTTATTTTTTTTAAAAAAATTAATAAAATAAAAGAAGTCAATAAAAATAAAATAAAATTAAATTAAATTAGATCTACAAAGATGTTCAAGAACATCCACAATCTGAACAACCTCAACAATCTCAACAACAACATCAACAACATCATCATCAACAACAACATCATCAACAACAACAACAAACACAAACACAATCAAATCCTCAAATCAAAACTCAAACTACATTAGAAATTCAAAAAAATATTGTTCCTATGAGGAGAGGAAGACAAAAGAATACTCAAACTGTGAACTCAAACCCAGAAGTAAAAACTTCACCCAATCAATTTCCACAAGATTCATTTTCTTCAGATATGACATTTTCACCTTCAAACCCATTTAATGACTCATTTGGATCATCTTTTTCAAATTCAAATTCTTCAACAACTCAAACTTCTTCTTCAAATTTTGATGATGCTTTTGGCGAACCTTTGAATACAAACTCACCTATTATAACCTCTTTTGATGATGCATTTGGATTTTCAACTTCTTCTCCTTCTCCTACTTCTCAACCAACATCCCATCCTCAATCTCCTATGAAAACTCCAAATTCCTCTTTCCTTGACCCAAATTCAAATCCAAATTCAAACTCAAATTCTAGACCAAATACCAGACCAAATTCTCAACCAAATTCTCCAATGACAATTCAAACTTCAGTTTCAAACTTTCAAACTCGAACTCATACTAGATCACAATCAGAAGGAAACAAGGACTCTCAATTTTATACTCAACAAAATCATAATTTAAATCCTCTTTCCAACTCTCAACCTAATTCTCGTCCCAGTTCCCAATTTTCTTCAAAACCATCCTCTAGATCTCATTCAATTGGTATCATGGATCCTGATCAACTCAATTCTCCAATAATTAGTGAGTTACAAGAAGCCATAGGGCAACAATTAAACATAGAAAATCGTTCAAATACAAGTAGTCCCCTCAAATCCCTTCATTCACCTCATTCACCTTATCCTGAAGTCTCCACTTTTAATACTCATAAAACACTTGATCCGTCAAAGAGAAAGAAAAGAAGACACCAATCTCAAAATCGAACTAATTGGGTTCAAAAAATGGTTTCTCAAAAGGACTCTCCTAAAAGCAATTCAAGAAATATCCTTTCATTTTTTATTTTTTTATTTTTTTTGTTTTTTTGTTTTTTGATTATTTTACTTACTTTTTTTTTTTTTTTTTTTTTTTTTTTTTTTTTTTTATTTTTTTTTTTTTTTTTTTTTTGATTATTTTTATATTTTACTTTTTACTTTTCAAATTTTCCTTAACTTTTTCTTACAAATTATTGGAGAACTTTGGAAAATTTCAGATTCTAGCCAACCTTTAGAATGGGTTTTCTCTGAAATCTTGAAGTATTTAAACCAATTAGATGCTCAATCACACCTTTATTCTTTATTTCTACTACATCGTATTGCTATTGAAGGTCCAATGTCCTCCTTAAAAAACTTAACCCAAAAAGTCTCTTTTATTGATAATTTGAGAAGAGTTTCTCAAACAAGTAAATTTTTCTTTTTTCTTTTCCTTTTTCTTTTTTTATTTTCTTTCCTTTTATAATTCCTATTCTTTACTTAGATAAAGTTGCTGTGAAAAGGATTAATACGTACTCAGATTGGTTGTCCAAGAAAATTCATTTCTTAGAAAAACATCCAGAATTTGAAGGAACCTACTCTTTAGAACAATTCTTTTATTATTTCCAAAAACCTTCAAATCAACCAAAACAAATTAATTTTCTAAAGTAAGATTTTTTTTGCTTTTTTTTATTGTCCATAATCCTTGAATTCAAATTATTTTTTTAGTGCTGACTTTGTCAAGGAACTTGTAGAGCTTTATAACTCAATGGATGAAATGAGAGAACTTCTCTTCGAAATGACACCTGGAGAAGATATTATTTTATATTTAATTCAATCAGCATTAGTAGAAGAATCACTTTCAATTTATACTTTAATATTACATCTCACTTCCAAAATGAAAGGTAATTTTTATTATTATTTTTTTTTTTTTTCCTTTTTTCTTCTAATATTTCTCTATTCAAATCAATAAATCAAGAAAACCCTCAATTCTCGCAAGATCTTCATGCATTAAATATTCGAACAACTAAACTTCAAACCTCTCTTGCTTCATATTGTGAAAAGGTTTCAAAACAATTTAGTGGATGTTTATTTAGTCTCCCAACTGTTCCAAGCTTTCCACAAGTATTTCTTTTTTTTTTTTGAAAAAATCAAATTTTAATTCTCATCTTTCTTTAGGAAAAATCAACTTTTGATTATCCTCCTTCTTGTGGAACAAAACATTTACTTAGACTTTCTCAAAGGGAAGTTGATATTACTTCTCTCTCAGTTTATGCAGTTTATGCACAAAAACTTAAAGAAGCTGCTCATATGAAAGTTGACACTTCATTTCTTGTATTTGCTGGACAAAGATATGATTCTGCAATGTCATCAGATTCAGAATAAATTATTTCATCCATTAAAAGAAAAAGAAAAAGAAAAAGAAATCTTTAAAGTTATTTATTTTTATGTTCAAAGGTTATTGTCGAGTTGAAGTTGATTTGGGGGTGTTTGTTTAAAATCTGGGAACACAATTTCGAATACTTGTGAAAAGTGTTCTACGAAATGAACATTTATTCCTTCTTTAATGTTTTCATCTAACTCTTCCCAATCAGGTTGATTTGATTTTGGTAAAATAACTGTTTTCATTCCTGTTCTTTTTGCTGCAATTATTTTCTCTTTAACTCCACCAATTCTAGTGACACGTCCAGTTAAAGTGAGTTCTCCTGTTAAAGAAGAAAAGAAAAAAGAAAGGAAGAAAAAAAGAAGAAATGAGGACAATAATAAAGTAAAATAAAATAAAATAAAATAAAAACTAACCTGTCATTGCAAGTTCGTGGACTGGTGGCATATTAAGTGCAAGTGAAGCAAGTGTACAAGCAATTGTAATTCCAGCTGATGGTCCATCTTTTTTAGTGGCTCCATCGGGAACATGTAAATGGATTGCATTTTGTTCAAAGAATTTATTTTCTGGGTCTAAGTCTGCAAGGAATGCTGGAAAATCGTATTATATTGAAATTTAAATTTTACAAATAAAAGGCGAATAAAGAAAAGAAAAGAAAAGAAAAGAAAAGAAAAGAAAAATCAAACATTTAACAAATGAATATGCAATTGAAGCTGACTCATTCATTACATCTCCTAATTGTCCTGTTTTAACTAATCCTTTTTTCTCTTTTGAACCCTTTTCAACAATACTTTCAAAATACAATGTTGATCCACCTTTTTATTTTTGAAGATTGATTTTGATTAGACCAAAGTAATGGAAATAAAAAATTATTATGATATAAATAAATGAAATTGAAACCCATAGCTGTCCAAGCAAGACCTGTTACAACTCCAACAGGATTAACTTCAAAAGCTCTATCTTTTGTAAATATTGGATTTCCTAAATATTCTTGAAGATCTTTAGCATCAAGATTTTGCTCTTCTTCAGCTTGTCCTTTCACCACTTTCAAAGCAACTTTTCTATAAATTTTATCAATATGTTTTTGAAGATTTCTTACACCAGCTTCACGACAATAAGAGTGAATAATTTCTTGTAAAGCTTCTTTTGTGAAATGAAGTGTGTTTGGTTTTAATCCGCTATTCTTTTCCGCAAGTGGACATAAATATCTTTCTGCAATATGATACTTGAAAAAAAAAAAAAAAAGTTAATTTCAAATGAATGAAAAATGAGAAGGGAGAGAAAAAAAGAAAGAAAAAAAGTTACTTTTTCTTCTTCAAGATAACCGGATAAACGAATAACTTCCATTCTATCAAGAAGAGGTGGAGGAATTGTATCGAGAACATTTGCTGTACAAACAAATAAAACTTTAGAGAGATCGATTGGAACATCAAGATAATGATCAAGGAAAGAAGAATTTTGTTCTGGATCAAGCATTTCTAGTAATGCTGATGCAGGATCTCCAGTGTGACCACGACCAATTTTATCTATTTCATCTATTAACACAAGTGGGTTTTCTGTTTGAGTTTTCTTTAAACATTGAATCATTTTTCCTGGCATTGCACCAATATATGTTCTTCTATGACCTTTAATTTCTGCAACATCATGTAATCCTCCAACACTAAATCTATAAAATTCTCTTTGTAATGTTCTTGCAATTGATTTTCCGATTGAAGTTTTTCCAACTCCTATTAATTTGATAATTCCAAATTTTGTGATTAGAATTGTCATGAAGAGAGAAAAAAAAAAAAAAAAAAAAAAAAAAAAAAAAAAAAAAAAAAAAAAAAAAAAAAAAAAAAAAAAAAAAAAAAAAAAAAAAAAAAAAAAAAAAAAAA
>Ga0209960_1001919_pt1 | contig 23531 bp, 15 predicted proteins | sample ThiBiot_500_plan_2_FD_183947 | JGI IMG/M metagenome (GOLD analysis project Ga0209960, IMG submission 183947) | Wastewater bioreactor microbial communities from Cape Town, South Africa - Thiocy_expt_500_plan (SPAdes) | ecosystem: Engineered > Bioreactor > Thiocyanate-remediating >...
AACAACAACAACAACGACAACAACAACTAGTACAACAACAAGTATGTTGAGATCGTATCGTTTAAAAAATGAAAAGGATTTATCATTGATTTTAGCCACAACAACTCTTAAGACAGCACCTACTACTTTAACAGGATATCGTGGTAATAACTATCAAAATTATACGTTCATTTTAACTGGATCCACTAGCGGTTCTTTATGGGGAACAACAATTTATACAGATGATTCTTATGTTGCTGTAGCTGCTGTTCATGCAGGTTTTGTTACTGTCGGTCAAATTAGTATAGTTACAGTGATTATTCTACCGGGTCAAAGCACTTATGTAAGTACAACTCAACATGGAATTACGTCTTCGTCTTACGGCGCTTGGACAGGCAGCTATTCGTTTCTTAGTGCGGTTACTGCTGGATGACTAAAGAGCATAGAAAAAAATGTTGTTTATTTTTACACAATGTCAAAATAAACGGCTATTTTACACGTATAGCCACGTTAGAATGAGTCATCAATTCTATATAGAGTATTACTCAATGGTATGAAATTGTAGAAGTTTGTGATGAGATTATGGTCATGTGAATCCAATTTTAGCATTTTTCTTCCATAACCAAATTCGTGACTGTGCCAATAATGGACATCCTTTTCAAATTTAAACATTATGTTTCCTTTTCCTTTGATTTTCTTTTTGTTCTTAATGTCAAGAAAGATGATTGTGCATCTTTAGTGTTATGCGACATATCGATTTACAATGGGATGTCATTTATCTTGGTCTTATGTTGACACCTGTGTGTCTGGCACTAAACATTAATTTGTAAAAGTAAATTCGTAAAGCAAATGGCACATCACTTTTATGTGATGTTCTCTCTCTTGTGCGACCGTATATAAAGTGCGTGTTTCATCTTGTATGAACATTGTAATGAATTGATTATTCCATCTCACATTTCACCACTCATTCTATCATTTCATCATTCAAAATTCGTTACAATACTCTATTGCCTTTTATCAAAACTTAAAGAAGTGTACCTGCTTTATTTTATAGATCTATTCAAGAAGAGAACGAAAATGTGAAAAATAATAAATAACCAAAAAAAAATGTTTGCTCTTATAATTTTGTCCTGCATTGTATATATATATCTTTTATTTTCCTTTGAAATTTGAAATGAAATTCTTTTATGGATTGGCTAGAATTGTTACATCTGTTTGTGATAATTCTCGACTATAAATATAAAATTCATCAATCTGTCCTCGATAATAACCACTTTGTATTCCACCATGATTACAAGTACCTCCACTCAAAGGTTGACCAAGAGTAACGGTCATTGGAACAGCACCTGCTGCATAAATAAATGCAATACTCTGTTGGTAGAGAGTTCCATTGACATAGAGACGCAATCCGTTAGATCGACTGTGAGTTACGGTTATATGAATCCATTGATCGACTTGAATGACAGGTCCAACGATTTCAAACATACCGGTTGCACTCGGTACACGTGCAATGATTTGTCCGAATGAATTTAGTCCGAGAAATTGAACACACCAACCGAGACCAGTAGATAGCGCCGAGACATGTAGAATGGTTCCGCCATTTGTAACGTTTATGATTGGTCTTAACCATAATGCAAATGAAAATGATCGATATGATTGTCCTAAAAGAACTAATCCTGTTACTTGAAAATAACTTGAACTTGTATTGAATAAATAGGACTGATCAATTCGTCCCCCATCACTGGTCAATCCATTAGCTATACCATCGATTTGATTAGGACCACTATCTCGACTAGAATAACTGAGACAATCCATTGAATAATGTACGACTAAAGTTGCATCATCGAGAATTTCCTCAGCTGACTTTGCTCGATTGAATAAAATTGCGAATTGATCTATATAACCATCATAGTAAGCACCAGTGGCTGCGCTTGTATATTGTATGCACCCAATAGCTTGTGCTCCACTAGTAGATACAAAAGATGTTGCACTTGTGTGTATACCATCTAGTAGAAGAAATATTAACAGACGCGAAATAGTATCATTTAATCGAATATGACTTCGATTAGAAATTGATCAGTTGTTTACCTGCAATTCCGTTTTGGTAAAGAATTTGTGTTCGAGTTGTATAATCATATGTGAATGCAATATGATGCCATTGGTTAGTTCCGATCATAGATGTTGCTACGACGTCATTAGCATAGAATGAACCATAACTGCGGCCATTTCGTATCATGAATTGTAGTGCTTGATTTAATATTATTACAGCATTAATTTGTGAAAAAATAACAAAATCTGCGATTGGATCTGCCGTTGCGACTGTGAATGGATAGATCCATACTTCAAAAGTTAAACTCATCTGATAGAAACTCATAAAACTTGGAACTATCAAATACTGAGATGAACTTCGATCGAGTTTAATGGCAGAACCACGTCCATTATATCCAGGTGAAACATACGTTGGACCATTGACTGGAGAAGCATGGTAAACGCCAAAATAGTCATTTGGAGTATTGTCAAACATATAGAGAACAGATGCACCACCTCGACCCCCTGGTGCTTTTGTGGTTGCACCAGAAGCTGAACAACTCATAGCTGAAAGATGTAAAAAGTACATGAAAATAAAGGGATATTAATCTCTCTATATTTCTTACTGGTCGTAGTTGTTGTTGTTGTTGTTGTTGTTGTCGTCGTCGTAGTTGTTCTTGTCGATTTAGATATGGTGATCAACGCGAGAAGTATCGCAATAGTAGCAGCGAGAATAAGAGCAATTAGACACAGATATGAGCAGACAGGCGAACATAGATCATGAATTCGATTAAAAAAATATCTAAGTAAAATATTTTCATAATTTAATAAGAAAAAAAATATAAAATAATTGTTTATTTACCGTTTCGTTTTGTTTCTATTTAACATTTTGTGATGCATATCTGGAAAATCAATCTCATTTAACCATGATTCAGTTTCCTACATTAATTTTACAAGTTCAATGTAGAGAAAAGAAAATTAAAAGATAGTTTCGTTTTGAAGTCGTAGTTGTTTCCTTGCAAGTCACCGAAGAAGAATGTTTCACGGTACGTATTACACTAGTTTTGCTACCGTTTACAATTCCTATTTAGTACTCCCAGTTTGAAACAACTGAATACCTTCTCATTTTGTTTTAATTATGGAAACAATGCGCAAATGCAAACGTTTTTTTCAAATCTTCATCTCACCTGTGTTGATGCTCGATGATATTGATTAATTTTTGTGGCACTATCGATGGGTGTTTGATTACTTACTGATTTACCATGGATTTCATGAAGAGGAGGGGAAGACCAATTTCTCCCTCTTCCCCTATTCTCTCTCTTTCTCCTCTCTTCTCTTTCTTTCTTTCTGTCATTTATGATCAGCCAGGATCGACCTCGATGATACCGAGCAGTCAAAATTGTTGACATCTATTAGATCAAAAGAAAATATGAATAATCCAAGATTTCGAAAATATAACCGAAAACAAATTGTCTTCACGATTAACAGGCGTATTGTTCGTCGAATGGACATCAATAGTTGGTGATTGAATGATTCGAGGAATAGAAAGATGAGATTGCATATCTTTTGGCAATAAACAGTAATGCTAGATTGAAATTTGGAGAATAAATATTACCAATACTCGATGATGATTATTATTTCGTGCTTTTTTCTACGTATATGGTGTTGTTGGTTTCTTCAGAATGAGGCGATGCATGTTATATAAAGGCTTCTTGTATGCTAATATGAGGCACACAGGTTTCATCGAATAAATTTTCGAACGAAAAAAAAAATGAATGAAAATATTTTTATCTTTTACATCGAATACAAAATCATGAATTTTATACAAAGAAAATTTCTGCTCGATCAAGGAATTTCATTGGGAACAATCAGAACTTCTTTTGATGCTGTATGCAATATATTAAGACAGATTGTTAGCTTGTCAGTACTTTAAATTACTGGGCGTACTGTGCTAATATTCTTTGAAAATCAATTAGAAATACTATGCTAGACGGACAATTCCTTGTTGGTTATGCCGACTTTGGTCTTTTTATTATATAGAGCAAAAATAAAAAAAATAATTAAATTGAAAGAAATGCTCTCTTTTGGCTTCTCATGCGGGTGTTGAGGATATTGAGTTTAAAAATGAAATGTTTTCTTCCGTGCTAGTAATATCTTAAAATTGCAAAATCAAAGCAATAGTTTAATAATAGACTTGTGTACCCATGTTCCACAAATCGACCCAAAATCGTCAGTTAACCGCGGTTGTTTTTATGTTATTCGCTTTTAGTATAGACGATGAGTAGATCACCTTTAAATGATTTTGAAAATGATCCAAGACAAGATATGATTGAATATATTCAAGAATTAATTAAATAAATATAAAACTGTTTTTTAATAACGTAAAAATTTTTGTATTCGGTGATTTCGAGAATCAACAACAAATAAATTGAGTTGATTATCGAGCATTAATGATACAGGTTCTTTAAGAAGGATTGATGTAGATCCTGAAACATTTGTTATACCTGCAATAGTAGTTCCATTTGATTGACCAACTTCAAACCATTGTATTCGATGATTCCGTCGGTCAGCTATATAAATATTACCCATTGGATCTAACGTAACATCTGTTGCACCTGAAAGAAGTGTTAATGAGTCTCCTCCTGTTCCATTAAGACTTCCAGCAACAAGAGTCCAATTAGTGGAATCGATTTTCCAACGAACAATATTATTAGCACCTCCATTTGCAATATAAAGATAATTTGAAAATGAATCAAAATAGACTGCATAAGGATGATTTAATTGATTTGTTTGTAGTCCATTTCCATTACCGCCAGCAACTACCGTACCCGAAGAAGCATTTTTTGTATACTGCATTATTCGATCATTGCGAAAATCCGCTATATAAATAGTTCCAGTTGTAGAATCACGATCTATTCCATACGCGTGATCGAATTTATCAGTCGCATTTCCAGCCACACCTAAAAAAAAATTGTAAATTTATTTTTGAAAACGAGATGATTGATTTTGACCGTGCTATTATACTACCTGATGTCCCAGCTATGGTCGAGCCAGAGGTTGCACCATTGAGCCATAACTGTATACGATAATTGTATCGATCTGAAATATAGAGATTATCATTCCAATCAACTGCGATGCCAAATGTGTCATTCAATCGAGATAAATTTCTACCACTTTGCCCGTCAGCATCACCGGCTACTGTCGAACCATTTAAAGATCCTCTCAAAAATTTTTGTACTCGATTATTCTGTCGATCAGAAACATACAGTGTATTAGACCAATCCAATGTTAAATCCCATGGAAGGTTCAATCGTGAAGGAGTAGAACCATTCAATCCTGTTTCACCAGCTACAGTAATTCCACTTGTATTCCATCGAAGCAAAACCATAGAAGCTATCATAGAATTAAATAAAACAATAGATAAATATCGAAACAATCTATCTTACATGTTACTCTTTTATTGAGAACGGTGACAAGAATGGCTGTTAAAATTGCTCCAATGAGAAGAAGTATTCCCATTAGTGAGATGAGGATATATTTTGTCGAACATCTGCATAAAAAAATCATAATAATATAAATGGAAATAAAAACATGGAATCTCACTTGTTACCAGTCTTCTTCTTTTTCGGATATTGATGATAATCATTTATGATACCTTTAGAATCTGACCAAATATTTGTCTTTATTTGGTTCATTGAATTATTTGAATCCGTACATATTGTTGTTAACGGTGTCCCTGCTATTTTTTCTCGTCTCTTCATTTGCAAATTTAAGTGATCATTTGAGGAAACTTTGATATGACGTCGAGGACTTGACAGCTTTCGATGTTTAAGGTTAAATGATTCACTATTTTTATAATCAGACTTTCTTCTTGTTCCAAGGGTAACATGAATAATTTTTCGCAGTTGTTCTCTTCTTGAGGATATATGACACTAGATTAAAATTAATATAAATTATATGACTAATCAAAAACTAAATAAAACGTGCCTGTTTTCCTATTGATTGTTGACCATGAAAATCTTTTTCAAAATCATGTGTGAATATTTTCTTTATTGGCATTGCAGGCACTTTTAGGCAGCTAATGATTGAAAAAAAATGAATTATATTTTATGAGAAAAAAAATCATTATTATGCAGAAAGAAACTTTGACTTATACATTTAATTAAGTTATATATCTGGCTTCTCTTAGATTAATTCATAAGAGTGTATGTTTGACACTCTGAATTTCGTACATAAAAATGGAAGTTGATCGATAGTTTATCAATTCCATATGTTCATTTTTTGTTCTTAAAATAATTTTCAAAAGATTGATAAGATAAGAATTATTTATTCAGGAAATTCAACAGTTTCATTTCTTGATTTTGAACACAGAGAGATGGAATGATGAATTTCATGAAAATGATTTTTTTCTATTTTCTATTCTATTTATTGTCATTGACAATTGCTTTTCCTCAAGTTAATTTTCATCGTACGACTGATCAAAGTAATACGACGTTGGAATACAATTGTTTTTATGTTCCCGTTCAAAATATAATTAAACAGAAGTATGCTGAAAAAATCTCATATTCTCAACGTAATTTTGATGAAATCATATCACTATGTTTAACTGAATCTTTGTCCAAATGGAACATTCAACCAAATCCGTTCGATCAAAAATTAACATTCGATGATCTTCGAAAAGAAAATATCACAAGCGAACAGTTATATACGTGGTCAGCATCAATTGACTTAATTGAACAATATGAAGAATATCTCATGTCTAATCAATTGTTACTTTCGATGTCAAATCATGTATTTTATAATTGTACATCACCAAGATTTGGCGAACTATGTCAATATGAATTTATTTATTTGTCATCGCCAAATTCGACATTAAACGAAATAATTTTTGAATTTTATGAACTTAAATTTGAAATAACAAGTTTGACATGTTATGAACATTTAAAATGTGATCGTGGTTCGAAATCATTGTGTCTCGATTGGACAGAAATTTGCGACGGAATTGCTGATTGCATTGGTAACTACATTGATGAAGATTTCTGTTGGAAAATTCAAATCAATGAATGTGAAGCTGATGAATATCGATGTCCAGATGGACAATGTATATCAAAACAACGCGATTATATATCAAACATGCATTCATGTCTCGATCCAAGAAATATTCATTCAACTACAGAAATCTTAGGCGATTTGTCGATTGATTTACCGATCATATATATTCAAGATGTTAGATGTCCACGAAATGGGATATATCATCGAAAATATCACACAAATCCATGTGATTCGTCACGTCAAGCTCTTTTTCATAAATTTATGCTTGAAGATAAATCGAATACGTTGTCGAATATTTGTCATTTAACATTTTATTGTGCAAGATTTGTTAAAGAAAAAACATGGTCGAAGATATGTCAAGACATTTGCGATAGAGATAAATGTACATCAATTATTAATCAAACATGTCCTCAATTGATTGTAGCACCAGCTGCACCAATTGCTTCTACTCATATTTATGCTGCTTATAAGAAAGAACACAAGTTTAACCCATTTCTACGATTCGATATTCCACAATATATCTGTTACAATACAACACTTTGTCAACATTTTCGTTTCAATGATATTCCATCGACTTTAATTGACGAGAAAACCTGTTTTCGAATTGAAGATGTAGCTCGAGATTATTTTGAAGCAAGCAGAAGTAAAACGACTGTTGAAATGTTAAGATTATCATTACCTTACTATTTGGATCATTGTGATCCAATTGTTTTTAATGATACAAATATTTGCAATAGTGTCTTGATGTTTCGTTGTCCAAACTCATCGAAATGTATATCAATATACCGTGTTTGTAATGGATATATGGATTGTTTCGATGGTGCCGATGAACTACAATGTTCAATAATTAATGGAACTTGTTCGCCCATTGAATCTTATGCACTTTTCAAATGTCCTTTAGCGAATCGATGTATTTCTTTAAGTTTATATGGCGACAATCAATGTAATTGTCCTTCTACGGAAACATATTTTTGTGAAGATGAACCGTATACTTTATGTGATTGGGACAATTTCAATCGTTGTGATCAATTTGCTTACCAAAGTTACATTCGAACTCATATTTCATTTCCAACAATTTGTGATGGATTTCAAGAATTACATCTGATTAATATTAATGGAACATTTCATTCCGATGAAAGTCAATGTCAATATTGGAAGTGTAATAATATCTACACACGTTGTAATGGATTTTGGAATTGCTTTGATGGATCTGATGAAATTGGATGTAATCAATCTCCGTTAATGAATTGTTCGTCCAATCATCATCTATGTATTCAACCAGTAACATTTCAACTTATGTGTTTACCATTGGAAAAAGCCAATGATGGGGACATCGATTGTCTTGGTGCAACTGATGAACCGACAAAATGTCGATTGAATACTTATGAAAAAGATGATAGAAACTTTTATTGTGATTCGATAATGGACAACGCACGTTGTGTAAATATAAATTATATTTGTTCAAGTTCTACTTCTGCGAATTGTCTATATGGAAATAAAACGATATTTTGCAATCAATCAAATCATCTGCAAACGTCGAATTATTGTTCATATGCAAATCATTCAAATAGTTCATATTTAGTTAAATATTTTTGTTCACGTTCTAATGATGAAAATAAAGCAGAACTTGTTCATTTTTCTGTTGGTCGAACAACAACAAATGAAGAACAAGAAACTATTGAACCGTCATCAATCAGAACAAAAACATTCGACTATAATTTTGAATGTCATCGTGGATATCCGTTACGTCTTTGGTTGGATACAAATCGAACATCAAGTGAAATAATTTGTTTATGTCCATTGAATTTTTATGGCGTTTACTGTCAATTTCAAAATGAACGTATTTCAGCTATTTTGCAATTTGAAACGTATTTAGATTCATTACGAAGCATCTTTTCGATAATTATATCGGTAATCGACGATACTGAACAACGATTGATTCATTCATCAAAACAAATCACATACAGTTATTTTAAACATTGTTCAATGAAATTTAATTTCTATTTAACTTATTCAACTCGACCAAAATATGCAAATCGAATGTATTCGATTCACATTGATGTTTATAACAAATTAACATTCGAATATCGAGGAGGTTTGTTTATTCCAATCAAATTTCCATTTCTGCCTGTTTATCGTATTGCTAATATTATAAAGATTCCACAGAACAATCGCTTAGACATGGTCAAATGCTCGAAAGATCAGTCATGTGTCCATGGTCAATGTATGAAATATGCTGAAAACACCGCCAACAATCGAATGTTTTGTCATTGTCATCCAGGATGGACAGGAAAAGATTGTTCAATTGCATATAATTGTAAATGTTCACCGGATTCTTTATGTGCTGGAATTGAAGCTACTACTGGTCGATCGATTTGTATTTGTCCATTGAATCGATGGGGTCTTCGTTGTTTTCTTCGAAATAATATTTGTTATGAGAATGGAAGTTCAGTTTGTTTAAACAATGGTCAATGTGTTCTCACCGATGATAATCTCATTTCGGAAAAGAAATTCTTTTGTCTCTGTCAAAAAGGATTTAGTGGCGATCGATGTGAAATCAACGATGCAAAAATCATATTATCGTTCGATGAAAATATTCTATTAACAGAAAGTATTCTTGTTCATTTTATTGAAATACGACCAAATACTCCGATTCGAAATGGTTCAACATTTCAATCAATTCCATTGTATCATAAACAAATCATCATTCGATGGTCACATCGATTTCATATTGTATTCGGTGAATTCTCTGATAAAACCTATTATTTAATTCATATTGACAAAGATTACAATCGTTCAAGAATCATCACAAAATTAATTCGACCATCGGATCGTTGCTATGATGCACGACAATATCTCAATGAAACGATTCTCAATTCTCCTCTAATTCATCGAATCAAATATTATCATGTTCCTTGTCAATATCAAATTTCATGTTTTTACGATCGAGATCATTTTTGTTTATGCAACGATTTTAGTTCTCAACGTATTGCCAATTGTTTTGAATTCAATTCAGACAATGTTCACAACTGTTTTAAATTAAATAATTGTCAAAATAATGGTCAATGTCTTCAAGATAATATTCATTGTCCACAAACATTTCGATGTGTTTGTCCGAAATGTTTCTATGGTTCGTTATGTCAATTTCAATCGAGTTTATTCGATATGTCATTCGATGGTATTATTGGTTCACATATTCAAGTCAATCAATTTCTGTATGATCAACCTCTAATCATTCAAATAACTTTAGCAGTGATAATACTGATGGTTCTAATTGGTTTTCTCAATGGAATCCTCTCGTTGTTGACTTTTCAAAGTAAACAAACACGTCTCGTTGGTTGTGGATATTATTTATTAGGTTCAACAATGACAACATTCTTTACTTCATTTATGTTAGCACTGAAATTTACTATTTTACTTACGATACAAATGTCAATAATTCGTAATCGAACATTTGTGAACATTCAATGTTATTCATTGGATTATTTGTTACAAGTTGGTTTAAATACAGATCGATGGTTGAATGCATGTGTTGCAATCGAACGAGCTTTTAATGTTATCAAAGGAATCGATTTTAACAAAGCTAAAAGTAAACAAATAGCTAAATATGCTATTAGTTTTATTCTCTTGATGACAATTACTTCGACAATTTACGATCCAATTTATCGTCAAATAGTTGATGATGAGAGTAATGAAGAACAAAAACGGGTCTGGTGTATTGTTTCTTATTCATCTCAACTGTTGTCTATCAATCAATCGATTCAAATCTTTCATTTTTTTGTTCCCTATTTCATAAATGTCATCTCAAGTTTTCTCATTATTATTTTGTCAACAAAACGACGACGACTAGTTACTCTATATTCTCAATCATACCAAGTTGTACTCTACGAACAACTTCAACGACATCGTTATTTATTAATTGCACCATTGGTTCTAGTTATTTTATCAATTCCACGTATAATTCTCTCGTTTGTTGCTGGTTGTATGAAATCGGACAGTAGTCCATGGTTATATCTCATCGGTTATTTGATTTCATTTGTTCCACCAATGTTAACATTTGTTATATTTGTTTTACCATCGAAATTATACAAAGAAGAATTCCGAACGACGGTTTCAAATATTCGAAAAACGATACAATTACGAATTTTTCGTATTTCAACTAATAATTAACCCTCGACTGAAATATACTATAGGAAAAATCTCTATTTTTCCAAAATACGAATCTTCTAATGAGCAATAATTCGATAATATTTCCAGATATATTTTGAATACTTCTGGTTCATCTGATTAAACATATTATAATCAGTTGTTTTATTTAGAACCACGTTTTTGATACGCGTGATCGCTTAGTGTGAAGAACGAGAAGTGACGAATAGATATTGAGTCCTTGTACAAAACGATATACGATCAATCCGCAAAAAAAATTACATTTTCACTTCTGTTGATCAAAAAAATGAAAATAATTTGATTTTCTTAAACTCAGATTTAATTCCAAAAAGTTTAATTGAAGAAAATTTTCTCGATATCGATACATTTTATTACATACAATACATCTATTTCTGTTTCGTTCTCTTGCACTTTCCGTACATTTGAGAGTAAAAAAAAAGAACGCAAAAAAATATCGAAAACAACACATTTTTTCTTTTGCGTCGTCAAATGATTGGAGACTGCTCCTTATTTCTAGAAGGTCGTCGAACAAATACATCTTCTAATTGCACATCTATACGAGATTTATTTCTGGATATATTTTCTAGCAACGAAGATCAAGAACGAATATGTGCAATCTTCAATGAGGATCAACTTACAGCTAGTCAATTAAGTCAAAATGCTCGCAAGATCGCGACTTCTCTTGCTAATTATACTATTGTTGCTGTTTGTATGCATCCTTCACTTGAACTTATTACTACATTGTGTGGGATAATTCTTCGTGGTATTCCGTACGTTCCTCTCGAGCCTACACTACCATATCAACGACTCAAATATATTCTGAACGATTCTGAAGCACAATTGATTATTAGAAGTGATTTTTCTACTAATGACTTGAATTTTGAAGGCATTGATACTTTTACCTATTCTCAATTATGTGTCAATGCAGAAAACGATAATAAGTTAATCGTTAAAGTCAATAGTGAAGATACTTTTTGTTTAATGTACACATCTGGATCCACAGGTCAACCAAAAGGTGTACATCTTTCACATCGTGCCTTACTAAATCGACTACACTGGCAATGGTCAAATTTTCCATTCGACAATGATGTTTGTTGCTTAAAAACATCTATTTCTTTTGTTGATTCAATTGCTGAAATCTTTTCTCCTCTTCTTCAACGTGTTCCAATCGTCATACTTCCTAAATCTTTACTAATGGATATTGCTCAACTAACTCATGTACTAGCAATGAAGCATATTACAAGAATAGTTCTAGTACCTTCTCTATTAACTATTCTCATCGATTATTTACAGAATAGTAATAATGTACATCTATTCGATCTACGCTTTGTTATATGCAGCGGTGAAACTTTATCTCTTCACTTAATTGAATCTTTCTTTAATCTAAAAATGAAAAAACTCTCATCAACATGCTGCCTACTTAATTTATATGGTTCAACTGAAGTTATGGCTGATGTTACTTGTGAAATATTTAAATCAACAACTTCTTTGTATGATACATTATCGTATGATGGTCGTACAAGTATTGGATTTCCAATTGACAACATACGGATAGATATAATTGAACCGGACGAACGAGGTGTTGGTGAATTAGTTGTCAAAGGACAAGGTGTAGCCAATGAATATCATAAGTGTGATACCACCAATACCATATTATCAAATAAATTTACTTGCGATGATGATGGTCAACCTTGCTTTTTTACAGGTGATTTGGGCAAGATAATCTATAATCGAATTATATATTATGGAAGAAAAGATAATCAAGTAAAAAATCTATTTATAAAAATCTATTTCTTCATTTGATTTTCTTAGATCAAAATATCAGGTAATCGAATAGATTTAAGTGAGATTGAGCTTGTTCTTAAACAATATTATAATTGTCGTCAACCTGTTGCTATATATGTGCCTACCAATGCAATAATTGTTGTTTTTCTACAAGAAATGGAAGAACCAATTGATTTGAATCGTATTTCATTAGAAAAGCATCTACCCTTATATGCAATTCCATCACAATTTATTACTGTTCCTGAAATTCCACTACTTGTTTCAGGTAAAATAGATCGACAGTTTCTGTTAAATTCACTAAACACTATTCGACAAAGAGAACAATCCGAAGATAAACAAGAAGAATCGGAGAATGTACGATCGTTTTTTCAAGTGTTTCAAGAAATTGGAATTTCAAGAAAAAACACCAGCAAAAGCTTTTTGGCTGCTGGTGGAACATCTTTGAATGCATTGTTGGTTATTAATAAACTGCATCATATTGGATTTCATGACATTACTGTAGAAGATCTATTCAATGCATCCACTTTACAACAAATTTTATTACATTCAACAAATGGGAAATGTGAACAACAAAATCGTTTTTTTGCAGTTAAAAATGAATATCAAATAGTATCTCTTGATCGAGTAGATAAAGATAATGCTCTACATATTATTATAGAATCATTTGCGAATCTGAATGAACTTGACGCATTACTACATTATAATCGTGATGATCTCAAACTAGAATATAAACAACAATTGTATGGTCTATTGGATCAACGTTGGTCTTTTTATACAGCAAATGGTCTCTCATTTGGAATAATTCGAAATGATGGACGTCTTGTTGGTATTTCATTATCAAATAATTTAGCAGAAGAACCATATATAGATCTAAAAACAATACCTATACTTATTCCTGTTTTTGATATGATGGAAGCTAATGAAAACGAGCTACTCGAGAAATTACGCAAGATAGGTGCACTGTCTGAACCAATTTTTCACAACTTTTTAAACGCTGTTAATTCTGATCTGGAACCTATGCAGCGAGTTGCAGCCATGCATTTTCTCGAACAGCAAGCGTTGGATATTGCAGCCATCAATCAATTTCGATCAGTTTTGACGGCAAATGTTGGAAGTGTATCACAACAACTTGCTAACTATGTACTCAAATATGATATCAATAAGGTTGTGAATGTAAGTGAATGGCGCAATTCATCAGGAACACTTATGTTCCCTCATGCAAACAAAGATCATATAATCACTATCAATTTCAAACATATAACGTATACGTAATACTAATTTTTGACTGCTTCTCTTGTTTTTCTTCTACAGTACGACTATTTTATGCTTAATTAGATGATGGATAAAAACAAGTACTTGTTTATTAGTCAAATCACGAAAGTTACGATTGTTAAAATCAGGAAATTGTCTTTTTGGGATACGCTATTGTTTCACATGGTCACCTCTTTTTACATTTTTGTACACGAGCACACCACTCCACACAATAGTAATGATATTGAGGCCAGCCAAGAAAGAAAAGTAGGGCCCTATACCCATTGCATTATACATAGGCACGGCACATACTAAAATGATACCTGCTGCAATGAAATTGAAAAAGGTATTGGCGGCAGTGACTGCAGCTGCTTCACTCTGTTTCTTGCTTGTAAGATAAGTTGCCACAGCCGATTCCACGGCTGTTTCACCAAAACTGAGCAAACACATACCAATGATAGGTCCAACTACGTTCAACTTGTAATGAAGTATCCATCCGTAAATAATCAGCCCAATTGGAATTAGGATGGATAAACCTAGAGCTGGTACAAGACGTCCTTCAAGACATTTTTCCTGACCAAAATATGTGTTAGCTTTATCTGATATCCATCCACCAAAAATGCTGCCTATAACTAAGACTACACCACTTGGTATATAGAGATAACCAATAATATTTTCTGTATAGTTATAGGGTGGCTCGGAAAGAAAAATAGAAAATAAAGTGGAAGTGGCAACCATGGAGCAATACGCCGTTGTTGCTATAGCAATATAAGGTAATATTGTCAAATCAATCAGATGAACTAATGATTTCCATGGTTTTTCAAATGAAGGCTTCTCGGTGGGTTGAGCATCAATTATACGTTTGTTTGGATTAGTTTTGTGAAAATGTTCTTTTGCAAAGTATTGATGAGTTTCAGGTAGCAGAAATACCACTATGATGATGGCGATAAACGAGTAGATTGCCAAAAAGATGAAAGTGCTACGCCAGCCGAATGCATATGATAGCGGACCACCGACTATAGGGCCAATTATAGGACCTATATAAAAAAGCAAGAAGAAGAATCCTGCTGCCATTCCCCTCTTCTCCTCTGGAAAGATATCAGCCACCAAACTATGACCGACTACCAATGTTACTGAGATGGCACCACCTTCCAATGAACGAAACACGATGAGAACAGCGATAGTGGGAGCAAATATACATATTATCGTAGCAACTATAAAGATAATGAGTGCTACAATCAGCGTAATCTTCCGTCCGAATCGATCTGATACTGCTCCCCAAACAAGACTAAAGACGCCACTCATTAATAAGTAAATCGAAACACTGATGGCCACAAGTGTAGTAGATGTATTGAAACTCATTACGATGTCGTTAAGAGCAGGTTCATACACAGTATCACACAATGGAAGTAGAAAAGCAATCAATGCAGTAGTTGCAAGTATAAGATTACGTCGCAGTTTTGTTCTTATATCATAAATAGATATTTCCTCCACTGTAGTAGTCAATGTTGTGTCATTTTTGCCATTGCTAATACTGTCAATATTCTTATCTTGCAGCTCCAATTCGATCGTTGCTTCGGATGGTTGATTGCCATTGATATTTTCATCGTTTGAATTCATCTATAATGATAATAAATCTTATGCTATATAACTAAATCATTCAATATATACATGAGTAGTAAAGGGAAGAAGAAAATTGTACTTCCTAAATTAGATCCAATATATTTACTGCAGCACTATAAACATGTGAAAGTGTGGAAAGAAATATCGTATTTAACTTACCAACGAACAAAACCATTCTAATCCGAACGCTTGTAACAATGAAAATCAAATCCTTTGATATGAAAAAAGTGCAATGTCACTATAGATAAACACGGTAATTCCCCCCCCCCTAAGATGAGCCCTTCACCAAACATATTAGAAGCTCCCAGGGGCTTTTATTATGGAGGGGATTATGCGTATCTTCATGTTTATTGCTTCGTACAAAATCATCCATCCGTAGATAACTTGCTTTGCATCTTAACGAATAAGCAAGTAGTTAAAAAGAAAACAAGCATGAATAGAACGCGTTTTCATTCAGACCGTATATATAACTACTTTTGAGTATAACAGAAAGAAAAAATTTGCTCATTAAAAGTAGCTGATTTCTTCATATTTTCGAAAGTATCAGAATACAATAAACGATGTAGACATGTTACTTTTCTGAGCATAACAAAATAATGCGCAAATAATCATATCCTTTTCGTTCAAATCATAATGATTTTGGTGATTCATCAAAATAAATTGTTCTCTATCACATATATGTACTCATATCTTCGAAATAAAAAAAAATCGGCGATTTAGCGCGATTAATCGCATGATTGATGAAATAGAATGATTGAAAGCAGTATTAGTTTTAGATAATTGAGTGAAACTTTGAGAAGCGCATCTTTGTTTTGATTTATATGTGAATTTGTCATTTATAGAAGAATGAGAAGTTTTTCTTGATCGAATTCTAATATGAATAACTGATCCTGGGACACTTCTTGTTCTTGATTGATGTCGAGAATGTGAAATAGCAAGTACTTTTTTTCGAATGATATTATCTTGAATGATATTAATGAAAATAGGTTAATAACTCAATAGTACGATTTATGTTTTACCTGTGCTTGCCTGCGTAGATGATTGATCTTTGAACATTTGAATCTCTTTTCAAATTATGAAAATAGGAATTTTTATGTAGTCGGTATTATGATCAACTGAGAATGGATATTTTTTTGTTTGAATTTGATTATATGTGTAGACAAAATATCTTCTTTATGGTTTCATTATAGGCTAATGTATTCTAATTAATGTATTAAAAGAAAGAAATATAAGATATTGAAATGCAATGAACAAAAGAATTGTAACGTAATGGAAAGACGAAAATCAAGTATGGTAGTAGTTTCACGTGATTCTCGTCATAATCAATCAATTGTTCATAAAGTGAGACCAATTTATGCTCTACTTTTATTTTCAATTGATTAAAATTTAGCATAAATATCCATCATTGAAAAAGAAACGATCGAACAGTATCATTCATGTAACTATTGGTTTATCAAAAAAAATTCAGTTAAATAATAGCAATTTATCATCGGTTAGAATTTTAGAAATATGTATTCTTTACATGTTTTTTTTATTTTTCTATTAAAATAGATTCAAAATCATGAAAGACAAACGTCAATGAATTCTTCTGTATTTATGACTTCTATACGCTGACATTTGTTTTTTTATAAGATCTTATTATTCTAGTCGCATGAAAACTCAAAGAAAAGTGATTATTCGATGACGAAATCGTCGTTATCAAAATCTTCTCGAGTCACTCCTCATGGGACCACCAGTTTATTTTCAAACATCAAATTGAATAATAATGATGAACAAGATCGAACAGGAATGATTCAAGATTATCATCAACGATCCAAGCGAAATAAAGGAAAAAAGTCAGTATGCTCTTTTCGAACGAGGAATGATGATTTTCATTTCTAATCATATTTATAGATGTTCACGTCGATATATTATTACATCTGTGCTTATAACTTTACTTCTTATTTTGATCATAGCTACTATTCTACTAGTTCTTTTAATTAAATCTCCAACAAAACGAGTAATATCAAGTAAGCTAGACAATACACCTGTACTTCGTTGGAATTCAAATGGTATCACAGTAGCTGGAATTAGTGGTAGTCCTGGTTCTGCTAACAATCAATTAAGTTTCCCATATGATATATTCTTGGACTATGCTAATAATCTTTATATTGCTGATCGAGGCAATCATCGAATTCAAAAATATTTAATTGGTAGTTCAATAGGTCAAAGAGTGGCTGGGAATGTAACAGGTGGTTCATCTTCAGATAAATTATCAATCCCATCACGACTTCTTATTGATTCAAATGAAAATTTATACATATCAGACAGATGCAATGCTCGAATTCAATTCTGGCGTAAAGGAGCTAATTCAGGAATAACGGTTGCTGGTACAGGTAAGAAAAATAAACAAAATAGCGTTGTTTTTCCTTCATATAACAGTTTGTCTTTAGGTTCTGTTGGTAACTCTAGCAATGAACTAGATCGCCCCTATGGTATCGCTCTTGATCCAATATCGAATACACTTTATATAGTAGACCAGGCAAACCAGCGAATCATGTCATATATACTTGGTAATAATTCTGGTACATTACTATTCGGATTCAATGGAGCAGGAAATAGTAATACACAATTATCTTGGCCTGTAGGCTTACATTTTGATATATTGACAAACAGTTTAGTTATTGCCAACTTTGGTCCTCATAAGATAGTTCGATATGTGTTGGGTTCGAGCTTCTGGACATTGATTGCTGGAGATATTAGCGGAGCTTCTGGTACAACACCAGCACAATTTAATGCTCCTGCTGAGGCAACATTTGATCCCATAGGCAATTTATATGTTGCTGATACGTACAATAATCGTATTCAATTTTTTTATACTGGACAATTAAATGCGACTACTATAGCTGGAATTACACGTGTAAATGGTACTAATGCTACTACATTTGATGTACCTTTCTCATTAAGACTCGATAGTCAACTAAATCTCTATGTAGCCGACGCATACAATCATCGAATTCAAAAATTTTTACGTTATTGAAATAAACTAGCTCAAAATTTTCTAAATAATACTTTACTAATCAACAAGACTTTTCTCAAGAAAGATTTGAGGGCGAGGGAAAATACTGGTGTTCTTTTGATGCTTACACACACACACATACACACATTGCTGCCTTTTCGAACTCTGTAAAGTATATTCTTATCCTCCTAAAAATCAGTTTATACAGAAATGCCATCTAAAATACTTAAAACAAGATAACATTCATCACGATTCGACTCACTTAATCTTCGACTGCAAACGTTCTGTGAGAATGTAGAGATAAACAAATCGAGAGCTATCCGTAATACAATATAATTTCCACAGAAGATTTTGCTTACCAAGATTAAAAATCATCATGTATGTGAAGACAATAGTCATCAGGGACTCTCCGAGCCCGATTACCTAGGGTCCAATTTTGTTCCAACTTTCAATGCTCAACTATTACTTAGCTTAATCAAGCTGAAATCTGATTGGTTTGGGATAGACAGGTACACAGACAAACTTTATGCATTTTTCGAGCGAATTTTTAGCATATAACCCTTTCTTTTGAGAAAAGAGAATAAAGAGTTAGTACAAGTCATATCTGTACTTGCTAAAACCCAACTGGAAACAAATTCTATCATCTCTCTCGAGTATGGGTGAAGGCGAAATCTTGATACAATAAATAAATCCGTAACAAACAAATAACTTCTGTTGGAAAATAAGTCTAAAAAAAATAAATCCCGATATCCTCATATGAAGGGGAATATAAATTTGTAGAAAAATCAACTAAAAAGAAATAAATGAATTTGTAGAAAAATCAATTAAAAAGAAATAAATGAATTGTAAAAAAACTTCAGTGTTATAGAAAACTCTGGGGTTCTCGGTGTTTGTGGTGTTCGCGGTGTTGGCGGTGCTTGCGGTGTTTGCGGTGTTCGCGGTGTTGGCGGTGTTTGCGGTGTTGGCGGTGCTTGCGGTGTTTGTGGTGTTGCGGTGTATGCGGTGTTACGGTGTTGCGATGCTTATCATATTCTCGATTGAAATCTAATAATTTGGACGGTTACATCAATACTTGTTTATTATGTTGACCTGGGAATTACCATCGACTCTAAATGAAAGACGAAAACACCACAAGACCACGAATACCGCAACACCGCAACACCGCATACACCGCAACACCACAAACACCGCAACACCGCAGTACCGCGAACACCACGAATATCGCATAAATGTCAAACTTGAAACTTGAATTCAAATTCAAATTCAAATTAGTATCATCTATTTTGAAGTTTTCAAGTTTCAAATTCAAGTTCAGATTATGATTTAGGATGAGGGCGTCTCTTTGTGAACGGAGGGCGTAGTGCCTGAGTGAGGGTGAGGGCGTCTCTTTGTGAACGGAGGGCGTAGTGCCTAAGTGAGGGTGAGGGCGTCTCTTTGTGAACGGAGGCGTATTGTCTACGAAAACGGTACTTTTTCATATGAAAACTTCAAAATAGATAATACTAATTTGAATTTGAACTTGAATTTGAATTCAAGTTTCAAATTCGACACTACTGGAATATCGCAATACCGCTATACCGCAATACCGCGAACACCGCAATACCGCGAACACCGTAATACCGCGAACAGCGCTATACCGCAATACCGCTCTATTATTGATATGTCTATGGATTGAAACTATTGTTATGATACTTTGGAAAACACTGTCAATTGTGAGACATTTGTTATATATATGTTTGAACTAGCACGATTTTGTCGAATTCGTTATAGATTTAAGTATTTGGTTTGATTTTGTTGAATTATATCAACCTTGTATTTTGAATTTGTCGCAAAATCAAATTCCCCATTAACTCTATAATTCGTACACCTCAAAGTATTTCAAATAAAGAACTACTAATAAGCATGTGAAGGGACTAGAATTTGAACTAGTGAGAACATAAAACTCATAGAAAAATGTTTATATTGATATATATTCTTCGATTTTTCGCTTATTAGCAGTTTTAAGAATAACAGCTAGAAGATTATTTCGTATGACTAGATTATTTATTTATTTATTTTATTTTATGTTAAACTATGTCAATTATGTTGCTGCAGGTTTTATTAATAAATTAAAAACGATTCCTGTCAAAACAGTCGTGTAAACATTAGAAAATTCGAGTTTTTTAAAGTATAAATGGTTTCTTATAATGCAATACCACTTGAAGCAAACTATTACACATTCATTGGTGAAAACTATCAATCTAGATATCAGAATTGTACGTTTCCAATATGCATGCAAAACTTTCTCATCATAGAAACTCGATAATTTAAATACATCTTTAAAAAATAGTCTTCGATATAATAAGAAAAAAATTGCGTATGACAATTTTTGAGTTGTTCGTATCTAGACTATTCTGATAGTGGTAGTCGGGAAATTTTGAGCATATACTCTTCTCATATACTACTATAGAATACACGATCTATAACGGTCAAAATCGAAATTTTTTTTTCTTCGATTTTTTTTATCGAACGGTACAATAAAATTGCAATTCACTCATATTCAAAAGCGATTAATCCCGTTTATCAATCAGTATCATTCGAACGACTCGATCTTATTGTGACCGAATTTAACATCAGCACATTATGCACAAGAAGTGCAAACGTAATTTGCCGATCATGAGATCGCTTATGTTCATCGACAGCAAAATCCACCTAACGTTCCACAGACGAGGCCCATTGAGACAATATGGAGTTTATTGAAACAAAAGGTTTACGAGCACAACTGACAAGCTCGAAATCTCCATCGATTGACTCGGAAAACTTGTAACGTAACATGATTTTGCCAGTAAAAACGAGGACTTTATAGTATTTGTTAAGTGCATCGTAGACACAACATCTCTTACTCCATTTAATAGAAAAATGAAATAGGTAAAAATAATACCATATGATTATGTTTATATCTATCCAGGTAACAAAACATTTCTTCTCTTATTTTCTTCTATAGACAATTTTCGTATTGCTCAAAAGAATACTACACTTTTTGTTCAAGGTCCACAATATTTCATAACACATGATCGAATGGCTGCGAAAGAAGAAACTATCATGATACCGATTGAAGATGTTGGGACAATTACGTCGGAATTAGATGTCGAAAAATCTCTACAAGTTGACGCTCAAGCAACAAGTATACCAATATATGATTTTCTTCCGAATTGTTTTGATGATTGCTGAAAAAAAACAACTGATTGTTGTCATTATCAAGAAACAAATAAAATTGCTTCACTTTGTCACAAATACAGTGGCTTTTGCAAATGATCCAAATCAAAATATAGAGATTGCAGAAAATGTGGTACATGTTGCTCCACCGCCAGCAGGATATTTCGATCCATGTCGATGTTGTTGTTGTTGTTGTCGAAAACAAATATTAGTGATGAGAAAAGAGCAAAAAGTAGTGAAAAAAAAAACTACAGGAACTCAACGTGTCATCACAATGAATATCGAATTTAGCAAGTATAGTAATCTGAATACACCAACACCAAGGGGGAAACAGCAGACTTCAAGACTTCAAGACTTCAAAGACTTCTAAAGACTTCCCCCTATGTGACTTCACTTTTTTCGCAATACTTCATAAGACTTCGAATGACTTGATAGACTTCGAAGAGTTTGAAAGACTTCTAAAGCCTTCAAATGATTTCGAAAGACTAAAATAGATTTCAAGCGACTTGAAGGACTTCTAGAGACTTCAAACGAGTTCAAGGAACTTCATAAGACTTCCAGAAACTTCTAAGATTTCATTAGACTTCAAGAGACTTCTAGGGACTTTAGTGACTTCACATGACTTTACAAGATTTAAAGGACTTCAAGGGACTTCAAGGGACTTCAAGGGACTTCAAAGGAATTCATGGGACTTCATGGGACTTCAAAGGACTTCAAAGGACTTCAAAGGACTTCAAGGGACTTCAAAAGACTTCGTGGGACTTCATGGGACTTCAAGAGACTTCAAGGGACTTCAAGGGACTTCAAAGGACTTCATGAGACTTCATGAGACTTCATCGGACTTCAAGGGACTTCAAAGGACTTCAAAGGACTGCAAAGGACTTCAAGGGACTTCAAAGGACTTCGTGGGACTTCATCGGACTTCAAGAGATTTCAAGGGACTTCAAGGGACTTCAAGGGACTTCAAGGGACTTCATCGGACTTTATGAGACTTCAAGGGACTTCATGAGACTTCAAGGGACTTCATGAGACCTCATGAGACTTCATCGGACTTTATGAGACTTCATAAGACTTCACTGGACTTTCTTAGCATATGAGTAGACCATCTACTGAGTCTAAATCTTTAAGATTTAGGTTGCCGTATTTTCATAGCGCTGGTATTTGAACAATACTTTGCACTAGTTTTTGCAAGGAACTGTCTCAAGAAGTACAGTCTATTAAGGAAATTCTGATCACTCCAACTTTTTTGACTGAAATTGAGAAGTGAGGGAAACTCGTGGAACAAAGGTAGCTCGCCTCATCGTTTTCTATCAGTACAAGTAATTATACTGAATTTTTTCAAAAATTCTTGTTTTTATTCAATGGAGAAAAGAGTTATCTATTCATACATCGATCCTTGCCACATGTATACTAAAAAAAACGGAGAACGTGATATAGGACAAAATGTTTACTG
>Ga0209960_1001926_pt1 | contig 23418 bp, 22 predicted proteins | sample ThiBiot_500_plan_2_FD_183947 | JGI IMG/M metagenome (GOLD analysis project Ga0209960, IMG submission 183947) | Wastewater bioreactor microbial communities from Cape Town, South Africa - Thiocy_expt_500_plan (SPAdes) | ecosystem: Engineered > Bioreactor > Thiocyanate-remediating >...
GTCTATGGCCTGATAAAAACTCCCTTACAATTGATCATCATCGAAATATAGAAAAAAAGAAAACAAGGTTAGTTCTAATATTTACTAAAATGAAATATTATTCTTAATTTATTTTTATCGATAGATATTCAAAACAATATATCATTATCTCTATTATTCTTAGTATTTCATTGATAACAACGATTACTGCTGTTCCCTTAGTACTATTGGTAAAACCAAGAAGAATAGTATCAGGTAAAAGTAAAACAAAATATATGTGACAATTATTTTCTTGTTATAGATCTTCCAGTCCCACTCCGTTGGAACTCTACAGGTATAACAATACTAGGCGAAACAGGTGTACCAGGTTCAGCTCGTAATCAAACGAGGGGTCCATACAGTTTGGCATTTGATTCTTTAGGTGCATTCTATATAGCTGACTCATGGAATCATCGAATTCAAAAACTCATCATAGGTACATCGACTGGTCTAACCGTTGCAGGTCAGACAAACGGGGTAATGGGAAATGATTCTTATCATTTATATAGCCCAGTTCATATGGCATTTGACTCGAATGACAACATGTATGTTTCAGATAGACTAAATAGTCGTGTTCAATTTTTCACTCGTGGTAATCTATCAGGAACAACTGTTGCTGGTATAACAGGTAACTAGGTGTTCTTTTATAAACTTACATTTAAACATAAGATATTTATAGGTTCATCAGGAAGTACCAATAACATGCTGTCTTACTTAACTGCCATTGCATATGATTCACAAACTAATAATCTTTATATTGCAGACACTAACAACCACCGTGTTATGCAATATCAACATGGATCATCAGTAGGTAACGTGATTGCGGGAGGTAATGGATATGGCTCAAATACCTCTCAATTATCTACGCCTTATGGACTATATTTTGATATATTTTCAAATCGTCTTGTTATTTGTAATGCTGGTATGCCTAGGATAGTATGGTGGAGGATTGGTGACCATAATGGGACAATTGTTACTGGTAATTATTCAACATCTTTAAGCAGTCCATTTGGTGTGAATCTCGATCCTATGGGTAATATTTATGTGGCTGATACAGGAAACCATCGTATTCAATTCTTTCTATCTGGTCAATTTGTTAGTAGAACAATTGCTGGTATAACAGGTGTAAATGGTACAAATGCGAGTGTATTAAACCAACCCCGTTGGGTAACTCTTGACAAGCAACTTAATCTTTACGTATGTGATACAGATAACCATCGAGTGCAAATGTTTAGACGCTACTGAACAGAGATGGAAATGGTTTGCATTTTTCAAAATTTTAACCGAACCGATATATGAATTTTTTTTTCTTTTTTCCATTATCATTTCTAGTTGGGTTATCAAATTTCTTCAACTATCAATGTTTTTACTCTACATTTGACATTTTTTCATATTATGTGCGACATTTTATCTTGACAACATTCTGAAGTAGTGAATTAAATTATAGTAATGAGTTGAAAAATGATGATCATAAAAAAAAAGTTGTGATAACTTCACCTAAATCAGTTTATTGTCCTACGAATTCGATAGTTGTAATAATTATACAAAAGTATAGCGTACGATCAATTATATTCCAGGAATGTATTGTCCAACTGCTAGCTATTGTCATAGAAATATCGATGCTGTACTATAGCAAGATAGTTAATCTCCATTAAAATCCCAAATGATTTGTCTATATTTAATCAGTTATTGATGTGTTTAAATCTAATTAACAAAGAGAAAACGAAAGTCTACGCTACATTTTTTGCTACTTCCATCACATTGATTATCGCCATATAAACTTAAAGAAATACATCGATTCGTTGAATGACATTTGAAAAGTGCAATGGACGAACAATTTCCATTAATTATTGAACATTGTAGTTCATCAGCACTATCGAAACAAGGTTTTCTCGTCAATTAAAGTCGATGGAATATCATTGAAGCGAAAATGTTGACAAAGTGTTGTATTGTAACAGATATATTGTGGAATATCGAATCGTAGAAATGGGTTAGACTGTTCTTCTCTCTTATAAGCAGCATAAATACGTAACTGTTCAGTTGTGATATGTTCCTTTCGAAGATCATCGAATGTTCCATTTGGATAACGATTCAGTTAAACAAAGCGATATGATTTCATCAAAATTACGTTGAAAATTAACTGGAGGAAAAGCAATTGTCAATGACAATGAATAGAGTAGAAAATAGAAAACAATCATTTTCATCAAATCCATCTCTCTCTGTGTTCAAAATCAACAAATGGAATTGGTAAACTATCGATCAACTTTCATTTTTAGGTACGAAATTCAGAACACTCTTATAGATTAATCTAAGAGAAGCCAGATATATAACTTAATTAAATGTATAAGTCAAAGTTTCTTTCTGCATAATAATGATTTTTTTTTCAGATAAAATATAATCTACAGCATCAGAGAGAAGAAGAAAAAAAATTGAGTTCATTTTTTTTCAATCATTAGTTGCGTAAAAGTGCCTGCAATGCCGATAAAGAAAATATTCGTACATGATTTTCAAAAAGATTTTCATGGTCAACAATCAATAGAAAAACAGGCATGTTTTATTTAGTTTTTGATTAGTCATATAATTTATATTAATTTTAATCTAGTGTCATATATCCTCAAGAAGAGAACAATTGCGAAAAATTATTCATGTGACCCTTGGAACAAGAAGAAAGTCTGATTATAAAAATAGTGAATCATTTAACCTCAAACATCGAAAGCTGATAAGTCCTCGACGTCATATCAAACTTTCCTCAAATTTGCAAATGGAGAGACGAGACAAAATAGCAGGGACACCGTCAACAGTAATATGTACGCATTCAAATAATTCAATGAGCCAAATAAAGACAAATATTTGGTCAGATTCTAAAAGTATCATAAATGATTATCATCAATATCCAAAGAAGAAGAAGACTGATAAAATGTGAGATTTCATGTTTTATTTTCATTTCTATTATGATTCTTTTTTATGCAGATGTTCAACAAAATATGTCCTCATCTCACTAATGGGAATACTTCTTCTCATTGGAGCAATTTTGACAGGCATTCTTGTCACCGTCGTCAATAAGTCTACAATGACAAGAGTAACATGTAAGATAGACTGTTTCGATATTTATCTACTATTTATTTTATTATAGCTTCTACGGTTTTGCTTCGATGGAATACAAGTGGAATTACTGTAGCTGGTGAAACAGGATTGAATGGTTCTGCTTCTTCACGATTGAACCTTCCATGGGATTTAACATTGGATTGGTATAATACACTGTATGTTTCTGATCGACAGAATAATCGAGTACAAAAATTTTTGAGAGGATCTTTAAATGGCTCGACAGTAGCCGGTGATGCTAACGGGCAAAGTGGGAGAAATTTATCTCAATTGAATGACACATTTGGCATCGCAGTTGATTGGAATGATAATCTCTATATTTCAGATCGATACAATTATCGTATACAGTTATGGCTCAATGGTGCAACCTCAGGCTCGACCATAGCTGGGACTTCAGGTAATATAATAACACGGTCAAAATGATCTCTTTTTCAAAAATAAATTTATAATTTTTTTAGGTATGTCTGGAAATACGGCCGATAAACTCAATCATCCGTATGGAATAGATCGTGATTCTACAACTGGAACTATTTATATAGCGGATTTTCAGAACGGGCGAGTAATGCAGTATACAAAAAATGCTTCTTCGGGTACAGTAGTTGCTGGTGGTAATGGACATGGACTACAAACAAATCAATTAAATCGTCCTTATGCAGTCTATTTTGATTCATTTTCAAATTATCTTTATATTGCAAATGGATTTGCTAATAATACCGTTCGTTGGAAAATCGGTTCTACTAATTGGACTCTTGTTGCTGGAAGTCCTAATGGAACAGGAGGAGGCTCATCAACACTTCTTTCAACTCCAACAGATATTACGTTAGATCCAATGGGTAATATTTATATAGCTGACCGACGGAATCATCGAATACAATGGTTTGAAGTTGGTCAATCAAATGGAACTACTATTGCAGGTATAACAAGTGTTCCAGGATCTACTTCAACTCGTCTTGCAGAACCTGTATCATTAATGCTCGATAATCAACTCAATTTATTTGTTGTTGATTCTCGAAATCACCGAATACAAAAATTTTTACGTTATTAAAAAACAGTTTTATATTTATTTAATTAATTCTTGAATATATTCAATCATTTAAAGGTGATCTGCTCATCCTCTATACTAAAAGTGAATACCATATTACAACAGACAATCTTCAAAAAATAGAATGTTTATCTGCAAACTTGGCCGATGTGGCTTTAGCACGCTTACAAATATAAGGAGATCAGATTTTGACTCAAATTCTGACAGTTTTCTAAGATTAAAAAAAAATTCGTTCAATTTGAAAGGAGAAAATATGACAAAAAACAATCGCGGTTAACCGGCGGTTTTGGGCCGGTTTGTGAACGGAAAATTAAGAATTAATTGATTCGTGTTCTTCGAAAATTCGAAATTCAATTTAAATATAAAAAATAAAATTTAGGAAAAGCATATTTAAATTTGAATTCAAACTACAAGTTCGACACTACTGCGATTACTCATGGTCGGACCAAGTTTCAATCACCATTGGTCACTATTATGAATTTCTAAAACCGATGTTCTTTTGACCCCAAATGCATGACCCTCCTTACAGTCGAGGGAATATAATTAAACAAACGTGGCTTCAGAAATTCCAAATTCGCACAGAAGAAAATCGAGATCGATCAATCGAAAGTAAATCCTGATAATATCGATGGTAATCAAGAAAAGAATCATGAAACAGCTAAAAAAACAAATGTTATTTCTCCAGTTCATGTTAGTGATATTCGACCATTATTATCTCAATAAACACGATAGTCGACGAACAAATTACGTTTATTCTTTTTAACCCTTGCAGTACCAGCCTTTTTAAAGCATTATAATAGCAATTTATACTCTCCTAAATTATTTTTTTCGTACTTTCTGATCAATCTCTTGGTGAATATGTCTTGTTCTATTCAATTAGAGAAAATATTATTTATACGATATTCTTTATTTACTGCAGCTTGTATAAAAAATGTGTTTAACGGAATGCTCGTTAGAAATAAACTCAGTACAGCTACAACATTGAGTTGATGTTTTTTTCTTCGTAGAGCGTTCACAAAAGGAACATCTTTTTCGTTTTGTTTGAATAGAGTTCGGATACACCAACGTATTACAATACTCTATTCATTAACCGAAAAACAACAATCGAAGAATTAGTTGCGATTCGTGAACAAATTCGAAAAACATCGATTTTCACTTTTGACAACGAATCAACAACGACAAGAATTTCAATTAATCCAGAAAATATTCGACGATATATTACAACCGTCAAATCAGATCTTCAGTAGGGGTGGAATAATCGAATTAAATAACTTTATTCAATTCGGTTTATTCGACGAAAACCAAATCAATTCTCAAGAAAATCGAGACCTTCAACAGGAATTTAAATTATATTGGGATCATAATTACCCACACGAAACAAATCTTGGTAATGGAACATGCAAATGCCGAAATTGTTTCGGCATTGGACACAAATCACTGATAAGCCTTCAGGATGTCGTAGCATTTCAATTCAATGAATATCTGAATAAAGAATTCACTGGTGAAAACTTTATGATAGGATTGGATCCCAAACTAGTTATCAACATGAACACAAATGAATACAATCATCGGAAAAAACTGAGCCAATATGCCTCAAATGATTGCGATTCGATATTCAGAATAATATCAAACATGAACCTCGTCAAATCAATTAATCATTGAAACCATCGTACATGATGCCACAGAAATGGAAGTCGAACAATCATCAATACAACACTCAGAAAATCCATTAGCAGTCGATGAACGACGACGAATCCATAACAGATCTCGAACACTTCACCAACGACAAATGGCGTACAAACATGAAATATTCATTAGAAATATTGATCATCGATATCCGGTTCGACAAATGAAAATAACATTAAAATCCATGGGTATTGAAATCACACAAGTCAACCCATTGATATCAAACAAAACGAATGAAAGAATTCTTCGAGTTGGTTTAAAACAACCCGACCATCTCGAAAAATATGAAGAACAAACCGAAGGTTTATTTTCGACACGATCATATCATCGAAATTGCCACAAATTTAATAAACAACGTCGACGAAATCATCATGAGCATAGAGACGAACATCGAAACGAACCACATCGACAAAACCATCGCGAACATCGAAATGATCAACAACAGCACAAACAATAATCGACAAAATAAACAGATTCGAAAAAACATTTTTCTTCCTTCTTCTTTCTTTCTTTCTTCTTGACTCTTTCTTCGAAATATGGAAAAAAACCGTTTTCTATCATCATCACTGTTCCTTTCTTCTTGTTAATCTTAATTCTTGTCTTTGAATTGTGAGAAACCGAAAACAGAGACTTTTTGTTATTATCATTGTTCTTTCTCTTCTAGTGAAACCAGTTTTTGTTTGTAGGGGAGAATGTTAGGAAGATGTCGTTATAAGACGACATACTCCTTGACATATCTCTCTCTCTCCCTTTTCATTCTTCTCTCGTCGTTTCTGTTGTTGTGCTTTTGTAAACGTATATATAAATATGGGCAAAAGAATTAAATAAAGTTAGTCCGAATAAGTTCCATCGTAAGTTGGGCTTCTCCTTTCCTTCTCTCCTCCCTTCTGCATAAAGCCCCTAACAAACAGGAAAGAAGATTTATCAAATTAATGTTATTATATAACGGGTAAGTTGTTCATCATTTACTAGTTCGTTATTGTTATTTTTCTTTTTGATTGACAAATCATTTCATTAGTTATCCATCTACGTTTATTGATGAACAATTTGAATACTTTTTTTTCTAAATATATTGGACAGTCATCATTTTTACCATATATTTACAATCAACATCATTTGACATTATTACAAGATGAATTTTATAGTCAACTAACACCTCGTCAATCACAAGCAACAGCACGAGCAGCTACAGCTGATTTGGATAATGATCAAACCGATGATAATGATGCTACCACTATTCATCCTCCGATCCTTGTTAACGAATCATCATCAAAAGAGAACAAATTTCTCATTCACTACAATCATGAAAGACGTTTTCGATGTTTTAAACGCAATTTACATCGAATACATAATCATCTTATACCACGTAATTTAGGATTGGATCTTCGGCTTATCGTAGACAATCGTAATCGGCCATATGCTGCTAATGAATTAATACACAAAAAGCCTCAACGATGGCTATTGATAAATAAAGCAAAAAAATCAAGTGTAAATACCAGCGATTCCTAGGTAAGTTTAAAACCATATATTCATCATCTGACTATATTCTCAATTTCAATTGCAGATCGACATAGAAATTTCCAACAAACCACTGCTCCTAATCAATCAGATATGAACTTTGATTAAGCATATCCTATAATTAAAATATTGTACATTTATACCTTGAATTCAAAACATTTTTCATTTTTCTTTTCAATACAAAATTCTCTCTTTCATTCATATTTAATCGTTTCATCTAACCGATCGAAATCACTTGTTTCATTTATTTTAGATAACATCTGCATAGACACAACAGTTTATTCTTTCAATCTAACATCGTTTCCAAGGACTTTCAAACTGATACAAAAACATATTTCATCAAATACCATCGCGTCGTGTATGCTATTCCGCCCACTTATCAATCGTCATCTATAAAAGCTTCTTGTTTCTTATCATTAAATCCATTTAACAAAAATTTTCATCCAGTACACAAATAAAAACCAATACTCTCACAATCACTTTAAATTCATTCGAATTATTTCTTAGAAATCAACATCAAAGATTCATTTATTATAATTCATTCATATATATTCGCTCAATCAACATAGATTAATCCAAATTTTATACCATTCCAACAGTCTTATTCATCCATACAGTCCGAAATACTTTATAGAAACAATATTATTTATATCCACATTCAACTACAAATTGTTAGTCTGCAACTAAGGTAAAGCCAGTGATGAGATAAATCTGTGAAACTCTAGCGAAATCCGGATCATGGCAGGACTTCCTCAAAACTGTCGAAGATACATTTACTACTGATCAATTGATTGAAATTTTACCAATTGATTGGCAGCAAAGTAAAGATTATTCTTGGAAAATAGAATAATTATGTAAGCCATCTGATGAGCTAGTGAAATTCTAGCGAAATCCGGATCATGGCAGGACTACCTCACCCTCAACACCCTCAAGATAGAATAATCAGACAAGCCATCTGATGAGTCCATGAGATTCGGACGAAACCGGTCATGGCAGTACTTCCTCACCCTCAAAAGTTGAGAATAGCAAATTAATTTGTATTGTTTTATACATATATACAAGTTGATCTGTTTTCGTATTGATGATCTCCGTAGCGGGAGTGAAATCTTAAGCTGATGGCTGCTGTTCTTACCCTTTAAGTTAAGATTTAATTTGATGCAGTATCGATTCCAAACTTATTCGTGAAGACCCTTAAGCAAGGTCGAAACCGGTCGTAAGTATGCTTGGAATTAACTTATGAACTCACCCTCAATGATATTTACTAATCAATCGGTAATAGAAAGTCGATCGCTGAAAAGCAAAGATTGATATCTAGCAGATTACTTTGACTTTTCGTCAAAGAATATATTAATCTGTTCTCCAAAAGTTTTAAAAGTTCTTTCAGTTTCTCCATATGAATTCTTCCAGTCACGACATTTATCATTTCGTTTGTCTTTGATTTCGTTGAATATGTGTCTGCACCGCTTCGTAATTTTCGTCTTCAATATCGTTGAACGCGAGATCTAGTCTCCAGAGTGTCTGTGAAAAGTCAACACCCTTAATTAAGAAAGATCAACAAACAATCGAACTCACGGTATTAGTTCGTAACACATCAGCCAGACGTTGTGCTCCTTCATCTCCGATTTTATTCACTTGGAGATACAGTGCCATGAGAGTCTGTGTGGAAATCTCAACACGCTTATATGAGACACATCGAAAACCGATCATACTCACCTTGTTTTTACGTAACCCATCAGCTAGATGTTGTGCTCCTTCATCTCCGATTTCATTTTCCGAGAGATCTAATGTCGTCAGCGTCTGCGTCGAAAATTCAACACGCTTCATTGAGAAAGATCACCAAAAAAGTCACACTCACGTTATTAGTTCGTAATGCACGAGCTAGATGTTGTGCTCCTTCATCTCCGATATAAGTCCCTTGCAGATTCAGTGTTATGATTGACTATGTGAAAAGTCAGCATGCCTATGGGACAGAGATCAACAAAAAAATCACACTCACCGTGTTGTTTCGTAACCCGTCAGCTAGATGTTGTGCTCCTTCATCTCCGATTCCATTTTCCGAGAGATCTAATGTCGTCAGCGTCTGCGTCGAAAATTCAACACGCTTCATTGAGAAAGATCAACAAAAAATCACACTCACCACGTTAGTTTCTAATGCAACACCGAGATGTTGTGCTCCTTCATCTCCGATTCCATTTCTCGAGAGATATAACACGGTGAGTGTCTGTGTCAAAACGTCAACGCGTTTAATTGAGACAGATCGACAAAACAATCACACTCACGTTATTAGTTCGTAATGCACCAGCTAGATGTTGTGCTCCTTCATCTCCGATATAATTCGTGGAGAGATCTAGTCTCTTAAGCGTTGTCTATGCAAGAGAATCAACGCGTTTAATTGAGACAGATCGACAAGACAATCGGACTCACTCTGTTTTTTCGTAGTGCACTAACTAAATGTTGTGCTCTTTCATTTTGGATTCCATTTTCCGAGAGATTTAATATCGTCAGCGTCTGTGTCAAAACGTCAACGCGTTCAATTGAGAAAGATCAACAAAAAAGTCACACTCACCACGTTAGTTTCTAATGCAACACCGAGATGTTGTGCTCCTTCATCTCCGATTCCATTTCTCGAGAGATATAGCACGGTGAGTGTCTGTGTCAACACGTCAACACGTTTAATTGAGATAGACCGACAAAACAATCACACTCACGTTATTAGTTCGTAATGCACCAGCTAGATGTTGTGCTCCTTCATCTCCGATTCCATTTTCCGAGAGATCTAGTCTCTTAAGCGTTGTCTATGCAAGAGAATCAACGCGTTTAATTGAGACAGATCGACAAGACAATCAGACTCACTCTGTTTTTTCGTAGTGCACTAACTAAATGTTGTGCTCCTTCATTTCCGATTCTATTTTCCGAGAGATTTAATATCGTCAGCGTCTGGGTCGAAAATTCAGCACGCTTCATTGAGAAAGATCAACAAAAAATCATACTCACCCTGTTTTCTCGTAATGCACCAGCTAGATGTTGTGCTCCTTCTTCTCCGATATAATTCTTGGAGAGATATAACACGGTGAGTGTCTGTGTCAAAACGTCAACGCGTTTAATTGAGACAGATCGACAAAACAATCACACTCACGTTATTAGTTCGTAATGCACCAGCTAGATGTTGTGCTCCTTCATTTCCGATTCCATTTTCCGAGAGATCTAATGTCGTCAGCGTCTGCGTCGAAAATTCAACACGCTTCATTGAGAAAGATCACCAAAAAAGTCACACTCACGTTATTAGTTCGTAATGCACGAGCTAGATGTTGTGCTCCTTCATCTCCGATATAAGTCCCTTGCAGATTCAGTGTTATGATTGACTATGTGAAAAGTCAGCATGCCTATGGGACAGAGATCAACAAAAAAATCACACTCACCGTGTTGTTTCGTAACCCGTCAGCTAGATGTTGTGCTCCTTCATCTCCGATTCCATTTTCCGAGAGATCTAATGTCGTCAGCGTCTGCGTCGAAAATTCAACACGCTTCATTGAGAAAGATCAACAAAAAATCACACTCACCACGTTAGTTTCTAATGCAACACCGAGATGTTGTGCTCCTTCATCTCCGATTCCATTTCTCGAGAGATATAACACGGTGAGTGTCTGTGTCAAAACGTCAACGCGTTTAATTGAGACAGATCGACAAAACAATCACACTCACGTTATTAGTTCGTAATGCACCAGCTAGATGTTGTGCTCCTTCATCTCCGATATAATTCGTGGAGAGATCTAGTCTCTTAAGCGTTGTCTATGCAAGAGAATCAACGCGTTTAATTGAGACAGATCGACAAGACAATCGGACTCACTCTGTTTTTTCGTAGTGCACTAACTAAATGTTGTGCTCTTTCATTTTGGATTCCATTTTCCGAGAGATTTAATATCGTCAGCGTCTGTGTCAAAACGTCAACGCGTTCAATTGAGAAAGATCAACAAAAAAGTCACACTCACCACGTTAGTTTCTAATGCAACACCGAGATGTTGTGCTCCTTCATCTCCGATTCCATTTCTCGAGAGATATAGCACGGTGAGTGTCTGTGTCAACACGTCAACACGTTTAATTGAGATAGACCGACAAAACAATCACACTCACGTTATTAGTTCGTAATGCACCAGCTAGATGTTGTGCTCCTTCATCTCCGATTCCATTTTCCGAGAGATCTAGTCTCTTAAGCGTTGTCTATGCAAGAGAATCAACGCGTTTAATTGAGACAGATCGACAAGACAATCAGACTCACTCTGTTTTTTCGTAGTGCACTAACTAAATGTTGTGCTCCTTCATTTCCGATTCTATTTTCCGAGAGATTTAATATCGTCAGCGTCTGGGTCGAAAATTCAGCACGCTTCATTGAGAAAGATCAACAAAAAATCATACTCACCCTGTTTTCTCGTAATGCACCAGCTAGATGTTGTGCTCCTTCTTCTCCGATATAATTCTTGGAGAGATATAACACGGTGAGTGTCTGTGTCAAAACGTCAACGCGTTTAATTGAGACAGATCGACAAAACAATCACACTCACGTTATTAGTTCGTAATGCACCAGCTAGATGTTGTGCTCCTTCATTTCCGATTCCATTTTCCGAGAGATCTAATGTCGTCAGCGTCTGCGTCGAAAATTCAACACGCTTCATTGAGAAAGATCAACAAAAAATCATACTCACGTTATTAGTTCGTAATGCACGAGCTAGATGTTGTGCTCCTTCATCTCCGATTTGATTTTCCGAGAGATAAAGCACGGTGAGTGTCTGTGTCAAAACGTCAACGCGTTTAATTGGGACAGATCGACAAGACAATCAGACTCACTGTTTTTTCGTAGTGCACTAACTAGATGTTGTTAGTGCACTAAGAAAAACTATTGAACAGGGAGAGTATAGTGGAAAATTTTACAATGGTACTCAGGATCGAGGAATTCAATCCGAAGTTTTCTCTGAGGTATGAGAGTATCGCGTGGAGTACAGGAGTATCATCCGAGTACGGGAGTACCATTTCGAGGACTGGAACAAGAGAAAAACGGCACTCCGCCACTCCAATACTCCTGGCTCTACTCCCGCACTCCGAAAATACTCCGGCACTTCTGAAACACTCGCGGAATCGCGAGTCCACCAGTCCTATGGCAGAAATTGATATATGGTTCAAATGTCTGAGTTCCTCTGAGTAGAGGAGTATGTTCAAGATACTGTAACCTCGAAATTCTGAGTATCAGAGTACGGGAATATCGGGATCCTGGAGTGTCGGTTCCCCCTTGATTGGATACGAAACTTCTTCAAGTTCTAAAGCTTATATAGAGTTTGGTACAAAACCATTGATTGCTGCCACTTCCTCAAAATGCTTTTCTACGGAACCCTTGTAAGCTCTAAAACTCCTCAAAGGATTTTTACGAAATCATTCTTAGACATCTAACAAGTATCTAAGGCTTTATAGAAAATCTTCTCTAGCTCCAACAGCCATGAACATTTGTATACGAAATCTTCTTGAGCTTCTATTCTTGCTAATGGTTTGATACAAAATCTTGTTTAGAGTTTCAGAAATTATAAAAGTTTCAAACAAAACCATACATATTACGAAACCTCTTAGATGTTTTGAAAAACGGTGCGGTACTATTTGGAATACGTTAAACTTCCACGAAACCCTACAAGATTCGTCAAAAACCTTTTTTTGTTTTCAGTGTAGAGCGTCGCTATCCGAGACACAATTCTGCTAGTCGTTGTTATTAGGAACAGTTTTTAGCTGAACTGTCGGTATTAGAGACAACCTCCTGCCAGCCGTCGTTATTAAGAAGAGAACCTGATACTTGTCATTTTCCACCACAGAGTCTGCTGGTAGTCGTTATTGGGGACAGGGTGGTTTCCAACATTTCGAGGCTTTACCCTTTCAAATGATATGTTTTCCTCTTCTCCGAATTCATGCCTCGTGAACCGCTGGACTAAGATAGACTTCGACTTCGCCTTGAAAAATACTATCTGTACTTTGACTCGATTTCACATGAAAATATGTTAAAGAAAGAATTTTCTCTAATTATAATACATTTCTGATGAAATTCATTGACGCGTCATTATTAGGGACATCGAGTTGGCTTGCCGTTGCTATTGTAGAAGGTGCTGTTAATACTGACGAAGAGTGATGACCTTCGCATACCGCTGTTTTCTCATCCTTGTTTGAAAGCAGAGATTCCATAGATTCTCCTAATCGAATATTGGTTCGAAGCCAATGCAATCAGGGTGTGCACCGACGCAAACAAGGCTATGTCTTTTGTTACCGCCGTTATTAAGGAATTTAACTGTATGTGTATCACAAGATTTTACTTGCAGTGATCCACTTCGGTAAAACACAAAACTGTTAACGATAAGGATTTTTGCACTCTATTGCATATGTAATAATAGATCAGAGGAGCTTTTGAAGAAATGTTCAAAATTTTTCTCATAGTCCGGTATTTCGCGAGACGGTATACCGTAGACCTTAGGCGGTAACGGTACATTACAGTGCAGTATGATGCTAATGAATGCGTTATACGGTACGAGACGGTGTCAACTTTTTGCAGTACCGCCTGCCTCTAAATCTTTATAAAACTAACAGGAAATTTAATTTCAATGTATGATTGGAAAGATCCCTAATTTCATTCATCTCATTCATTAACTTGGAAGACGTTTTCTTAGAGATGAATCCTTTGAAATTATCACAAGATTAGACTAGACAAAGCTTTCCATTTTACTGTTATCGAATTACGAATTTTAATTAAACTAATTATTTCTTAACTTAAGTAGATGATATGAAAATTTTTCTCTTTAATTATAAGAAGCAAATTACTTACATCATTATTTTGTAGATAATATGCCATAAATTCCATATCATCATCCGTTAATTCTTTTTCCTTCAACTCCAGTTTTGAGTTCGTCTGGGTTTCATTGATCATTTGTTCAAGTTCTGGATTTTCTGGTTTCGATGCTGAATAATTCATACAAAAACATAAGCAAGTAATTAGAATACATCAATAAGTAGAAATACAGGGTGTTTGAAAAATAACTCCCTATTTTAATTTCTTTATCAGTCACAAGTAGCACTCATCTGATGAGGTATGTGCAGATTTCCTGAAAAGTAAATTGCGGAAATTTCTATGATTCCCATATATGATACAACAACCTATCAACTTGAAATTTATACACAACATTAGAAAACAACAAATCATTTATACTAGTTCCACGAAACTCAGTCGATTCTAAATCTAATGAGACATATCGATACAAGACCTAGGGGTAGAAATCTGTGGAAATTTTGGTAATTTTAGGAAAATTTCTGTATTTTCTGAAACATGTTTCAGTATTAATTGAAATTCATGTACGGGGAAGGGACCGACGAAAGTAAAGAAGGTGATAGTTTTGGTTGTTTCCATGGATTTCTAAAAATTTGATTAGTTGAGGTTGTCGAATGTTTTATGCTAATCGAAGATCGTACAAGCAATATCAAGTTGAGAAACCATCGGTAACTTCATAAGGTCATCAACTTTAAGATACTGCATTATAGTTGATTTTTCGATGGAAGAAGGTTTTACGGGCAATGATTTTAAAGTATTTGTATAGGAATGGCGCAATTGCTGTATATTAAAAGTGTTTGATGTGAGGTAAATAAAATTAAACAAAGGGTCGGTAGGAATATTATTTTTTGCGCTACTCTGTTTCTGGTGTAATTAGATTATTGAATGATGACTGAGTGTTTCATGAGTGTTTATCATCGTATCTTAGGTTTTTCTCGATACGATGCAACCTTGTTTTATGTCTGGGAAAGATTTCGAGTATTTTGATTATGATCTTTACTGTTTAGGCTGATTCACTAAAGCTGCCTCTTATACTTCGTTTTCTCTAACGTTGATACTTATTAAAATGAGTGTTTAAAAAGCAAATCGTTGAATGGATCAGAGCTCATATTGTTGGTCTAGATCTTCTGCTGATGATCTAGCGAAATAGGGAAGAAAGGAAAAATATTCAATACGTTAATGTTGAAGAAAATTGGGTGAGATATAGAAAGAAAAATTATCAGAAGAGAAAATAATAAATGATCATCAAAGAGAGCTGAAGTATCACTATGGTTCATATACTAATTTTCGATTAAACGCTTGTTGTTATGTATGTTTATTTGCTCGTTCAATAAAATTTCCTATGAGTTTATAAACATTATTTCTCATTCATATTTTTTATGGAGCGGACATTTTTTCTCTCTCCTTATATTCAATTCAGCGCTTCATCATTCGTCTTTTTTCGTTTTTATATTTTCATTTATCGAGTTTAAAGCAAATGTATGCATCATTCTCCTCTTTTTTATTCGTCGTTTTAAATGAAACTGTTATTATATTATAATTTTCGAGAAAATTACCCAACTGAATTACTCTACTAATATTCTTTTTGATTTCTGAGTCGATTATTGATCATAAAGAACACAACATAAAAATTCGTAAGACAAAGAAAAGGTGTTTACTTTACCTCTTTGTTTGTCTTGCTTCTCTCATATTCATCGCTTCTTATCTTAAGATTCTTTATCACTGTTTTACTGTATTTTATTCATTACTCTCTATCAATACATTTGTTCGCTCATCTTTCTTTTCTTCCTCTTATTGTAACGAATCTTTTGGTATCATTAATAACCAACCACATAATTTGATCTGATGCTTCGTTGACATGGATGACTGTCATCATAGTGAAGCGTGTGCATACTGCTCTCTCCATTTTTTTGTTCCATCAGGACAGCCTTCACTTTTAATAGATGACAAGAGAAAAGGGAAAGTGAACGCATAGGGACATGGAGAAAAGAAACAAATGTGTCAAACGATAAGAATTAGCGTTTCGTTCTTGTTCGTATTGAAATAACACATGTAAATTATTAGGATGCGTTAATCGAAGAAGAATATATACGGTTTATTGGCTCGGATGGCCCTTACAAATATCTAACTCAACCAAAGACGAAATGTAAAAGACTGGGGAACCGGCAAGATGAGCACACATGCATTTAGGTGAGGGAGAGGGCGTAATTACACGTCTGCTGATCTTTCAATAACCCAAAAGACCGCGAGTCTACCTCAAACATCGAACGGAAGGGTAATTCCAGGATCTACGAATATGCCTCCTACAATGCAACATTCAGAAAACACAAATTTCTGAATAAACCTATAAAAACATTTCAGAAGTTCCTTTAACTCTTTCCCATTAAAACATCTTATCTCAGACTTTTATATAACATTTTTTACATATGAAAACTATTACACAACTTCCAAAACTTACTCTAACTATCTATGCTTATGCTTTCTTCACTGCCTAAAACAGTCTTTGAGCATATGAAATATTCTCTTTCTTTTCATTCTAATCCTGTGTGCATTTTTGCGACCACAAATTTAATATATTATCACGTTGAAAGAGTGTCTTCAAGCTTTAGACAAACTGCTATCAAATCTTTCTTCAATTATTCACTCAAAGATCCTGTCTAAGCAACTTGGAAATCATTTGCGTTTGCCTGCAATTATTAACAACTCCGTCCTTATCTCTGGTCATGATATTTATTTCTCTAACTATCTACTTACAATTACAAGAAACACAAAAACTTCTCACATTCACTCGAAATTTCTAAAATTTCCACCGTCTTTGACGCCTAGGTCTCGTATCTACGTCTATCATTTTTATTATCATTTACTGAAATTTCCAATGCTTTTAACCCACAAGTAACGCTCATCTATGGACTCGCTCTGCTCTTTCTCGTAGAGATCATCGTCTCACCATTTTATAACCTTATTTATGACAACGATTTTGAAAAGCAAAACTAGAAATATCTCCTCATTTTTCTCTCTAACATATCTACCGTAGTGTACCAGTAGAAGTAATCTGGACTACATCAGCTTCCAAATATATCTCTAGCACAAAAAACTCTCTTTATAAATTCACTTTCAATGGAGGCTGTTCATATCACATCAATTATTCTACTGATTATAACAAATCGCTTCTCGTCGGTCGTCGGCGAACTATGGTTTGCCACTCCCGACTCCACAACGCCCAGCATCCATTGAACTTAAACCGATGTCCTATTGACATTAACCATCGAATGTTAAAAGTTATGCCTTCCTAGATAAAACTAGCATGACATTCGAACTGCTCGTGCTAAAATACTTCTTGATGACCTTTCATTAAAAATATCGCTAACTAATTATTAACTATTAATAATTAATAATTGGTTAACAGTTAACTGCACAGTTCAGTTAGCTCGATTTCAATTATCTAGGGCCCTACTATTCTCGGATCTGGTATAGATAACAGCACGTTTGTATTGAACGGATGTTCTTTTGACCTCTGCGGACCAGCAGTTACCAGGATTTATTTTATTGAGATTTATTTGGATTTATTTTATTTAGATTTATTTGGATTTATTTAAAAAATCCTTGTATATTTCGAAATAAATCCCACCATATCTCGCTAGTGTGGGTGAAGGCGGAACCTAAAGTGAGGGTGCGGATGATAATGGGATGATGCACAAGATTGAGGGTACCATGAAATCTTGACACAATAAATAAGTCCGTCACAAATAAATAAATCCTGTTGAAGAATAAATCTCAAAAAAAATAAATCCTGGTATCCCCTCAATCATGTTACAAACGTCCTTTAGAAAATGTCCTTGACAAAATGTCCTCCAGAAGTGGTCCTGAGAAAAAAATGTCCTTTGGATTTTGTCCTTCTGAAAATGTCTCTCGAGCAAATGTCTCTGATAGAAAATGTCCATTAGAAAATATCCCTCTTTTGAAAATGTCCTTTATCGTAGAACTGATAGATTTCATATAAAAGATTAAAAATCTAGATGACGCTATAATTTGTTCATACAATTATAACAATTAAATTATATGGATAGAGGATTTTCATACTTATCGATGGGAACTATTCGATAAAGAAAAACATATCTTATTGTCGTTACATAATCGTGTGTATTAAATACGAATTAATAGAAATTGAGAACAGTTTTAAATGGCATCGAATTATCTTTTCGGAACTAATGAATCATCATCTTCACCGTTATCCTCACGATCTTCTTCTTCATTATCTTCATCATTAACCTCAATAAGTCCAGTTGCGAATGAAATAATAATTACTAAGACAACATCGAACAAACGTAAATCTATGCTGAGTATCCAAGGCTATCAGTTTCAAATGAAAAATTACAATAAAGCCAAGACGATTAAATTTTGGCGATGTGGAAATCGAAACTGTGGAGTACTTTTACACACAAATCTCAATGATGAATTCATACGTTTTTCTGGTAGTGTGAGCGAACATTCTCATGCACCAAATCCAGCTGAATTAGAAATAAGAAATTTGAGAGAAGAAATGAGAAAATGAGCTGAGAATGAATTGTTACCGTTACAACAAATTGCCGAACAAGAAGTTCGAAAAGGTTTACTTACAGGCGAAGCTCTTGCGATTTTACCGAATATTCTTAATCTAGGTATAGTAAACTAACTTTTCATAAAATATTGCTACGATTCTATGGTAATTTCAGGACACAATTTAATACGTGTTCGTCGACAAACAACGCCTACAATTCCAACTTCTTGTTTTTTTACAATTCCAGAAGAATACAAAACATGCCATGTAAATCATGATCGCTTATTATTACACGATAGTGATGATTTACAATCCCAAATCAACAATTCTTTGTATTCACAACCTGAAGGACGAGTTCTTATTTGGTCATCAGACGTTCAATTGAATTTATTATTCAGTAGCAAGAAGTTGTACATGGATGGCACGTTTGCTTCAGCACCGCCGTATTTCAATCAATTATTTATTATACACTCTATTCATCAAGATTCATGTACATTCTTTGTTTTTTTGTCAAATGTTCTTGATCATTGCTTTCTAACAAAATATATTTTTTGAAATAGATGTACCAGTTGTTTATGCTCTACTACCTGATCGAAAAACATCGACGTATATGTACTTATTTCATATTCTATTTTCTGAAGCAAGAAAACGAAATGTTGTATTTGATCCCTCATTGATCATGACTGATTTTGAACCTGGAATTTCAAAAGGGATACTAGTAGAACTAACTATGATTATATTCGCTCTTATGTTGTCTTCATGCTACAAAAATGTTGTTTTCACTCATAGTTTGGAGAGAAGACAGTATACAAGGGCTGTTTCTACCACTTATGTAAAGCCATCTACCGCAATGTTCAATTTAATGGATTATCTGCAATGTATTTGGAAAATATTATGGTTCGTAGCACGATTCGACAGATGATGGCTTTAGTATTAGTTCCTCCAGATCATGTTCCACATCTATTTGCTTGTCTTGGTGAAGAACTAAATCCAGACGAACGTGATGAACTAACATGTTTATTTAATTATTTTAATAGTCAATGGATGAAGCAAATATCCATGTGGAATGCTTTTGATCTTTCAGACAGAACTAATAATTTCAGTAAAGGTATGCAAAGAAATTCAGTGAAAACTCCACCCTATAAATTCATGTGTTATAGGATATAACAACAGATTCAAACGACGATTACAAAAGTCATACCCGAATATATGGGAGTTTATAAAGTCGCTTAAAGATGAAATTCAAATTGTACATGATTTAATTATTCAGATAAACTCTGGTATGACACCTCGAGAAAAAAAGCTTCAATCAAAATTAGTTGATAAACGAATGAAAGAGTTGTACGATCGATTCAAAAATGGAAAAATTACAATCGAATGTTTATTAAAAGAACTTTCTTTCTATGTCGTTCACTAAAAACAAATTATCAAATCGTTCATTAGAGTAAAAAAATAATCCGATTAATGTTATTATTAATTGTTTTTTATTTTGCATCTGAAAGAACATTTTAACTATAGGGGACGTTACGTCAAAGGACCATACGATAAAGGACAATTTCTAAGGGACATTCTCTTAAAGGGCATTTTCACTGAGGGACATTTTTTGAAGGACCAATACTGAAGGGCAATTTGTCAAGGACATTTTCTAAAGGACATCGGGAACATATACCATATTTTTAACCCCTAGATCTAGCATCTATTTTCGGTATTTCTGAAATTTCTAAAGTTTATTACCCCCAGATCTAGTACTTATATCTATCATTATTTTCATCAGCTTCTGAATTTGCTGAAATTCTCTCGAAATTTCCAAAGTTTCCACTTTCTTTCACTTCTAGCTGCAGTGTCTATATCTCCTACTATAATTATCAGTGATTGCAAAATTTTCGGGATTGCTTAGAAATTTCTGCAGCTCTTTGTAGAGAATGTCGTCAATGCTTCAGTGACTTATGTGTAATTTCTGAATTTCGTTGAGAAATTATAGAAAATGCCTTTTATTTTAATGTTACCTATTAATTTGACAATTTATGTTGTTGTAGTGTATGTAGAAATATGAGAAATTTCTGAAATTCACTTTCGAAGAAATCTGCACACTGCTGGTGAATAAATACGCATGATCGGTCTGAATAAATTTCTATGAAATCAGAGCAAAGCATCAAAACATGTTGTATAACTAAGACACGAACCTTTTCCATTAATCCTCTCCTAACTGATCACCCCGTCTATCTGAACGATATAGGAAAGTCCCGGTGATGTTCACAATAGAGGGGTTTTACTGTATAGAAGATAGTTCTGTAGATGAATGATATGATTGTAGATAGTTTGAAAGTCAACTCATTATTTATACTTTTTCCTTCGATTAAAACATAAAACACGAACTCACTTAACAGCTTTGCAGACGCAGCACTTCTTGTATGTTGTTGGTGCTGCTGTCTTTGCTCAGTGAGTGTATTAATCATCTTAAGCCAATCAGGAAACATTCCAGGATACTTAGAACTGACGAACCAGACGTCATTAACACCTTTAAGTTTAAGATGCTTGATTCCTAAACGAATTTCTTCTTTCAAGGTTTCCCTCTCGTCTTCTTGATGTTGGTCAAATTTGTTCACCACAATATAGTATTTCAAATTGATACAATCAAGTAGACGAAATACGCTAGTCATTTCTTTTACCGTTGTCGTAATTAATACAAGACGATGTGTCAATTGTTTCCAAAAGGCAAAATATTCTTTGGTAAAGTAAGACATTTCATCACTTTTGCCAGGTACTTCATAGAGAGAGAAACCGTGACCATCATATCGTCGTAATTGAGTTGTTGTTTCACCAGGTCCGGTAGCTGCAACTGGTTTTCCAAGGAACCCATTAAGCATAGTACTCTTACCGGTTGAAATAATACCGAAAAAGGCAATATTGATTCCTGTCATTTTCAGTGGTTGTGCCATTGCTGCTAGGTGCTTCAACGCTTCCACACCCATACTATAATGTTCGTTCAAATCATTGAAAGATCCAATCTGATCGTCATCAATTTCTTCACATAGCTCATTGAATCTTTCCATTGGCTTTCGATTTCTTTCTTGATATTTTTGAATTTGCCAAAGTAATTTTCTACTTTTCGATTGGTATGTGCACAATAGCAGATAAAAGATGTGTGCAAATCGTCTCTACAACTGAAGAAACAAATGAAATGAAACTAATTCAAGTCTCAATTTTAGAGTAATCTATAGTCTCTATCAATTTCGAAGATTTTTAAGATATTTTGAAAAAAAATTTAATAGAAATCGAATAGAAATCGACGTTTTACTTTTCAAAGGAACGGAGCAATTATGTCGATTTCTAAAAAAAGAAACGACAGGACAGATTGAATTCAGTTTTGAATAATCAATACACAGATCCTAAATATTTTGAAAAATTAACTTCGATATTAACCTCCGCAAACTGATTTTTCTGTACTTTCTAAATTATAAACGGTCATTTCTTAATGAGTGGATTGGCTGAGTTTCGTGAAACCTGAACGCATTCACAAAGTAAAAGCGCACATTTCTATCATGTTTTATCAAACAATAGTCTAGAATACTGCAAAGATCTTCTGATTTGAAATGAATTAAGGCTACTCCCTCTTGTTTGTTGAAAAACAATTTTTCCACGTTTTTTTTCTTTTTTTTATCAGCGACTAGAGGAGATATTCGCCGTTGCTCGGGACACTTTCACGGTGAAAATTTGGCGTAATAAAAAACGACAGCAGATGCAGAGAAAAATGTGCTCGAAAGTTTTGCATCTGTCAGCAGAGCAGGTCCCGTCGTGCATACACTCACACACTCTCTAAAGTGCTATAGTTCAACAAATAGTTTGAGTTTTTATGTTTTCTCTTTTGTTCATGCCCACTCATACACACCAAACTCAAAACCAACTCCACTGCAAAACGATAGCCGTTGGCAGATGCACTGAAAACTGTAAGAAAACACGAACTTCCTTTGAAAATCACAAAAAGGGAGTTTTATCAAAAACTGTATTAACGCCGATGAGCCATCCACCCATCTCTGATCCCCTCGCCTTACCCTGTCGGGTGGAATTCAATTCGGATTCGACTTCTTCACACCGGAAAATCCCTGGCAACTGTTTCTGAGAAAATTCGAATTTCGATGTTTTTTTTTATCTCTGGAAAGCACACATATACACACTATCGTTTTTCGTACGACCTCGCATCCTAGAGAGAACGAACCAACCTATTTTCAAGGCAAATTAATCGCGGATTCGAGCTCGTCATTCTCAAAAACCCTTTGTTACGCGTCTTGTGCTCGGTCACAATGAGAATCTCGTCTGCCAACTATACCCATGACAATCCAAAATACTCTATTTTCGCTGGTCGGACACATATTTCGACCATCTGTGGACCCAGGATGACATAGTTTCGGCTGAAAAGTAGTCATTGCCCTGCTCCTGGATGCATGGATGCTCGATGAAAAATTTGGTGGCAGAGCTCCGAATGGGCTGGGCTGGGCCATAGAAAAGAAGCCCATGGGCTATCAAGTGATTTTACAGCCCGACCCATGGGCGGTTTGTTATAACCTAGCCCAGCCCAGCCCACCCATGGGCCACCCATGTAATTAAAATTTTCTGTTTTACACCAGCCAAAGTTATTCATCATTCTTTATGTGAAATTCATTGAGAATA
>Ga0209960_1001928_pt1 | contig 23400 bp, 23 predicted proteins | sample ThiBiot_500_plan_2_FD_183947 | JGI IMG/M metagenome (GOLD analysis project Ga0209960, IMG submission 183947) | Wastewater bioreactor microbial communities from Cape Town, South Africa - Thiocy_expt_500_plan (SPAdes) | ecosystem: Engineered > Bioreactor > Thiocyanate-remediating >...
TTTAAAAAAAAAAAAAAAAAAAAGAAAAGAAATGAAAAGGAAACAAGAAAGAAATGATCAAAAGAACGAAAGAAAAGAAAAACACCTGATTAATTTGTGCAACGAGAGTTGCACCTTGCCATGTTCCATTGAGAAGACACCAAAAGATTGTGAGAAGTATCCAAGGAAAGTTGGCAGTGTAATCACATAATCCAAAAGGTAGTAAACAAGTTGGATCGGTTGGAATTGAAAAATTAATATGTTCTCTAACATCTTTTTTTTTTTAAAAAAAAAAACAAAAATTAATTGAATTCTTGAAAAAAGAAAAGAAAAAAGAAAAAGAAAAAGGAAAAGAGAAAATACAAATGATTCCTAATATCGCATATAATCCTTGTGCAAGGGTTGCAGCAGATAAGAAAACAAAAAAATTTCGATGATTTTTATAACCAACTGAAGTATAAACCCATGGGCAATAATGATCAAACAAAGCACAACATCTATTTGTTTCACGATCATGTTTTGAGCGAAGTGGTCTTTTCACCTTTATTTTAATTTTTGTTGTTATAAAAAGAAAGAAAAAAAAAGAGAGATATACCAAACATGTTGCACAAAAAGAATGTCGATTAAGACTATTATTTTCAACTAAATCAAGAATTAATTGTTTTGTCTCAGGGGAATCCTGACCTTGAGGGAGAAAGCCAGGATCTTTGAGTGTTGTGTTTATTAAAAAGTATACAACTAAGAATGCCAAGAAGAATAAAATGAAATTTAAGATAGGATAATCAGCGGTTCCTTTTTATCATTAAATATTTTGTTTTAGTCTCAAAAAAAAAAAAAAAAGAAAAGAAAAGAAAAAGAAAGATAAAAAAACCCCATAAAACACTTGAAACATGAGTCATACAAACCCAAGCAAATGAACTTTGGAAAATACTGGTCATAAATGGGGTATTTCGAAGGTTTAAAGAATATGCGAGTTTCTCAGCAGTTTTTTTAGTGAAGAAGATGATGATTGCAACTATTGGAATAGAAATGAACCATTGAAATGTGGATACGATCCAAAAATTTAATCCAATAAGTATAAAAGGAATGATATATAAAATTCGATTTCTAGTTTTCTTTTTTTGATAAAAAATTATTAATTAATGTTTCAATTGGAAATAATTTTAAATCAAAAATAAATTAAAAAAAAAATGAAAATAAGAACCAAATTAAATGATCCTTCATTTGCTTCTTTTTCTTTGATAATTCTTTCAAATAAAGGTCCATATCCTTTCTCTTTTGCGCATTCAAATGGAGTCAAACCTTTTTCATCTTTGGCTGTCAAGTTGGCACCTGCTTCTATCAATATTCTACAAAGATTGAGGTTTCCCTTTTATTTATTTGATTTATTTATTGATTCGAATTATTATTTATTTTTGAATGATTGAGTTTAGAAATTTGTTTTTGTTTTTTTGTTTTTTTTAAAAAAAGTAAATAAAGTATCTTACATGAAGTGCAGCCCAATGAAGACATGTATACCTTCTTGCTTCTACAACATTAATATCAGCCCCGAAAGAAATTAAAACTTTAACCATCTTTTAAACAAAAAAAAAAAAAAAAAAAAAATTAAAAAAAAAATTCAAAAAAAAAATAAAAAAAAAAAAAAAAAAAAAAAAAAAAAAAAATTTAAAAAAATTTTAAAAAAAAAAAAAAAAAAAAAAAAAATTAATAAAAAAATTCAAAATAATAATTAAAAAAAATAATTAAAAAAAATAAAATAAAAATTATACATCTTCAGAAACTCCTTTATAAACAGCCCACATCAATGCGGTTGCACCATTTTTATCAGCCAAATGAACATTTAAACCAAGTGAAAGAAGATAAAGGACTTTCATTGTATGACCTAATTGAGCACATAAAAGGAGTGCATTATAAGATTGAGAATCAGTGGCATAGATGTTTGCCCCAGCTTTTACAAGACTAACCATTGCTCCCAAATTTCCATCTTTTTGAAAACGAACAGCCCATAAGAGAGGAGTTGATTGAAGCTCTCCTCCAATTGCATCCACTTCTGCTCCCAAAGAAAGTAGGTAATCAACCACTTCAACATGGCCATTAATACTTGCCCAATGAAGTGCAGTTACATTACTTGCATCTCTTGAATGAACACTTTCTTCTCCTGAATTTATCAAAGCTTGAATTGATGCAAGATCACCAAATTTTGCGGCTTTAAAGAATGGTTTATCTTCTTGAAAAGCTATGATTGATTGATTGAATTGAATTGGATTGAATTGAATTGAATTGATTAAATTGGATTAGGAAGAAAGAAAGGAATGAATTGATTGATTGATTGATTTGATTCAAAAACTTTAAACAATAGAGAAGAAATCAAAATCAAAAAAGAAATAATATTGATATTAAATATCAAATTTCTCCCCTGAAGTTTCAAAAAAAAAAAAAAATTGACACTACAAATTAAAGACATCAATTACAAAACGAGCGTACAAAAAAAATTTTCAAACAAAGGCAATTCAATTCAATACTTCCTATTCATTTATTCAAAAAAAAAAATTGTTCACAACTTATCCCAAAAAAATCAATTCGTGAACATTTAAACATTGAAGCAAGGTATAATTCAATATCCAATACAATACAATAAAAAAATGGAAAGTCAAACACTGATTTCAGAAAAAAAAAAAAATGGAAAAACTTTCTTGTAAAAAAACTAAATAAAAAGGAGATTAATACAAGTTTTAAATAAAAATTGAGTGTAAAAATGTATGAATTGTAAATATAGAACAAGAAATAAGAATAAGGTTGTTTGTTGGTTGTGTTTAATGAGAGCTGAAATGAAGGGAAAAGAGAAAAAAACCGGGCTGGGACATGTTTTTTTTTTTTTTTTTTTTGAAAAAAATTTTTTTTCCTTTTTTTTTTTTTAAAATTTAAAAAAAAGGGAACAAGTTTTTTTTCTTCTCACAAAGGAATCATTTTCTTCTATCTCTTGAAAGTATCCTCTGAACCAAAAACTCAAACAAATTGAAGCTCTACATATCCAATACTCTTATTAATTGTAAGTTGTTCAATACTATTTGCTCAATGAAGTGAATTTGTCTTTTATATTTTAATTTATTTTGAAAACAAAAAAAAAGCCAACAAAGTCGTTGAAAAGAAAGACTTGGTAACAACAGATAGACTTTTTAAAAGGAAAGAGGATCAAATAGAAATTGAAGTAATTTTTTTTTCCAATTAACTTTTTTAATTAAGTGTTCCTTTGAATTAAAGGCATATAATCGAGGAGACGAATTTAAAAGTTAAGTTAAGTTTTGAAAAAGATGAAATGGCCATTAAGAGTTCCAATTGATGTTCAACTTTCATTCTTTTGTTCAATTCAAGGAGTATTAATTTTCTTCTATTTTGTTAACTAAATTATTCTTCAATTTGATTGATTTCTTTTGCTTTTTTCATTAGATTGTATGTATAGTTTTAGGAGTCCTTGCAATAATTTCTGATCAACCATCTAGAAAATTTGAATCACTTACTTACTTTTGTCAATTACCATTTTCAATTTCCCTTCTCTTCTTCAAAACATCTCAAATACCAATTAGAATGAAAGTAGTTTCGATGGTATGTGTTAACATTGTTTGGAATGACAATAAATCAATGAAAAAATAAATAATATTAGTATACAGCTATGACAATGATTTTAGGATTAGTCGCTGCCTTTGCTTTTATGATCTTTTGTAATGAGTTTGAAATTGGAAAGAAAACTTGTAAAGCACATTTTGGTCCAGCTCCCTATGCAGGTATTTTTCTTTCTTTTTCGAATTTGTTATTTTAATCATAAATCATGAATCATAAATAAATAAATAAATAAATAAATAAATAAATAAATAAATAAATAAAAAGAATCAGCATGCGTCTCTTCTCTTGAAGGTTATATTTGGCAAATATGGAGATGTGGAATCTATGTTGTAGCTCAGGTTTGGAAAAAAAGAAAGAAAAAAACCAATAATCATAATCAACTAACATTCTTGTTTCTAGGCCATTTGTATTCATCCTGGAATTACAGTTTTAATAGAATGGAGAGGAAATGAAAAAAATAAAGAAATGTAATGATAGATTGTGAATAGTTCTAGTGAAAAAAAAGGAAAGAAATAGAAAGAATAATAAACAAATTGAAAATTAAATTATTGAACTGGATCAATTTAAATTTATTATTCTATTCACATTAAAATGGAGCAAGTCCTCTCATCCATTGTTCAATTTGTTCAATATCACTTTTACCATTTTTTGCTGAACTTTCAACGAAATCAATTTGATTTTCTATGTCTTCAAATGTGAATTCCTTAATTTTTTTTTTTTTTTTTTTGAAAAGAAATAAAATGTGAAAAATATAAAATATAATGGTTTTACCTTTCCTTCAAAACCTAAAAATATATTACTATTTTGTGTTCCAGTTTGATCTGGAGCTGCTGATCTTGTCAGACGAAGTTTATTACTATTTTATATTATTATGTTATTATTTCAATTTATCTTCTTTTTTTTTTTTTTTTGCAAAAGTGAAAAAAAAAAAAAATTACAATTCCTTTTCCAAATTAGATCGAATTAAATTTGATCTATAGCTCGTTAAAAGATCTTGTTTATTACAAACTATTAAGATTGGAATCTTATTTTTAATTACTAAATCATTTGAGAGCACATCATATAAAAAACTATTTCAATTTTCAATGATTTTGTTAATGAAAAATAAATTTAATTTAATTTAATTTAATTTAATAAAAGTAAAACAAACTCAGAAACTGGAACAATGTTGTGTCCAAAACTTGAAGCATCAATTAAAAAAATAATTCCTCCACTAATTGCAGCAAAATCAGGAAATCTAAACCTTTGTTTTTGATGACCTGGTAAATCAATTATATTGAGAGGAGAACTTTGAGCTCTTGTATTTGTTATCTAATCAAAGAGTAAATTTAATTTAATTTTTCCAAGAGTTAGCAATGAACGAATGATTAAAAAAAATGGAATGATTAAAAATGTCTTACTTCTGATTCTAAGGGGAAGGTCCCTTCATTTTCTGCCATTGATGTATAAGTATTCACAAATAACCCATAGCGAAACTTGAAGAAATAAACTTTAATTATTAATCAACACAAAAAGAAGAAAAAAGAAATACTTGGTGATATAAAGTTGTTTTTCCTGAATCACATAGTCCAACAAGTAAAAAAGTGTTTCTCCGAGTTTTTTTGGATTTAATAAATGTAGGGATTACTAAAGTTATTTGTTCAAAGTTAAGTTTATTGTTTTTATTTGAAATTCCAAATAAAAACAAGAGGTATTCAAAAATTCAAAGTCATTTCATTCTGTAGTTTTTATAAACAATATCAACATATTGAATAGAAATTGAAAAGATTCAAATTAATGATATTTAATCAATTAATTATAAATTTTTTGTGTGTTTAGAAAGTGAAAAAGAAGGAAAAAGGAACCATAAAGAAAAGCAATTAAAATCAAGAAGACAGCAGCAAAGCCAAAAGGAAAGTACGGATCGAGTCGACTCAATTCCTCCATTTTTTTTTCTGAATTTTTTCTAAATTTTTTTCTAAATTTTTTTTTTTTTTTCAAATCAAATCGAATTGCTCAATAATCGTTTGTCAATCATAACAACTTTGAGATGCATTAAAATACTTTACTTGAATGCATATCTTGGTTTGATTGTTATTGACAAAATGGTTCTTTCTTATTTAAAATTTTGAAATAAAACCATGACACTGATTTTTTTTTTTTTCCAACGATTTCCTTTGTGGATTCATTCGGAACATTGGATTTCATCAAAAGTAAAGGGGGACTAGCTCAAATGGTAGAGCGCTCGCTTAGCATGCGAGAGGCACGGGGATCGATACCCCGGTCCTCCACTTTATCTTTTTTTTTTTCTTCTTCACTTTTTTATTTTTTTTGATTGCAAGCTTTCAAAAGTAAAAATAAAATAGGGTTTAGAAATTTTATTTATTTAGTTTCATCATCATACAAAATCATAGCTGATCCTTTTTCTCCAATCATTACACCCAATGCTGTTAGACTTCCACTTTTTATTTATTATCATTTATTTATTTTTGAAAAGAAGAAAGAGAGAAATAGAAAAAAAATAGAGTTAAAGAAAAATACCTTGGAAGTGATGGAATAATACTACAATCAACAACTCTAAGTCTTTGAATACCTTTAACCCTCAGACGACTATCAACAACGGTTGTCAAATCTTCTTCATCTCCCATTTTACAAGTTCCAACAGCATTTCCAATGGAGAAACAAGTTTTTCGAATATACTTTTTTTAAAAAAAAATTCAGTTGACAGCAAAATTTAATAAAAGAAAAAAAAAGAAAAGAAAAAATTACTTCCTCTAAGTAATGATCAGAAGATGGTTCGAAAGGAATTGATTTATCTCTCAATTCTCTTCCAATTTTTCCTTGAAATGTTTTTGTTTGAGCTAATTTCCTTGACAATTTCATACCATTTATAAAAACCTATTATTATGATTTTGAAAAAAAAAAAGAAAGAAAGAAAGAAAAGAAATCAAGAAAATGAACATCAATATCTTTCAAATCTTCCAAATAATTAGGATTGACTATAGGAGAATCAAAGAAATTCGCTGAACGTAGTTTAACTTCTCCTCTACTACATGGACGGAGTAGAGTTGAAACAAAACTATTATTTTGTGTTTGTAATCAGACAAAAAAATTTCTTTTTTAAAAAAATTGTCAAAAAAAAAAAAAAAATCAACCTTATTCCTCGAGAAGGAAATTTATGTCTTGATTGAAATAATTCATGTTTTTGAAGACCCAATGAATTAATTATACTCGGTGATGTAGGAATAGCTGGAAAAAAACTTAAAAAGATATCTGGTTTATCACCAAGATTTTCATGAACTTTAGTATTATGAAGTACAATTGAATCAAATCCTGAATTTGCTAATGGTCCATTTTTCGATAGTTTATACTAATTTGATGTGATATAATAAGCTGAGGTTGGAGAAAAAAAATAAAGAAGAAGAAAAAGAAGAAAAAAGGAATTCACTTGAAGAGTTTGAGAAATTGCTGTTTGAATAGAAATATTTTGTGTGGTTGTTGAATTTGTATCTAATCCTTGAAACATTTGAATGACATTTAATTGATCTTGAAAATTTTTTCCAACAGGTAAATCATTTAAAACATTAATTCCTAACTCTTCTAAATCATTTTTTGGACCAATTCCTGATGCCAAGAGGATCTTTGGAGAACCTATTACTCCAGCAGAAATGATTACTTCCTTTCTTGCTCTTGTTGATTCCATTCTTGAATTTTTTAAATTTTGAAGACGTGTTGAACCTCTTTTATACAAAATTCCTGTGGCTGTAATTCCTTCAATCAAAACTTTTATTACATGAACTCCTATATTTCATTTATAGAATTTACAATGATCAAAATATTTGAAAATTCTTAAGGTGATTATTGAACTTTTTTTTACCAAAAAAAATTACCATAAGCAATCGTTAAATTTGATCGAGGTTGAATTCCTTTTAAATATCCATATGAAGTACTACATCGAATTCCATTTTCAATTGTTTTCTTTTTTTTTTCATTTGTTTTTTAATTATGAAAGAATTGAATTGATTTCATAAAAAAAAAAAAAAAATCCAAACTTGTGTATATGAGACACCCAATTGATGAACACCATTGTAATCTGGATTAAAAGGAATTCCAATTTCTTCACAAGAGTTTATTAATAAACGAGATAATTCATTGACAATTTGATTTTGAGTTGTCGTAATTGGTCCTCCATATCCATGATATTTTTCATTTAAACCATTAATTTTACAATTTTCTGCCTTTAAAAAATACGGAAGAACATCCGTATAACCCCATCCTTTACATCCTTGACTTTCCCATGAATCAAAATCATCTAATTGAGTGTTATTTTTGTTTTTTCTCCTCTCAAAAATTTTAGGAAGAAAAATGGATGGAAAAAATTACCTTTATTTCCACGAACATAAAGCATTGCATCCATTGAACTTGAACCCTAATAATTTTTCAACAAAAAAAATTAGCACAAATAAATGGATCAATGAATCAAATAAATAAAATGATACTCCAAGAATCTTAGATTGAAAAATTGGAACAGTTCTTTCATTTAATGCTTGTTGTTGTTCTGACACAAATTTCCAATTCTTCCCTAATGATCTAGCTTCAAGAAATTTTCTTGGAATTTTAAGATCCTGAAGTTTTTTTTTTTGATTCAATGAATTTTTAAGGAAAATATAATAAAAAAAAATAACTGGTATTTCATCCATCGAACCTGCTTCTACTAATAAAACTGAATTTTTTGGATTCTCTGATAATTTTGCAGCAAGAACACATCCAGTTGTTCCTCCACCAATAATTATATCTTTTTTTTTTTTTCAAACATCAATTTGATTGAAATAGAATGAATTATAAAAAAAAAACTTTACAATCATATTCCTCCAAGATGTTGACATATTTAACCTTTCCTTCATCTTGACTTCCTATTTCCCATTTATTCTTATTTTTTCTTTGAAGAATAAATAAATAACAATATAAAAAAAATAGATAATTTTATTTCCAACAAATGAAATTGAAATTGCAATCACATTTGAAGAAAATAATTAAGAAAATTAAGAGCCAGCCATTAATTTTTTTTTTTCCAAAAATTCTCAATATAATTTTTGAAACAAATTCATGGCTTTTTGAGTTCATTTTTCATATTCAATTTGGATAATTACAATTATTGGTTGTTGAAAAGAAGAAGAAGAAGAAGAAGAGTTCAAACCAGTATTAATTGAAGTTGCTGTTGTCGTTGTTTCAAGATGTCCAGACAACTGGCAAAGTCTCTCCATGATTCAAAAAAATTTTTTTGATTTTTAATAAAAAATCAACATGGCCAGCAAGTTGTGCTTCATTTGCTCTGAACATCCTCCCAAGTATAAGTGCCCTCAATGTAGAATTGCTTAGTGTGTGTTCCTTTCTTTACTTTCTTTCTTTCTTTCTTGATTTTCTCTTCATTACATTTCAATTCATCTTCTGATTCTTTCTTTTGAATCATTTTCATTTTTTTCAAAAAAAAAAATTTTTTTTTTTCAAATTAATAGCTGCTCTTTGACTTGTTACAAAGTGCATAAAGGTTTCTTTCTTTCCTTCCTTCTTCTTCTTCTTCTTCTTCTGATTCATTTATTTTTTTTTATAAAAAATGCAAATAATAATCATGATTAAAATCAATTCAAATAAATTATTAATAGAACAACCATGTGGAACATCAGGTTGCCTTTTAATTTCTAATCCTTCGTTTATGATAGAATTGTGATTGTAATGTCTAATTAAAACAAAAACAAAACAAAAAAAAGTAAATGAGAAGATTACGGAAAAGGATGTTGAAAATAAAAATGAAGTTGAAAAAGGAATTAAAGAAAATGATAAAGTGAAAAAAATTGAAGAAAAGATTGAGGAAAAGAAGAAGGAGAATGAGAAGATTATTGAGAAAAAATCACCAATTAAAAATGATCAAGAGCTAAATGAAACATATCAACTTGAGAAAAAACAATTGGATCTACTCAGTAAGTAATTTTTGGGATATTGCTTCTTTTTAGTTCTCAAAAACTTTTTTTTTTTTTAAATTCTTAATTATATAGTGGGATCTCAAGAAATCAAAGATCAATTAAAAAGCAAAAGACTAAGAGAAACACTCCTATCCATTGATTCTTCCAACAAACGAGAAAAGCTTTTGCAAGAATATTTAGAAGTCCCTGAATTTGTCGATTTTGTAGATTTATTGTGTAAAACTGTTGAATATGATACTTAAAACCGAAACCCAACCCAATTTTGAAAAAAAATAATAGAAGAAAATAAAATAAAGTTTTGTGTTTCAATAAAATTATTTCAAATTAAAGTTTGAATTGATTGATTGATTGACTTTGTTCGATATTGAGTTTATTGTTTAGAAAAAGAAGTTTCAAAAAAAAAAAAAATGGGAGGCCAATCTTCAAAAGCTGTGAGGGTCTTGAATAAAACAACCACTGTGCCAACAAAACCAGCAACAAACAGTTCCAATTTCACTTATTCTTTTCATTAACTTTATTTAAATTTTATTTCACTTTGATTCATTCATTTATCTACTTTTATTTTCTAACATTATGAAAAAAAAAGTTGTAGAATCTGTAACTACCAAAAGCCAAATTCCTCCAATTCAACAAACAAGTACAATAGATGACATACCCTCGACTTCCTCTACAAAACCAATTGAAGAGAAATTTGTTCCTTTACCTGAGAATGAAATTCATTTCAAAGATAATAAATTGTTAACAAATTTAAGTCAGATGGATTTAACGAAGCGTCCAGTTGAAGATTTTCATAATGAAATGGTTCATTTTTATTTCACTTTTCTTTTTCTTTTTCTTTTTTCATTCTTTATCAAAAGAATACCAAAATCAATTTATAATTTAAATGAATTAGCCTGCACAAGTTAATAGAACTCTTCAAGAACAAAGAAGGAACTTGGAACGTCAAAAATTGAAACAAAAGAAACCTAATTCACTTCGTGCTGAAGAAATTAAAAACATTTTAGAATTGAGAAGAAAAGAATCTTCAGGATTTAATTACCAAGCAATTGCGACAAAATATAAATTAAAAGAACCCACTTTTCAGAACTTCTTGAAATATTATAGTGATGTTGTTATTATCGAAAATCAACAAGGAAAACTTCAAGGTGTATCAGATGATGTTAAATTAAAATGAGTTGTAAATAAAATAGACTTTCTTTTTTGTGAGTAGTTCCTTGAATTGAAGTTGAAAAAAAAAAATTCTATCTAATTTACATTTATTTCTTCTCTTCATCACTATCATCACCTTGGAGTTGATTTTCTATTTCTTCATCTTCATTTTCTTCATTTTCCTCGTCTTCATTCTCTTCATCATCTTCACCTTCACCTTCTTCTTCATCATCATTATTGACTTCTTCTTCTTTCTTTTCTTCGACTTCTTGGGGATCTTCCTCTTTTTCGGCTTCATCTTCTTTCTTTTCTTCAACAACATCAGTTTCTTCTCCTTTCTTTTCTTCTACTTCTTTTTCTTCTTTCTTTTCATCGTCTTTGGTTTCATTTTCTTCTTTGGCTTTCTCATCAACTTCTTTAACCTCATCATCTTTCTTATCTCCTTCTACATTGTCTTCCTTCTTGTCATCTTTTCCGGTTTCGTTTTCTTCGATTTTTTTGTCATCTTGAGATTCTTCTGTGGTACCGTCTTTTTTCTCTTCTTTAGGTTCATCCTCTTTATCATCTTTGGATACTTTTTCGTCTTCTTCCTTATCTTCTTCTTTAGTTTCTTTTTCATCTTCATCTTTGGTTTCTTCATCTTTAGTTTCTTCGTCTTCTTTATCTTCTTCTTTATCTTCTTTTTCTTTTTCTTCTTTGTTCTCTTCTGTGGTTTCTTTCTCCTCTTCTTTAGATTTAGATTCATCCTTTTCTGTAGACTCTTCTTTGGGTTTTTCTTCATCTTTATCATCAACTTTAGCATCCTCTTCCTTTTGAGATTCATTTTGATCTTTATCTTCGGCATCTTTGTTTTCTTCATCCTCTTTTTCTTTAGGATCTTTTTCATCCTCTTTAACTTCTTCTTTATCTTCTTCAGGTTCTTTTTCATCTTTGGATTCATCCTCTTCTTTATTCTCTTCAGTATCTTCTTTATCTTCGTCTTTGGTTTCTTCATCTTTAGTTTCTTCGGTACCTTTTTCTTCGTCTTTCTCCTCTTCTTCGTTGACTTGAGTTTCTTCTTTTTCACCTTCATCACCTTCTTCTTCTTCTTCTTCTCCTTCATCTTTGATTCTTTCAGTGTCTTCCTTTTCACCTTCATTTTCTTCTGTTTCAGTATCTACTTCTTCATTTGCAGCTTCTTCATCATCTCCCTCTTCAGTGGCTTCTTCTTCATTTTCTTCTTCTTTATTTTTGATTTCAGTCTCTTTATCTTCATTTTCATCACTGTTTTCGTCTTCTTCATCATCTGCTTCTACTTCTTCTTCAATTTCATCTTCATTTGTGCCTTCTTCATTTGTACCTTCTTCATCATTTTCTTCTTCCTCTTCGTTTACAAAAGTTTCCTCTTCATCACCTTCTTCCTCATCTTCCTCATCACCGACAACAACAACTTCTTCTTGATTTTCAGTTTCATCATCGTCTTCTTCTTCTTCATCATCTTCATTTTCACCATCTCCATGAGTGTCATCAACTTTACCATCATATTCTCCGTTCTCACCTTCATCACCATTTTCATCAACTTCTTCTTCATCATTTTCTTCAATTTCACCCTCTTCATTACCCTCTCCTTCATAATCTTCATTTCCTCCATCATTTTCTTCATTATCAACTTGAGTGAAATCATTTGCACGTTCTTCATCATCCTCATCCTCGTCTTCGTCATCTTCCTCCTCATCAACATCATTTGCAAAAATTTCTTGACCTTCATCATCATCATCATCATCCTCATCTCCACCAAGGAATTCAAAGTCTTTTGGGTCTAACACAGTCTCTTCCTCCTCCTCTACTTTGCTGTTTTTTCCATTCTCTTTCAATTGGTTCTTCCAAAGGTCGTCCTCCTCATTTCTATTAGCTAAGCCCTCATCAACTCTTGACTGGAAGTAGAACAAGAAGAACACAGTCATGAGAATGGCTGCGAGAAGGAAAACAAGTTTCCTTTGGATCAACATGGTTTTCTTAAACGACTCTATTTTGAACGAAACACTAAACTAACTCCCAAATAAATAGGAGGAAAGGGAAAGAAGAGCACGAGCTAAAAAAAAAAAAAAAAAAAAAAAAAAAAAGGAAATTCTCTAAAAAAAAATAAGGAAAGCTCTAAAAAAAATTCTTTTTCTTTTTTCTTTTTCTCTAAAGCACACAATTAACACTCAACTTCTATTCTTTTCCTTCTTCTATTTCCTTTCTTCTATTTCTTTTCTTTCTTTTCTTTCTAATTTTTTCTTTTTTCTTTTTGAAATTGACTTTTGTAATAATGATTTTTTCTTTTTATATTTCGATTTTATAATTCTTTTTTGACTATCAAAAAGACAAAAATCACCATAAAAAAAATGAGGAAGGGAAAATGATTGGACCTCACAATGAATTAGGCTTATTTTGTAATCATTTCACGTGGGTTTTAAAGATTTTTTTTTTTTTCTTCTTTTTCCTCTTCTCCTTTTGAATGACTCAAAAAGATTGGCTTTGGAAGAGAATTGAGTTGATATCAACTAATTGATTCAAAAAGAATAATATTAGAATAAAGTGTAAGAGTGAATCCAGATTACTTGTATTTACTGAATAGTGTTGTTTTTTAGTTTGACAAAGTTTCAAAAAAAAAAAATTTTTTTTTTTTTCAGTTATTGATGGATTGTGATGGGAATGCAAGAGCTTTGAATGGTAATGGACTAACAAACTAACTTGACATCAAAAGAAATAAAATAAAAAGATACTTTGATTTGAAATAATTCAAATATCAAATATCAAACATCAAATTTTAATGAACATTATTGCAACACAATTCATTTTTATTTGCTCTTCTTCTTTCTTGGAATAAATTAAATAAAACATGACAGAGTCAAAATTTTCTTTACTAACATTCATTGAAACATTATTGTCTAACTAATTACTAAAATAATTTGAGTATCCTCGAAGTTCAATGAGAACAGCCAAATATCGTCAATCACATTTTACTCTTTCATTTCTCTGGAAAAAAAAAAAAAAAAAAAATGAAAGAGAAAAATATGATTGAGATAAATGAAAGTCTTGGTGACTTTATTATAGCACAAATAAGAGAGATGAGCGACAGAGCAAAACGCAAAATATTATGATTTTATGGGGCTTCGAGCATTTTTTTGAAGGATTCTTGAAGATAAGAAGCTTTGATAAATTGAGTAGATAATCCAACGGCACGAAGAGATAAAATCATTTGAAGTTCTTGTGGCAATTTAATTGCAATTTTGAAAAATCTAACAATGTTTTCATTTCTGGTTTTAAGTTGAGCTTCTGTTAAACTGGCTTCCATCTAAAATAATCATAGGTTAAAAAAAAAAATAATAATCATGAAAAAAATGAAAATAAAAAAAATGAAAGATGATTTTTGTTTTTCAACAAAGAGAGTTTGTGAAAGAGTTTGTGAAAGAGTTTGTGTAAGTGTTTGTGAAGTTTGGGAGTTTGTGAAAGATGAGTTTGTGAACGATGATTGAAATAATATCATCCCTAAAATAAAAATAAAGTCATGAAAAAAAAAAAAAAAAAAAAAATAAAAAAAAAAAAAAAAAAAAAAAAACCTTTTTAAACTACTGGAATAAGACAACCTATTATAAAAATAAAAGAAACATTTGTTAAGGTTAAAATCGATGATTAAAAGAAAAAAAAAGTAATAAAGAAGGATTTATTTAGAAAGCCAACCGAAAAGGACTTTGTGGAGAGAAAAAAAAACGCTTTGTGAAAAGAAAAAAAAATAAAAAATCGGGACTTTGAGAAAAAAAAAAGAAAAAAAAAGAAAATCGCTGTGTTGTCAAAATTTGATTGAATGATACAAAGCAAACTTGTTCTTTCAGAAATCATTCTCAAGAAAGTTTTGATTCTATGTGACTTGGAAGGATAATCAAGTGAGTTCTTGATTTATTTGAGTTAGCATTGCTTGGAAAAAAAAAAAAAGAAAAATTGACAAATTCAAATGAAATCAAAAATCAAATCAAAAAATCAACAATAGTATTATCACAAACTTTAATTTTGAGTTACTTCTTGAACAGTTGGAATTTTACATAATTTATGGAAAAGTGGTTGGGAATGAGGACACTCATAATCAGTGAGAAGTTTATCACTTTGAGTGATTCGACCAAGGAGTTCTTTAACATCATCTGAAACCATTGTTGGTGCACTATTCTTGGCTAGTCTTTTTGATTCAAGTCGAAACCAATTTTCTACTTTTGTTGGTCTTTGAATAACATTTTCATCAGAATTTTTCTAATAAAAAAGGTTTGGTAATGAGAACAAAAAAATCAGAAGAAAAAGAAATAAAAATCAAAAAAAAAAAAAAATCAGAAGAAAAAAAAGTTACAGAAAGAAGTGTTAAAAGTTCCTTTAAATCTTGAACACCAAATCCAGGAATTAATGTTGTCATTCCAGTAATTTCTAAGACAGAAATTGTTCCTGTAAGATCTCTTCTATAACATAAATCAAAACCATTGAATGTTAATTGTTTATTTGCAATAACTTTGGCTGAATTAACTGCAGTAGCTTCCATTTGTTTCAAAATATTCCAACAATCTTGACCACCAATCATCCTAAAGTAATAACAACAACAACAAAAAAAAAAAAAGGAATTAATATTTATGAATAAAGTTCATAAAAAGTTATTAATTTGACTTACATTGGATCCAAAAATATAGGAGCATCAAGTTTTTCTCTGGGTAATACATAATTTTCAATCATTCTTTGATAAAGAACACATTCTTGAGCTCTTTAAATTATGAAAAAAAATATTTTAATTGATTATTTGGAAAAAAAAGAAAGAAAAAAGAAGAAAAGAAAAAAAATACCTAAATTGATTAAAAATATAAAGGGAAATAGAATCAGAAATAATATGAACACCAACTTCTTCAATCCTTCCAATTAATCGAAGTTTTTTTGAGGGGCTTTGAGTTGAAGGTTTCAAACTCTTTCTCTTTTTTCGTTCTATTAACTCTTCCATCTCAAAATTAACTTTAATATCCTCGCAAACAATTTCTTCAGATTTGGGAATTGTTGGTTGTTTTGCTGTCAATAACTTCTTAATTGAATTTTGTTTACTTTTACTTTGATCTTTTGGTTTTTCCTTTTCCTTTTCCTTTTCTTTCTCTTTCAATTTACTTTTATCTTGATTACTTTCTTCAAAAGTTACTTTTTCTGTTTGCATTTTATCAATTATTTTCTCATTATTTTTCTTTCCTCCATTTTCAAAATCTTGATCCTCTTCCTCATGATTTCTTTCTTTCTATTAATTTTTGGGGAAAAACAATAATTAGTTTTGTTAAATAAAAAAAAAACAAAGAAAATGAAAAGAAAAAATTACCAATTTAATTAAAGATTCCAATTTTTGATTTCTATTTTCTGAAATTTCTTCATTTTTCTTTGAAAGAGCTTCTGATAGTTTGTCTAGAGTATTAGTGATTTCTGAAGAATCAAGTTTGTCACTCCATAATTCGGAAGGATTTGTATTCGCATTTTGATTTGAAGTAGAGTCTGAAAGATTACTTGATGTTCTCATTATATTTACAGGTTTATTTACAGAGTTTCGAGCTTCTACTTCTTCATCATCACCATCATACCATCGATATTTCTTTTCCGAACTTCTTTGTTGATTTTTTGATGGGACAAAGTTATCATAACTTGTTCTAGTATTGTTGTTGGTGTTGGTGTTGGTGTTGGTAGTAGTGGTAGCTTTGACAGAGGTAGTGTTTGTTGATATTGGATCACTATGAGTTGTATCTTGGGAAGTATTTTGAATTGGTTGTTCTTGAGAATTATCAACAACTCTAGGGGTTGGTCTTAAAGAAGATAGAATTGATGACATTTTTTGTGGTTCATTAAGTTTTGGGGAACTACTTTCACTTTCATTTTTTTGTGAAGGAGAAGATTTGGAGAAGATTGAATAGTAACTTGATTGTGAGTTTTGTGAACCTTGTGAAATTGGTATTGGACTTTCAGCTGTTCCTTGTTCTCCTCCTCCTCCTTGGACAGCTTTTATTATTTTTTAATATTTTTAAATTTTTTAATATTTTTAATATTTTTTAAAAAAAATTTACAATCAGGTAAAATTCCTTGAGTTCCTTCCCAAATATCAGAATCTTCCTTTGGATCTCTATATAAAGTGAAAAAAAATGAAGAAAAATGAATAAAAAGAAAAGATATGGTAAAAAAAAAAAAAACTACGATTTTGTAAGTGGATAAATTTGATTGAGCATCTCTTCTAAATGACTCATTAAGAGTTTTTGTTCATGAAATAAAACAACATTTTTACTTGGTTCAAAATTAACTATTTTATTTTATCATTTTATTATTTGATTTTCGTTTTTTATTTTATTTTTTTTAATTAAATGAATTTTTCTTACCATCATACTCATTAGGAGGAATTGTAAAATCAAGAAATACAAAAGGATAACGTCTAGTTCCAGCAGTTAGTTTTTCTTTTTCAACCATATAATTTACAAATTTTGAAGCAATTAGAGTAACAAATTCCTTGTGATTAATAGGTCTTTGATTGACATACATAAAACATCTTTCATTTTGAGATTTTGATGTAACTGAAGGATCTTTTTATTTCTTAGTTATCTTCCGAACTTTTCAAAATAGAGTGAAATAAAATAAATCAAACCTGATTGAGGAGATGGAAGAAATCCTTGGACTGCAAAATGACCATCATTACTTTTATATAATATTGGACTTAATTGTGAAAGTAACTCTCTATCAAACAAACACAATAATCCTGCCTTTGAAATGAAATATAAATAATAAAAATGAATGAGATTTATACTTTAAATAAATAAATAAATAAATAAAAAATAAATAAAAAATAAATAAAAAATAAAAATAAAAAAAAACCTTAAAACTTTTTGCAATATCTTTCCGACATAAAATTTTTGAATCATTTTTAAGAATAACTCGGACATTTGGGTGAATAATTGAGAGAATGACCACAATTTCTTCAACTTTCTTGACTTCATTTTTTAAATTTTTGGATAATCCCTAAATTTTTTTTTTCGCATCTGTTTTTCGTTTTTTTTTTTCTTGAAAAAATAATAAATCAAACCTGTCTTCTAACAGGAAATCCATTAAATAAATTTGAAACGGTAATTGTAGTTCCGTCTCCTAAGGCAGAAGGTTTTTGACTGGAAAAAAAAAAGTTAATGATGAATATCCAATGATCGATTAATTTTTTGGAAAAAAAAAAAACCTTTGAATAGATCCATCTATATTCATTGTATATTCAATTGCTACAGGATCTTTTTGTGTTTTTGTTGTAATTACAACATCTGCAACAGCACACATTGAAGAAAGAGCTTCTCCTTTTTTTTTTTTTTCACATCCAATATTTCAACAATCACTTTCACATAATAAAGAAAATAATACCTCTAAATCCATAAGATGTTACACATTCTAAATCTTTAAAATTTTCAATTTTGGATGTAAAGTGTCTTAATCCCATTGCATTTCTATCTTTTTCTTCAATTCCACTTCCATTATCAGAAACTGTAATTGAAGTTAATCCTCCTGATTCAAGTTTTACTTCAATATTTGTTGCACCAGCATCAAGTGCATTTCTTTATTGATTTTTTTTTTTTTGAAAAAAAATAATTGATTAGAATCCAATTAAATTAAGAAATAAAAAATTAATACTCTACTAATTCCTTTACAACAGAACTTATACTCGTAATAACTGGTCCAGAAGTAATACTTCGAATCGTGACTTGAGACAAAGCTTGAATTCCCATTATAGAGTTCAATAATTTCTAATTTACAAAGGACAAAACTTTCCAATATTACACAAAAACAAAATACTACTCCAATTAATTTTAATTCTAATTCTAATTACAATGGCAACTCCCTCCTATAATTATTTATTCCAAATTCACTAGCGAAAGAAAAAACTGCAGAGGGAAATAAGAAACTTGAAAGAAAATGAATCAAAAGAATAAGAAAAGGTGAAAGAAATGAATGAATGGGTTGAAATGGAAGCTTGAAAGGAGTTGAGTGTGTTGTGTTCCTGAAACACGATCTGACCTTGACACAGACAAGTTTCCCTATTTTTTCTTATTCACCAAACATGGCGGATTTTTACTCTGCATTTCGCGTGCTTTTTGCTGATCCTTTCTTTCAAATCTTGAAACTTTTGAATTTATCAATTTCATGAATCAATGCCTTTTATTTTTAGTTGATTTATTTATTTACTTGATATTTTTTTCTGTTGTGATAAAATAAATGAATTAACTGACAATAATTTTGAATAATAATTGGTCATTCTGAAGGAAAGTTTGTGGATTTATATATTTTCTCATCAAGTATTTCGAAAATGTCTTCCACAGAAAGAATTAGAATCAGGGTCAGATTTAGAACGTTCATTGTGTAAAGAACCAAAGGTACTTCATTCTTTTTTGTTTGGAATGTTTGGAAACTCGTTATGAAAAAACTCATTCAAAAAAAGAAAATGAAAAAATAAAATAAAAATTAAGAAATATCAAAAAAAGTCTATTCTTGTTGTTCAAGTCCTTTTCAAACGATCAACTAAAGTGGTAATATTAAACTCTGAATCAGTTTCACTCATATCAACATATAAATCACCAGCTAATCTAATTCCAAGTGGGCCATCCCATTGTCCTGGATTTTTCATACATGGCTCCATCACAATTGGAATCATTTTCTTATTTCGAGTGGTTGCATAAGTAAACTCTCCTTTACAATTATCATGTCCTTTGGTGTTCAATTTTTCCATGTATGTCTTGGTTATAAAAACCAAGATAACTTCACTATCATTGATTCCTTCAGCCATCTTCTGATCAATATGTCCTTCCATTTTATCTTCATCAAACCATGTTTGAAATCCTTGAGCCTTTAAGAGTTTGTTGATTGTCCCAACTCGTGCATGATTGTCTCGATTTAATTCGTCTTTTACCCATGTATGTGTCAAAAATACACTGGGGTTTGATGATGGTGATGATATTTTCAAATTTGAAATGTCTAAATGAACAAAATAAATAAATAAATGAGATTTCAAAGGAAAAATAAAGAAGAAAGTAAATTTACCATGAGTGATCACATTTTGTTGAGGTTGGGTTGAACAAGTTGAAACTTTGATTCTCATTCCATCTTCTAAATCTTCTATATCATCCAAAACGAAAAAATTTCCATTATCTTTGAACTCTAAAACAATTTTTGCACTTTCATCAATTTCAACTTTTATTTTGATTGCATTTCTCAATTCTTCTAATGTTTTTGCTGTTGTTTTTAATCTGTACAATTTTCCATTGTATTCAATCTCGTAGGTTGATTCTATTTTGGTTTTATTTTAGAATAAAATAAATTAAAAAACAATAATTATTTTTAACTTTTTGATTCTTCTTTTTTCCTCTTCTCTTCTTCCAACTTCCTTTCTTCCTCTTTTCTCTTCTCTTCCAACTTTTTTTTTTCTTCTTCAATTTTCTTCCTTTCTTCTTCCAACTTTTTCTTTTCCTCTTCCAATTTCCTTTCTGCTTCTTTTCTTTTTTCTTCTTCATGGCCTAAAATTTTTGTATGATTTTTTTTTCTTTTTTTGCATTTTTATTATATTAAATTTACCAGGTAAACCAAGTTCTTTTCTCAATTTTGCTCTTGTTTCAATTGGGTTTCTTTGGAATGATTCTATTAATTCAACAATCTTTGGACAATTTCTTTTTACTTTTTGAAATCCTTCTTCGGTTTCATTACTAAATTTTTGAGTTGAAGTTGAACGTTGTCTTGTCCAATCAAGTGCAGTTTTATTATTATTATCTTTTTTATCGATATTTATTTCTCTTCCACATACTAACAGATGTTTCACAATTTCAATGTGTCCATTTTCACACGCTCGGGAAAAAGGTGTTAATTTAATAATATTTGGTTTAGTGATATCAACTCTTTGATCATTTAATAATAATTTCACAATATCAATATGTCCTTCTTCACAAGCAATATAAAAAGGTGTTGCACCAGTATTCGATGCTTTATTGATATCAACTCTTTTATCATTTGACAATAATTTCACAATTTCAATATGTCCTTCTTGACAAGCAATCCAAAAAGGTGTATGACCGCCATTTTTTGCTTTATTGAAATCAACTCTTTTATCATTTAATAATAATTTAACTATTCCAATATGTCCTTTTTCACAAGCAACATAAAAAGGTGTGAAGCCATCATTCATTGCTTTATTAATATCAATTCTTTTATCATTTAATAATATTTTCACAACTTCAATATGTCCATTTTGACAAGCAATATAAAAAGGTGTTGCTTCATTATTATTTGGTTTAGTGATGTCCATTCTATTATCGTTTAATAATAACTTCACAATTTCAATACGTCCATAATAACAAGCAATATAAAAAGGTGTTGCACCAGTATTCGATGCTTTGTTGATATCTGTAACTCTATTATCATTTAATAGTAATTTTACAATTTCAATCTGTCCATTATTACAAGCAATATAGAAAGGTATTACATTATTACTTGTTGCTTTATTGATATCAACTCTTTTATCATTTGACAATAATTTCACAACTTCAATATGTCCTTGATGGCAGGCAATATAAAAAGGTGTTGCACCATTTTTATTTCCTTTATTGATATCAACTTTATTATTACTTAATAATAATTTCACAATTTCAATGCGTCCATTTTGACAAGCAATATAAAAAGGTGTTTGACCATAATACCTTTGCCAATTAATGTTAATTTGTGAGTTTTGAAGTAACCTCTGAACTTCTTCACCTTTTCCGTCTTCGCAAGCCTTCCAAAGTTGTTTTTCCATCTTTTTTGGTTTGTTCTTTTACAACAGAAAAATTGAAGTTTTCTTCTTCTAAAGAATTCTTTAGAAAAAATTTTTGGCAAAAAAAATTAAAGTCAAATTTCTTTTGTTCCAGAAAGATAGTAAAAGAAAAAAAGAAAGCAACAATGAAATGTTCATCTATTCTATTTTATCTTAAATAAATTGAACAAGTCTAATCTAATTTTTGAGCAACCAAAAAAAAAAATCTTGAAAAATTATTTGTGTTGGTTTCCAAGTTCTAAAGAAAAAGTTTGAAGTTTTGATTTTAATATATTGATGCCTTGCATAACAATATCTTCTGGTCTTAAACTTCCACATGTCTAATTTCAATTAAATTTATTTTATAAAAATATATATATTAAATATTTTTTAAAAAAACAATGTTTTTACCTCCACTCTAAAGAAAAATTTATCTGCCGTCGTGTTTCCATCAAAAGGCGTTCCAATATTATCTGAAGAGAAAAAAGAAAAATAAAAGGAAAGAAAAATCAGAAATTGAAAATAAAATAAAATAAAATGTACCTCTAGGGTCTTCATCTTTAAATTCTGAATATTGACTTTTTGGCCTATGATCCAAAAAAAAAAAGAAAAATTAATTGAGTTGGAAAAAAAGGAAAAAAAAAAAAAAAGACCATTCTTTTGTGATATCTTCTTCAAGCCAATAACTGGTATGTCTAAGTTTATTATCTGGATCATATTCGAAAGCAATTGTTGTTACAGGGGACCATTTTGCATGATCTTTACCGATTCCCTGAAAGTTTATTTATTTCTATTTAAAAAGTTTTTTTTTCTCAAATTGCTTGATCTTACTTTCTTAGCAATACATCTTATATAAAGTTCTTGACCTTTTCTCATTTTAACAATTGAAATTCCTGGAGAATTTTCGTCTTGTTCTAAAGTTATGAAATAGATCAAACCAGAGAAATAGGAAAGAAATAGTAATAGCAATTAAGAATAATTACCAAGAACTGGAATAACATCATGATTACTTGAAATAAAATCTCTACTTGTAACAGAGTGAGTTTCATCATCAGTACATCGAGCATTTATTGTAAGCTCAACAGAACATTTGTGACAATGATCATCACAACTGCAATCCTAAAATAATAATAAAAATTAAATTTTTCATTCAAAATTTCTTTTCAAGAAAAAAATAAATTTGACCCTCGTATAGTCAAATCTAGATGCAAAATGGCTAGTTAATGGGATTAAACCTAGACGGTGAGCTAGAAATTCATCACTTAATGCAGTGGTGTTTGAAATAATATCAACTAAATCAATTGCTAAATTATTTTTTTTTGAGATTTTGGATTTATGAAATTTAAATCTTCCTTTGTTTATTTATTGAAAATTACCCATTGTAGGGACCTCAGCGATCATTACTCTTCTTAAAGCATTTGCAACACTTTGGTAAAAGATTTTTTATTTTATTCTCTTATTTCACAAGAATTTTTATAAAATGTAAATAAAAGACCTTAAGTCAGCATTTGAAATTGTGAATTTGATATAATCCTCCTTTAACTCTTGAATTTGTACTTCCATAGTAGCCATTTTTGTTCTCTTTGGAATTGTCTACTACTTTTGCAAGTAGGATACAAACTAAAAAAACTAATAAAAAAGAAAACGAAAAGAAAAAAGAAAAAAGAAAAAAAGTGGAGAAAAATAAATAAAAATAGTAAAAATAAAAAAGAGAAATGGAAAAATTAAAGAAAAAATAAAAGGAAAGAAGAAAATTAAAGAGGAATAAGAGAAATGATTCCCAAAGGAGAGCACAGGCAAAGAGAAAGGGCGGTTTGAAAAAAAAAAAGGATTTTTTTTTTCTGCCATTTTTTTTTTTTTTTTTTTTTTTTT